>OGHV01001312.1_pt1 | contig 14353 bp, 17 predicted proteins | sample 1571551 | NCBI WGS metagenome assembly OGHV01 (sample SAMEA2581960, study PRJEB24529) | metagenome | biome: Human gut stool | place: China | collected 2011 | reverse complement strand
AAATACTACTTTGGCAATATGCACAAATTATATCTTCAAAATTTGTGTAGTTGTACTATTGTAATATAATTCAATCTGTACTACTATAATACTGTGCTTAGGCACAGGGAACTACATATATCACATAAACAATATAGAAAGAGGTATAAAATGATTAATGAAAAAAGAGTTAAAGAATTATTTAAAAAGAGAAATTCAAGCAAAGTTAAGATTATAAACTGGGAATATATTTATAGTAAATATTTAGATGAAATGATACCGCACTATGTACAGTATGCAGGAGAAGTATATAAATGGTATGAAGATGATTTACTATATTATAATATATTAAGTGATAAAGATTATATAAGCGTTGATTTTGTTTTGGAAAATGTTGGAATGTAGAAAGGAGATTAACAATGGAAACAATATTTTATGTCAAGAATGGAAAAAAGACGAATAAAATTAAACCTAAATATATGCAGAGTTTAGATAAACTCAATAAGGCTATAAGCTATGGAAGTACTATAGTAAGATTTGACGAATTGCAGAAATGGTACAGAAGTAAAAAGCATTGGAATTTGATTACTAAGGATAGAGATAGGTTAGAAACTGTATTAAATGAATTCGGATTTTATTATAGCTGTGGATTTAGGTCAGAGGGTGCAGAAAGTTTTTATATCGAATTAGATTTAACTAAAAAGCAGAATCAAAGAGCTGTAAAAATCTTTCAGGATTTTTATATAAATTTATAATTATTATGCTGGTCTATCGGCACGACGGGAAGAAAGAGGTAATGTTATGAAAATTAAAGCAACAGTTTATCCAAACAAGGAAATCAACACTAATTTAAAGGCTATGGTAATTCTTGAAGTTGAAGATTGCTTAATTATCAATTCAGTCAAAATCGTAGAGGGTAAAAAAGGATTATTTGTTTCTATGCCACAGTACAAGGACAAAAACGGAGACTATAAAGATATAGTTTACCCGAATTCAAAGGAAAAACGAAACAGCTTAACAGCTCTCATATTAGCTGAATATGAAAAAGTGACAGATACTAAAGATAGTACGGCAAGTATTTAAATATGAATAAATATGACATTGACAACAATCTACATATTAATATTAATACTGGGATTGAATTTATAAGGGTAGCACTTGAATTATGCTACCCGATTCAATCCATAATTAAAGAGTTGAGAGAGCCAACAGAGTATAATGTTAAATTAGAAAATTTGAGAATTGCCGACAAAACTGTATCAGGCTATGCTTTACTAACTGATATAGAAGATATTGAGAAAGCTGTAGCAAGTAGAGGTACAGCCGAAAACAGATATACAGCCGAGAAACTTATAAGAATATTAAGCAAGTATACAGATTTAAAGTACACTTTATAAAAGTTTACCCTGACTAAATATTTAGTCAGGGTATTTTTTATCTCATTCTAGGGAAAACAAACGGACAAAACCTTTGATTATATCTAAATTGAATGGGTGGAATGGGTTCAGGTAATGGGGGGTTCTCACTATCAGCTCTTGCGTAATACTGCCATTTATCATCATAATAATTTCGAATACTGATTTGTTCGGCTGGTGGTAAGGTGTCGTTATGAGCGCCGACTAATTTAGTCGCACCTGTTGAATCACTTTCAAAAACAACCTCAGTGTGACCCTCTCCGTCAATGTTATAAAAAAGTATATCGCCCCTTATAAGTTCAGATTTAGACTTAAATTTTTTTATTTTAAAGCCTAAATTTTCAAGCTCTGTTTTTTGATTTGCAGTGGTAAATTGAGTTTTTAAATCATATCCCCCACCATTATGCAAGCCAAACGAAACGAAGCTACTACAGTCAAAGTAATATCCGTCATACGTCCAAGGAACGCCGTGACCTGCTCCCAACTTGTATAAATATTTATTATTGTTGGCGATTGTTTCACACCACTTTAAAAATCCATTTATACTTGTATCATCAACCAAATTAAAATCAAGTATATCATTCCACTCTTTACTTCCTATATGTCCGTTAGAATCTCCGTTGTATCTTTTTAATATGTTAGCTTGCGACTGGTCTGCGGGTCGCTCATAATTTTTTAGCCAAGCACCTGTTAAATATAGTATACTATCTGTACTTTTAATAAATTCCATAAAAGAGATAGGATAGTCACTTGTTTTAATCCATTGAAGATTGCTCTTCGCTTCGTAGTCAATTACTGATAGTTGAGTATACATAGTGCTATAAGTATTATATCTCCCGATTGCTTTTGCTCTTTTTTGTAGATTGCTTTTCGGAGTCCATTGTACTAATCCATAGCCTGAACCACCTACTTCATTAAGCATAGGATTTACAGTTGATTCAGCCGAGATATTTCCAAGTACGGCACATATAGAGTTATTGCTCCACCCTAAATCACTTAATTGTTTGCAGTATTTAAGCACGCATTTAGCATTAAATTTTTGCTGTTTTTCCGTCAGATAGCTACTACTTCCGTAGTAGCTCCCTGACTTATCTCTGTATATCTTAGCCATATAATTACCTCACTATCTATGATTAGCTTCCTTATATTCATTGTACTTATATACATAGTTAATTGAATGCCAAATCGTTGTTCCGCTATCAAACATCTGTTTAATAGTGTTCAATGCGTCTTGCGGAATATTGCCGATTAAATTAACGCCACTTGTTTTTATATAATTCCAATATGGGCGACTGTCGAATTTAGGAACTTTTATTTGATTGATTTTATAACCGAACATTGAAAAGTAATCATCAATCATCTTACAGTTTTCCGCCGTAATTGTAACAGTTTGTGCTTTAAATCCGATTTGTCCGACTGTAATGTTAGCTACACCTGTAAAAGCTCCGTGGGGTACATCTGCCTTGCTTTCTTGGTCTTTCAGAGCTGAATCCATAGCGTTTTTTTGATTGTAGTAATTTAAGCCTGTATCAACTGCACTTGTAACTGAACTAACAGCACTCCCAACGTTTCCGCTTGCAAGTCCGCCGAGGAATCCCGCCCAGTTTTTAATAAAACCCACTTTAGTATTATTTTCCAAAGTAGAATACTGATTTGAAATGCTATTTTGGTTAGCAGCCATATAACTGGCAAAGCTGTTAGTAACAAAAGGAAGTTCAACGTTAGTCTGCCCCTGTATTGAGTAATCCAAATTTTTTACAACGCCGTCATATTCATTTAAATATCCGAAGCTAGTATTAGCTTCAACACAAGGAAAGTAATAATAAAAGTCAATCTTGCTTTTATCGTTTGATAGTTCAAACTGCCCTTTCATTGAATTACCGTTATTGTTTGTAAAATTGGCGAAGCAATATGGATAAGTAAAGCATTTATTATTAATCGGCGTATATCCGTCAATATCAGTAGGTCTGTTCACCTGATATTTTAACATTTCAGCCTGTTTTTTATTTATTCCTACATAATTTATTGGGTCTCCAGTATCTTCAAAATATGCAGTTTCCTTTATGTTGTCAGGGATTGCAGCTTTTGGAATCATATACAAGCCACTAACCCCGTCTAATTTATTTTTAAGTGTAAGCATACGAATTAAAACGTTCATTACTTCCAAATCGTCAGAAAAAATAATGCTAGTACTGTATTCATATTTAGAAGGTTGGCACGTGTTTGAAATGGCTGTTCCCCCTGAATGACCGGTTTGTAATACTCCCGAAGTATCAGTACAAGCTAAACAAAAGTACATTCCTTTATCGTCACCATTCAGCACTACGGATTCTTTTATCTTATATTCATCAATCGGTAATCCCTCGTCAATGATGTACGCTCCGTATGTATCAACTGGAACGTGTTCACGTTCCACAAAAGAATCTTGAAAGGTTATTCTGTGGCAATAAGTTTGCCAGTAATCATATTCATAATGAAGTATACAAGTAGTAAGATTACTTTTCCATTCTACGCTTGTAATGAATATAAAGTACGTTTTGTTCGCTTCTTCTATCATTCCATAATTGTATTTGTTTCCATGATAATAATTAATGTCTAATCTTATTGTTTTTTCCGATTTATTACAGCTTGCTAAATTAGTTTTAATTACGTCTTTGTATGAGTTAAACGCTTTTTTTTGCTCTGCTTCTGTATTGTAATAAACTTGATTTGCATAATCATTTATGGGAAAGTTTTTAAAAAGTGTTAAATTCATAATATCAATACCTCACTTTCTTAATACAGAACTGAACTAAAAAGATGTTCGCTCTCTATCCAGTCCATATACATATTCATAACATTAGTAGTCAATTCAAGATATTTATGTAACAGCTCTATTGCGTTACCCTCATATCCGTTAGACACTTCATTGTATAATGATTTATTAGTTCCGTTTTCATTAGCTGTATCTGAAACGTTACTACTGCTGTTAGTATCACCGTTGCTATCATCAATCATAGTACTATTATTAGTTTCCTGACTATTATTAGCATCTGTAATATAGTTACTTTTTGTACTAAAAAGATTATCAATTTCAACAGAGTTAGAGGGAGTATCGCTATGCAAATTAAAATCTTTACTGCTACTGTTACTGTGGCTATTACTATGATTTTTAGAACTACTGTGATTTTCAGAAATGCTGTTACTATTTCTGTCGATTTGATGATTCGTATTAGTATTTGAATCGCTTTCCCTATGATAAGTATTTAGGGGGTTTAATTCATTAGCCTTAACCGTAACAAATCTAACAGCCCTATCCTGATATTTTTTCAACATCTTTCTAAAAGCGATTTTAAAATCCAAAAATGTGTCAAAATTCAATTCCCTATCGAAAAAAGTATCACAGAAAAATTCTATAAACTTATTCCATTCGTTAGTATCATCTGTATAAAAGTATTTCTTTTCAGTATCTAAAAATTTTTTAACTTTTTCATATACATTTTCATAATTGAAATTTTTATCATACATATTAACAAGGTCAATTAATTTCAAAGTATAATTCGGATTATTCTTGTACATTCGTTTCAGCTCCTCTCTCAAAATCAAAGATACCGTTAACTGTATCTATAATCTTGCTATCAACATCAACTTCCCAATTCGTGCCGAATTTTTTGTTAACGTTTGCGATAAACTCTTTTCTATTCTGAATCCTGTTGGAAAGTAGAGTGTTTTTAATATCATCGTTACTGCTGATTTCACTAGTTATTAATCTTTCTTTTTTGTTGGGATTAACTAAACTTGATAGTCCTGTTACTGTTAAAAATTCATTTAGCACGTCTCTAAGTCCGTCGTAATAACTACTAATTGTTTCAGGAGTTGAAAAACTCAAGGTTTTAAAATTTGTGTCAGGTCTATTTAAAGCAACAGTAACTGGATTGCCAACAGTATGATTGTTAAACTGGGTCAGAACTTCATTAAGGCTGTTTTTGTCTGGAACTTCAAGCAAGGCTGACTTTCTACTTAATATGATAGCGTTGTCAATGCTTACTTTAAGTTCGGCTATGCATTGTGCATACTGCCAAGCTAATACGCTATCGCTAACGCTTGTAATGTTATAATTATATCCGATTACTGCATTTTCCTTAGTTACTTGTTTTTCTGTTCCGTCAGGCATTATCGCCATAAAAGTGCTATATTCATTCCAAGCGTTAAGTCTGCCAGTAGGATTTGCAGGAGCAACAATTAGATTATCGGTTGAATCCTTAAAAGCACAAACGTAAGCTGAATTAAAAAAACTTTGGTCTATTCTTCGTCTCAATACACTATTAACATTTTCGTAATCAAATATTCCAGTTAAGATATTTGATAACACACCATACCAAATATACTTCCAACGCTCTTTATCGTACAACGCCTGTTCTGTTCCGTTAGTAGGTTGCAGAACAAAAAACAAAAGGTCATTTATTTTCATATTTTTTATATTCCTTTCTATAAATTAATAGGCTACTACTATTTGAAGTAGTAGCCTGATTTTTTACTGTAAAATTTCAAAATAAAACTCTACGTTCATAGTATCAGTTCCTATTGATAATTCAAATTGAGAAAAATATGTACTATCAAAAATAAAATGTAATTTATAGCTTGAATTGTCAGATGTTGAACCCGCAAAAAACAGTCCATAAGAAGCGTCTATTACTACGTTAGAACTAAATAATGAACTAATAATATTAATTTTAAAATCGGAATCATAATTTGCTATCTCTGATTTCGGAATATCTACATAAATATCCCCGTGAATATTATTAATGACTTTTCTATCGGCTATTGTAACAGAATCAATAGCAAAGTTATTATTGTCAGTTCCCGCATTTCTTGTTAAAGTAGCCATAGCGTTGTATTTTTTCTGCTTTTTAGTCTGATAAGTAAGTCCACTATCTGTAATCTGATAATATTTTAATAAATTAGAATCATTTTCGACTTTGGTTACTCGATTTTTTAAAACTGATATGTCAGTTTTATTGTTTTCAATGTCCGTTTCATTTTTTGTAATTTTCTTTACAAGTGTGGCGTCAGCTACATATAAGTCCTTAATTTGATTATCGTATGTAACTAATTTACCATTAATAGTATCGACATTACTATTAATAGTTTCAATATCACTTGTGTTCTCTGTGACCTGTGCTGATAGTGTTCCGAACGCTGTATCTATCTTATTATAGTTTGCGTTGGGAGTTCCATAATTCGGATAATCTGTTCCCTCCCATAGATATAATTTTAAATTTTTTGTCTCTGCCATTTTTTCTTTCTCCTTTTCTAATCTCTAAAAAATGTTTGAACTTTATTAAAGCTATTCAAATTAATTGCTTCCCTTAATTTTTCAGGTAAAGAATTGTAATAAAAATATGATGATTTGTCCTCTTTATTATAACCTCGCCTAAAAAGTCTATACTGTGAGTTCAATATATTATTAACATTAAAAAGTACGCTATCCATCGTAAATTCTAATCCTGCATAACTTCCTAAATCTTCAGCTGTGTGATGATGTGTCGCATACTCGATTGAATCCCAATCAAGATTATAGGCTATGGCACTGAATGAGTTATCAACTCCATTCTTGTAATATACATATAATGAAGCCTTAATTGTTCCAGCTCCGCTTTTAATCGTAACATCACTGTAAACATCCGTGAAGTTTGATAGCTTAAACCATACGCCACTACCTACGATTTTAACATCGGCTACTTTTCCGTTTACTGTAATATCTCCAAAGTCAGTATCGGTAAACGTTACATATATTCCTACTCCATCATCATATGTTTGTATGTTAACGATTTTCTGAACTGCTCCCGATTCAACAACTTTATAAGTATTACTGTATTCAGGGATTGTCGAAAATATGAAATTTTTTTCTGCCCAATTAATTTTTGCTGATTCTGTAAGTGAATTATAATTATACAAATGTAAACGACTTTTTATTTCTGCTATATCTTCCCAAGTGAAGCTAAATCCTGACTTTTGAACAATTCGCATTATATCTCGCATACATTCTTCATTAGTTTTTAAATTTCCATCTACTGGGGAAAAACTCGCAATACTCTTACTTGCTAATTCTTCTAACTTCTGATTTAATTCTGCTATTAGAGTTTTAAGTGCTAATATTTGCTTGTCAGTATAATCTCGATCGCTTTTACTTGTATCGCTAATTAGTGCTTTAAGTTCATCTTTAGCTTCATTTAGCAAGCGTTGGAATAATCTACTTAATTCGTCAATTTGTGACTGCAAGTTTGTATTAATAGTATCAACATAGTTTCTTTCGTTTGTAATGGCTTCATTAATATATACAGTCAAATCATTATCTAATTTTTTTAATTTAGCTTCAATTTCAGTAGACAGCTCTAATATTTTTTTATCGACGTAACCCTGATAATCGCTTTCCCAGTTCGATACATATTCAGTCACTTCATTCATCTTAGTAATTAACTGGTGGATAATCTGTTGAGTTGATAAGGCGTTATCAACTGATAAATTTTGGCTGAACATAAAAGGCAAAAGTCTATTCATTATATCTTCTCCTCTCTTTAAGATTTTAGGTAGTAGGAAAAAATCCTACTACCTTTATAATTTTTTTATTCTGTAACAACAACGGCGTTTCTTTCAATAAGATTATTGAAATAATCAACGGGAACGTCGGACTTCTTAACTTCGTGAACTAAAGCATTTACGCAGAAGAAAGGAGAAGTACTAAGTGTCTGCCAAATATGCAAATATCTATTATAAGCACGTGCTGTCGGTAAGTCATTCCCGTTTACTTCGTTGTCAGGGTCATCAATTACTCTAAAAAAGTTCTTGTCGCAAATTACTGCATCAATAGCATAATACTTTTCTGCTCCTGCATCTCCTTTTTTAATGTAGCCCAGTCCGTCAACTTCTGTAACATTATCAACGTTGAACGCTAATTCATCCTTGTTGAAGGCACTTGCTAAAGTTGACACTGATAATTTATTCTTAATCTTATATGGTAATATCAAGGCTGTATCATCTTTGGAACAAACGGGTAAAATCTTAGTTGTAGGATTTTTAGCACCCCAAGGTGAGTTGCTTGCATTTCTGAAATTAAATGAACTTGCAATATCCTTAACTACTTCAATGAAGTCATTGCCAGTTGACGGGTTAGTAACTTCCTTAATCTCGATTGTTTTAATTCCGTCGTTCTGCACTGCTGACTGAATGAGCTGTAACATAAGTTCATACTCTTCCTGATAATTAGATTGATATAATGTTTCTGTTAAGTCGTTAACGAACTTTTCTAAATCTTCCCAAGACTGCATAGCAAGTTTCATTTCCTTTTCCGAAAAAGTTAAAGGAAAAACTCTTTGTCGGTTAAGTCTATGGAAGCATTCAGCGTATTCCTGTGGATAGAGTTTGAACATCTTAGCAACTCCGTCGGTTGTAAATTCATAATTAAATCCGCTAACTAAACCTTTAGCGATTTCTCTTGTATCAATTCCTAATCCTTTACCACCTCGCTTAAATTTAGCAAGTGGATTTTCGAATTTAGCAATTCTATTGATAATTGTTTCGCCGATTACATTAATAAGACCTTTAGCAAATTCGTTTTTTACTGTTGAATACTGTAAAATCGGATTTGATAAAGTTACAATCGGGTCACCGTCCTGTAATTCTGCTACTTTTGTCTGATAATTTGCACTAGCATTCTGCCTTATATAGTTTGCAATTTTAATTAAATTTAAATCTGCCATTTTTTCTTTCTCCTTTCTAGTAATAAATATCCTCAAGTTTTATTTCTTCGCTTGTTTCTGATTCTTCTTTAGAATCATCAACAACAACTGGTATCATTGCCAATAACTCTAGGTTTTTTGCTTTTAGGCTGTTAACTGATTCCTGTAGTTCTTCTTTTTCCTTTTCTAATTTTTCCTTTTCCTTTACAACTTCATCAATCTCAATTATTGACTCTGCAATGTCTGTAGTAATTTCATCAATAGATTCGAATTGCTTGTTTGCTAAATCGTGAATTTTCATTCTTCATCAATCTCCTTTCTTATTTTTTCAAAAAACTTGCTGATTTTTTTAGGGAATACATTCGGATTCATTTTACCCAAATTTTCAATTATTGAAATACACTCCATAATTATTAAATATGTGCACACAATTTTAAAAATTGAAAATCCGACATTAATTTCCAACATATCCATTGAGTGTTCCGCATAAGCTGAAAAAATAACAGCTATGACCTCGGCAATTTTATGGAGTCCACCCTGTCGCATTTTTGTAGAATTTAGCGACTTTGTAAGGATTGCAAAAATAACTCCTGTAACAACGTCAATTATTATTCCTGAAAAAACAGCCAATCCATAATATAGCATATTCTTTAACTCCTTTCTTTTAAGATAATACTACACTAGCATACTACTTACTTCTTTGTCAACTGTTCATTAAAGCAATATTTAATTTTTTCTTTTTTCTTTTTTCTTTGTTTGGGTTGTTTTTTTCCCAAGATTGCAAGTCTAAATTGCTCTAATTTTTTATAATTTTCTTCCATATCTAAAACCTCTCTCATTCAATAATTTATATGTGTCAATATCTCCATATATAATAGGTTGATTTTTTAATAAGGATAAATCTAATATAGGATTATGATTTCTAATGTCAGTATCACACAATTTATACTTCGGTAAATCTTCTCCCAAGTCGATTGATAATCCGTAATCTGTAAATCTGTCCGACCTTATAAAGTATAGTCTACTATTATATATATCTTGTATGATATTAAACTCATAGGAATCAAATTTGTATTCATTTCCTATTTTTTTAAAATTTCTTGTATCATCTACGGAAATTACTATTCTATATAATGGCTGATAGTGTTCTCTGAATAAGTCTATATCATCTAACACTTGTAGTAGCCAATCATCACTTGATATTACCTCGCTAGGCAATTCGAAAAATTCCAATCCTGTGACCTGTTCATTGCCTTTAATTCTTAATAATTTAGGAATGTCATTGATATCTTTAGTAATTCTTTCGCCATATTCTACCCCGATTACAGCGGGATTCTCATACTCTCCACTTGCCATATAAGTATATGTGTGACCCTCTTCCAATCCAAAAGCATTTATACCAAATAATGCGAAATATGGATTAATAGGACTAAGAATATTGCCAATAAAATAAACGTGTACGTCATTTCTAAGTCTGACTATAGTTGCTAATAATGACTTGAAGTGTTCAGCTTCGTCAATCTCGTAGGAATAACTTGAAGTTAACGCAAATTCATCAAATATAATATTGCTTACGTTTTCATAATTTATTGATTTATAGCTCTGCTGTCGCATTACTGGAATAACATAGCCAAGTATCTGTGCTGATTTTATAAAGTCGCTTCTGTTGAAGTTCCGTTCATCATCTAAATAAGTATCATATTCATTTATATAATAGATATTGCCCTTATATTCAATGTGTATGTCATATTTATGTAAAGTTTTTATTATAAATTCCGTCCACCAATTTGCTTGATGTAATGCTTTTAAATCATCTTTGTATCGGCATAGCTTAACAAATTGAGTTCCCTTATCGTAAAAGTCTTGTAAAACAATATCCCTTTGCGTTGCTGTGGACTTTCCTGTTGTTCGAGTTCCCAACGAAAAAAATATATCAAAATTATAATTCTTTTTCGCATTATCATAGCTGTAATAATTGAATTTTTTATTTTTTGATTTTTTAAAAGCATTGAGTTCATCTAATGCTTTTTTTAAATTTGCTTTTTTAATCATAATTATTCAACCTCTTAATTCCTAAATCTGCTAACTGTTCCGCCTGTATCATATCAGCCTGACTTATTAATCCTTTTTTATATTGATTTTCCAACGCATCTAAAAAGCTATAATATCCCTCATCTAAAACTTCCTTGATAGCTTGATACTTAGTTTCTTCTTCTAATGCTTTTGGAAAGATTAATTCTTCAACCTCTGCTGGGGGTAATTTTGAATATTCAGAAAGCAATCTAATTAAATCATTATAATATTCTGCATTTTTTACATTGTGCTTTCCTGATATTCGCATAATCATTACTTTCTTTTTATCCTGTTGCATTTTTCTTAATTTTTCAGGAGGTTGATGCCAATAAGTGTATTGCTCCGATTGTTTGCTTTCTAGTGCTTTTCTTCTTCTTTCTACTGTTGACGCTCTTTTTTTCTTGCCTTTGTTAAAGTCCCTAACAGAATTAGTATATTCTTTCCATAGCTTTGCTTCTGTCTCTCTTTCGGCTTTAGTTGATAGTCCTGACTTTTTTTCCTCACGCCTTAGCTTATCCATTAACTGCCTATGTGCTTTTCTTTCCTGTTCATCAATCTTAATCATAAGTTTACCTTTTTGCTTATAAAAAAGTTGCCCTGAACGTTTATCGAACCATTCGTTTGCCCCTGTTTTTTTTAAATATCTAGTACTTGTTGATTGTGTAACATCGGGATATAATTTGTTATTTTTCTTCATTTTTTTACTTCCTTTCTATTCTATGTATAATTCTTTGTTGTTATCCAAGGTTATTATAGTTTCAGCTGTAAATAAATCATAGTCTTTATTATATAAATTACAAATTAACTTTGCGTATATTCCCCAAGTTTTAGTATTAAAATCACGCATAGTCACGTCAACAGATTCAAGAACTACGCCACTAACCACACTTTCTTTGTACTCGTCTATTACTAAGTTGTAACGTTCAAATTTATATGTACTTGCTAATCTATTTGCTATTTTTCTATCGAATATAGTTCCATAATGATAGCAACTTTCAACCATTTCATCAAACGACTTTCCATAATAATCATAAATTTGATTAAATAGCATAGTAGCGTTCGGTAATCCTGATATAGTAGCTTGTAGTAGTTCTTTGCCTTTTTCAACCTTAGTATATATATAGGATTTTGTTCCTAAAGATGTAAATTGCGTAGCTGTGAACTCGTGTTCAAGAACTCCAAATCCCAAATATTTGTATTTTCCTAGTGCTTCAAGTTGTAATCTATTAAATTCGTCAACAAGCGACTGTACAAACTCGCTATATTCAACCTTAATACTGTCAGTATCAATATAATAAACATCTATTCCATTGATTAAGAATATATAGGTAATATATAATATTGAAGCTCTAGCGTATTGAGGAACATATAATCCATAAATATAAGATGTTTTATGTTGTTTATTCAAGTAATCTGCTTCAAAATCACTTTGCTCTTCTATGTACTCCCAACTTGTATTATCATATGAGATTTTATCCCTTAGCAGATGTTGAGCATTATCGCCATAAAGAGCATTAAGGTCAGCTTTTACATTTTGATAAATTTGTTTGGCTGTTGCTTTTTGTGCATATAAATCTTTTTCCGAGTTCACCATATTTCTAAAAAAATCCTCCTGTATTTCATTTTTTGTATACTGTTTATATTCGGTAGCATTTTCCAATAATGAATTATATACTTTATATTCGGCTTTTTTTCTACCATTATACTCTATGCTGTTTAGCTTAAATTCATTAGTAGCCTTGTATCGTGTTGCAATTTCCAAATACTCAACATCAATGAGTTTAAAGTCATAAAATAAAGATAATGTTAAGTAATCTATGCAAGTTACGTACATTCTAATCTTTGGTTTAATTTCTAATATTTTACCATTTATGATTTTGCAATTATACATATTTTTCAAAGGATTATTTAATTCCTCAATCTTGCTAGTGCCAATGGGTTGAAAATCAAACTTTGCCTTTATATCAGATATGATAATAATTGCATTAAACATGTTTCTAAAAGGCTTCGGACGAATGTAATTCAAGTGTGTAGACTTATACATACATTGATTTAACTTTTTAACTTTGTCACCCTCATATTCAATAAATTGACTGGGAAAGATTCTCGTTAACATCTGAAAAGGAAAATCACTCGAAAAATCAAAACTACCTAAATTATGGTTAACCTGACCTATGTATTTTGGATTTGAATAAACAAGTCCCCCTTGAAAAAGTTTTTCCCAAAATTCAAGCTGTTCTTTACTTTTTGCATTTTCTAATCTACATAAAAATTTATTTAATTTAGATAAATTACCTTTTTTCTTTTCTCCGTGCTTGTTTGTGTAATATTCTGATACATTAATATCGGGATTTTGTTCACAATTAAATCGCATTATTCCAGTTTTTGTAAAAGGAATACTTTCCAAATTAGTGATGTAAGAATTCTTCTTAATTAAACTATAAACTGACTTTAGCATAATTTCAACATCACGATAATTATAATTGATTTCTTCCTGTTCCATATGCGTTAGAGGTGTTCTAAGTTTAGTGTAATTATAATCTAACTTAGGCAAGTTCAACTCCTTACCTAGAGTTTTAATTGACTTATTTAACAGCAAATACGAACATCTAAATTGTAAGCTATGACATTGATAATATAAGGGTTTATTTTTTTCCAAAAACATATATCCCTTATTATTTAACCTCGTATCAGATTTAAAAAAATCCAAATTGTTACAAAAGAAACTATATTCATAAGAAAGATTATGAATATAAAAAAGTCCTGTTAGTTCTCTATCTTCCATATATGTATTTAATTCATATAAATAATTATCGAGTTCCTCATAAGTTCGACCGAATTTGCACTTTTCATATGCCCCTGTTTCACTATCAATTTTACTAATGCAGAAAGAATACATAAATGAACATTTTTTAACTATATCATCGGATTCGATATGTTGCATATTATATTTAATATACCACTCATTATTATGTTGAATGCATAAGTTATTATTTAAATCATATCCGATAGTACTTGTTTCAATATCAAGCCCATAAATATATCTACAAAATGTTACATTCATATTGATACTCCTTTCTTGCTACTCCAATAGTATATCATAATAGAACATATACAACTACACAAATTTTGAAGATATAATTTGTGCATATTGCCAAAGTAGTATTT
>OGHV01001310.1_pt1 | contig 14370 bp, 10 predicted proteins | sample 1571551 | NCBI WGS metagenome assembly OGHV01 (sample SAMEA2581960, study PRJEB24529) | metagenome | biome: Human gut stool | place: China | collected 2011 | reverse complement strand
ATTACTATACTGTAAATTTCACTTCATAATCTTTTTAAATTTGTGTAAATTACTGTGTAATATTTTTAAATTTCTGACTCTCTCATTATACTATATTAAATTATTAACGAAATGTAGTATGCTATTGATTTAAAGCGGCAGTTATCTCATCATACTATATTAAATTATTAGTAAATCTTATAAATGCCTCTCTTCCCTTTTCATCTGTCTTGTATACACCTGCACACTCAAGCACCTGAACGAATACTTTGCCAATCTCTGATTTTATTATCTCATCAACGTTGCCGCTGGTTATATCATAATTATCTTTCCAGCTATCAACCCATTGTGCGTGCTTTTCAATTTCGCTGATTAAGCGGACATCTTCATTATTTAACAGAGCGTTTTTTAAAATGCCCATTTCCTTATCAAGTCTTGCTGGAAGTATAGCCATTCCCATAACCTCAATAAGACCAATATTCTCTTTCTTTATATGATGAAGATTTGCTGATGGATGATACACTCCCCATGGACACTCATTTGTAGTAATATTGTTTCTTAATACCAGATCCATCTCATAATTATCACCTTTCTGCCTGCATATCGGAGTTATCGTATTATGCTGTTCACCATCTGTATTGCAATATATAAATGCTTTTTCATCAGTGTAATTCTTCCATTTATCTAATATATAATCACAGGCATTAACAAGGCTGTCTTTATTATTACTGCTAAGCCTTATTACTGACATAGGCCAGTTAAGAATTCCTGCATTAACATCACTGAATCTATCCAGCTTGAATGTATACACATATTCTGCTCTTGCCATAGGAAATTCATAAGCACCGCCCTGAAAATGGTCGTGACTTAATATAGAACCTCCTACAATTGGTAAATCCGCATTAGAACCTAATGTATAATGCGGAAACATATCTGTGAATTCAATAAGCTTTTTAAATGTGCTTTTATTAATCTTCATAGGAATATGCTTATCATTAAACACTATGCAATGCTCGTTATAATATACATAGGGTGAATATTGCATATAGTATTTCTCACCACTTAATTCAAGCGGTATAACTCTTAGATTCTGCCTTGCAGGATGTGATAGATTTCCCGCATATCCCTCATTTTCCTTACACAAAAGGCATTTAGGATATCCGCTTGCTGCAAACTTTCCTTGTTTTATTATATCCTTAGGGTCTTTCTCTGGCTTTGACAGATTAATCGTTATATCTATAATTCCATATTCTGAATTGTACTTCCATTTCTGGTCTTTCTCAATCCTGTCACACCTTATATAATTGCAGGCTTTATTAAGTTCATAGAAATAGTCTGTCGCAAGCTTTGGATTATTATTATAAAGCTCCTTAAAATGCTTTCTTACAACTGAAGGCATTGGTGTGACAGCACCCATTACCTTTGTATCAAACAAATCCCTGTTAAGCTGCGTATCTTCTATAAGTCCATTATCAACTGCTATTTTAAGGCAGTCCGACAGGATATCTGCTATTGGTCTTGTGTTATTCAGCTCCTGCACACCTGAATTCTTAATTATCTCACTATCTTCTGCAAGTCCGTTTTTTTCAAAAATATCCAGCAACCTGTTTACTATAAATATCTTATCATCAGCTTCTATCAGTTCATTCTCTGAAGCATAATTGACAAGCTCTGATATAACCTTGTCTATATCTGGAATATTTTCCGTACCTTCCTTGGCATCACTACTCATTATATTGTCTGATTTCTTCATATCTTCTAAATTTCTCATATTATTCTGACACCTCCGCAATGTCTGATTTGTAATATCATACTTGCACCATCACCGAATATCTTATCCATATTTCTTCTGTATTCATCTACTGCATTATCTTTAACAATTGCAAGTATTGTTCCTGCAAATCCACCTCCATGAACCCTGCATACTCCATTACTGTATACACTATTATCACCTAAGAATATTTCACTCATCATAAGTCCAAGTGAAACGCCCTGATTGGCAGTATCTTTGGTTGAATATATATTTTGAAGATATTTGTAAGATGAATCACCAGACTTTGATACCAGCCTTAAGAATTCATCAATATTTCCAGATATAAGAGCATTTACTTCATTTTCTACTCTCTCATTTTCCTCTATAAAATGAACTGCTCTTAGTATGCTCCTGTCACCGAACTTCTCCTGTAGCTCTTTAAAATTATCAAGTATATCCTTTAATGTAATGCCACGAAGAACCTCCTGTCCGAAGTAACTTGCAACTGCATTCATCTCACGGCGGATATCTGCATAATCATCTGTCAAATCCTTATGTGAACCTTTAGTGTCAGTTATGCACAGGCTGTATCCGAATTTTTTAATATCCACATCAAGCTTATTAACAACTGGATTTTCCTTATTATTAAAGTCAATATAGACCATATTGCCAACTGAACACGCCATCTGATCCATAAGCCCACAAGGTTTGCCAAAATACTCATTCTCTGCCATCTGTCCGATAACCGCAATATCTTCTGCTGATACTTTTCCAGCATTATAAATATGTGATTGTATTGTTCCTATAAGTGTTTCAAATGCCGCAGATGATGAAAGCCCTGCTCCCATAGGCACATCACTTGTTATAAATGCATCAAATGCTCCTGTCTTAAAACCATTTTTCTTAAAACCGGCAGTCACACCTTTAACAAGTGCCTTAGTTGTTGAGTATTCTTCCTTGTTAATATCCGTGTCCGATAATGACACTTGTATCATTGGATAATCGTCTGACACAATTCTTATAATTCCGGCATTAACACCACTATGCCCAGATAAACTGCCTTCCTCTGACACACTCTCCTTGGAATTCACTGGTCTTACTACTGCGATAATATCCAGATTAATAGAAGCCGCAAGAACTTTTCCATTCTGGTGGTCTGTGTGGTTACCGCCAATCTCACTTCTTCCCGGTGCACTGAATATAAACACATCTCCTTCACCATATAATTGTGTGAAGCGGTTCAGAGCATTAATATATCTTTTCCTCTGGTATTCAAGCTGGCTTTCATCAATATATAGATCCTTTAATATATTATCAATACCGCCCGAACTAATTATGTCACTGCTTATCATCTTCTACCTCTTCCATAAAGTATAATCTTGCTGCAAAATCTTGAAAAAATCGGACATTCTCATTGTAGCCTGTTGCACTGAATGCCTGCTTTAACCTGACACCCGAATACATAAGTGTATCTCCATAAGCTATGTAATCTTCTGTTTCACCATCCATTTTCTTAAGCTTCGATAGTATATCCTGTAACATAGAACCCTGCTTAATATGTATTGGCGATACCATATTAACAAGCTCACCGAATTCTTTAATGTCATATTGAAGCTTTCTGTTGTAAAAATGGTATTTCTTAGCTTCATCAAGACCTTTAGCCCTGTAACAGGCATACTGTGTGTTAGGTATAACGTGTTTTTGCATAATTAATCCGACAGCTTTCTTCTTATCCGTTGATACTACTGTCCATTCTGCCATATTGCCTTTACCATTATTTAATACACTGGCATTACCTGCATTTTCTTCTTCAAAGCTTTCTGTTCTGTAAAATGTACCAGTAAAGAATACATTTCTTAACTTCTTGTACAGTTCAATCTGACATTTCACAGCATTTAATTCCTCTTTATTCATATCACACATATTACATTCATAGCCAAGAAGCCCAAATGCTGCAACTGCAAATCTGCTCTCTAACGGCATATTTCTTAATGTCTGATGATTAGGACTTGCCGATACATGGGCTGAAATACACGATAATGGATAACCGTAGCTGTAATTATACTGAATCTGTGCCCTGCAAAGCGCATCTGTGTTATCACTTGCCCATATCTGCGGAAAATAGCATAATATTCCCAGATCAAATCTGTTGCCGCCTGCCGCACAGCCCTCAAATAATATATCAGGAAATCTATTAGTAAGTTCCTTCATACATCTGTACAAGCCGCACACATATCTATGCGATACTTCCTTCTGCCTGTCAGGTGGCAGATTTTTAGAATAATAATCGCTGAATATTCTGTTCATATCCCATTTTACATAAGATATATCTGCTGATGAGAACACCTCACTCATCTTCTCAATTATATAATCCTGAACCGCTTTATTGGTTAAATCAAGAATTCTCTGGTTCCGTCCCTCTGAATGTTCTACATCTGGTATTTCAATTACCCATTCAGGGTGTGCCTCATATAATCTGCTGTTCACACTCACCATCTCAGGCTCAACCCATATTCCAAATTTAAGCCCGGATTCTTTTATCTTATCCGCAATGCCAGCTATTCCATTTGGAAGCTTTCTGCTATTCGGTGTCCAGTCGCCTAATGAACTTGTGTCGTCATTTCTCTCGCCAAACCAGCCATCATCCATAACAAACAGTTCAACACCTGTATCCTTAGCCGCCTTTGCAAGCTTCACAAGCTTTCTTTCATTAATATTAAAATATGCCGCTTCCCAGCTATTAATAAGAACTGGTCTTTCCTTGTCGCGCCAGCTTCCACGCACAATATGCTTTCTTACAAATTCGTGCATATTATGGCTCATCTTGTTATAGCCCTTATATGAATAAGTGAGCACCGCCTCTGGAGCTTCAAAGCATTTTCCTGCTTCAATAATATAAGAAAATGTAGCTGGATTAATTCCCGATACAAGCCTTAATTTACCATATGAATTAACCTGTGCCGCTTCATAATGATTGCCGCTGTATATAAGATTAAATCCATAACATTCGCCATAATCTTCTGTCGTTGAACTTCTTCCTATCATATAAAATGGATTGGCTCTGTTCGATGATGTTCCTGTTACAGACTCATTTACATACTTACCAGCACGAAGCGGTATTCTGCTTCTATTCATCTCCCTTGCCCACGCACCATTAAAGAACGACAATTCATAATCACTCTCGTTTAAATCAAGCTGCATACTCATTAATCTTTCAAGCCTTACGCTCTCATTTCCTGAATTAACAAGCTTCGCACTTCTCGTTATAATGTCACATTTTTCATATACATAATAATGAAGCTCCAGTGTGAGATTATAATTCCTGTCCTTAAGATAGATAACTAGCTGTTCAACATCTCCATTATCATCATAAGACCCTGGAAGCGTGTCGTATTCTTCCTTGCCCTTTATAATCTCTGCCCTGTCAAACACCATATCCGTTGTACTGCTTCCATTAGGATATGTGACCTCAATAAATGGCTCTCTTATATCACCTTTTCCCAGTGACGACATTTCAAGGCACACATCTTCCAGCGAATAAGACGAATAATCTTTATTGTATACATTCGTATTGCCTGGAATAAATGTATGCTTCTCCGTCATCACAGCCTCATTGGCGTGTAACTTTCTTCCATAATACAAATGCTCCAACTGCCCGCTTCCAAGCACGGCAAATACATAAGATGTATTGTCAGTATCAAGCACATACATATTATTATTAATCGTTATCATTAATGGCTCTCCTTAATTCTTTCCGTTATCTCTTCCATTTTCTGCTCTGTTAAAATGTACTTTCTGTGGAAGTAAAATACTGCGATAAGCAGACCTATTATCGGAATTACTGTCATTGTCATTCTAAGTCCTACTACCGAACCACCAGCCACGGCATCTGTAACCGCGTCTGTATTACTACTTAACCTGCACACTGAAAGGCATATTGACACAACTAATGCGGCTATGCCTGAAGCAAGCTTTACAACAAATGTCTGCATTGAAAATATAACGCTCTCATCTCTTCGCTTATTCTTAAATTCACCATAATCAACCGTATTCGCCAGAAATATAGTCGTTAAGACTAATAACATTCCATTTGCCGCAAATATGAAAAATGCTGGAATAAACAAAATAAACACACTCGACATTGATGTGAATATAAGAATAAATAAAACTATATAACCAGCAATAGCCATAACAAAGCTTACATAAAATATCTTTATTGTGTTCAAAAACTTTCTAAGAAGCGGGAACAATACCATCATTGATAATATCTGTATTGCACCACCAAATGTATTAAATAGTGTATAGCCGTTGTACCAGTCTGCACCGCCAAAATCATATTTAAAGAAATATATGACAAGATTAGAAGTTATGTACACAGATGTATTAATAAGAACAATTGTTATAACTACTGTAACAGCCTGATCATTCTGGAAAAGTGCCTTGAACATCTGCTTTACTGATACTGTTTCAACATCAACTGTTGATTTTTCCCTAATATTAAGACAGGTAATAAGTATTGCAGCAAAGAACAGTATTGATATTATAAGTGCAAACCATTTAAAACCTGCATATTCATTGCCCTTTCCAAGCATATATACACACTGCATTGTAATAATTGTAACAAGTGCTGAACCTACGCCTGCACAGGAACGTGCCATTGTTGACATATTCTCTCTTTCCTTGCCGCCCTCTGTAAATGCAGGTATCATTGACCAATAAGGAATATCCATCATTGTATAAGTAACGCCCCACAAAACGTAAGTTACTGCAGCATAAGCAACAAGCCCGCCGCCATCAAGTGTTGGTGGTGCAGAGAACATCAGAAACAATACAACAGCATTAAGCAATGTTCCAATAAACAGCCAGGGTCTGAACTTTCCCCATCTGGTTCTTGTCTTTGCAACAACTACACCCATTATAGGATCGTTAAATGCGTCAAATACTCGTGCCGCAAGAAGTATAATTCCCATTGCTATCGCACTAACCCCAAGTATATCCTGATAATAATACAGAATATAACTTGCACAAAACATATAAACCATATCTTTGCCAACTGCACCTATGCCATAAGATGCCATTTCTTTCTTATTAAGCCCCATACGCTACCTCTTTTCTTTCTATATGTCCGATTTCTTCACATTTTCTGAACATCTGAGTTTCCCATATTATTTATTCTAAATGCTCAATCACTTCTCATTTTCTTAAACAGCTGATTACTGTGCCGTATCAAATGTCCGATTTCTTCATAGTCACTGCCAGTTTAACCGCCTCATATGCACCATTATATATACCCATCTGCTTATTCTTCTTTATGTTCTCACACATATCTGTAATGTATGTATCATCTTCCATAAACAGCCTTATCATCTGTAATGTATGAGGTATATCCCTGCACTCAAGTGTTCCGTCACCTATCTCTGCTGAATGGACTGCACCCCACTGTTCGTGTCCACCAACTCGCTTTATAAATAACTTTGGCACTGGATAGAATGCTAATTCACTTGGTTTGGTAACAAGCACATCTGCACTTCTCATCAAAAGGTTAGTGCAATACACTGCCTCGAATATATTCTTATGATAAAAGCCGTGGATGCCTGTTATATTATCAGATGTATCTTCACTTGAATTATCTGCTGTAATATTCTTGGAATTATCATCTTTATTATCAGGTATAATATCCTTAGAAATACCATCTTTATTGTTACCTGTCACTTCATCAGAATTATTTATCTGACTGGCTGATAATGCTTTGGTGGCAAATGCCTTGGTGTCTTTCCAGTTGTCAAAATGCTCAGTTGCCAGTTCTCTCATCTGTGGGATATCTCTTATAAGTTCGTCCCATACATTTTTATAATCACCAACATTAACATATAACACTGCCTTATTCTTCTTAATATAAGGAATAAGGTATTTAATTATATGGGCAAATATCTCTTTCTGTGCACCTGCACCACCAATTGTAAGCAGAAATCTCATAGGCTTTCCGTTCTGTTTTCTTGCTATTCTTGCATTACAGTCAGCCTCAATATTAGTTACAAGCTCGTGGTCGATATAATGTCCTGTGTATACAAGACTATCTGCTGGCATTTCATTTAACACCTTATTGCCGGCCATTCCATTAAGTATCCTGTAACCCTGATAAGCATAATGTGTCTGGACTGTATGAATACTTCCTTCTGACAAATGCAGTGCCATTGGCCAGTTATCCGGTATTGCATTAACAACATTTTTCATACCTGCGTGTACTGCCGCCTGTGCCGGCCATACATGAGTTGCAATAACCGGAATATTCTTAGGAACATTCTTATATACAGGTGCCATAAGCTCTGCATTCTTCTGGTCTGAAGCGTTATAGGAAAGCTTCCTGAAACCCTCGTAATTCATTGGTTCCCACACCAGTCTGTTAAACAGCCAGCTCTTTTGTGATAACCTTGAACCAAGCGAATACAGGTCGTTCTGTGCCCTTATAACTTTAGTACAGGTTGTATTATCGTAAGAATTAAGATCCATCCAGTAAGGAACATATCCAAGTGCATTAGCTGCTGAAGCAATCGCCATTGATATTCTGTAATGTCCAAAACCCATTCTTATATTGCCAACTATAATACCTTTATCAGTATCAAATTCTTCTTTATTACCGTTAGATACGCTTGCAGGCTTATCTGCAACCCTCACATCATACACGCCAAGCATATCACCTATGTATTTGTTCTTCTTTATTGTCACCTTATAGTCGGCATTGCTGTCATCACCATATTTTCTTGTGTATTTTTTTTTTGAATTAATAGCTTTTCTATATGCCTTTCTATCAATTTCATTGTTAAATATAACCTTTGATTTGTCCTGCATTATATATTCCTCCTTTTTATTTTCAATGACTTTCCTTAACTGCCACGCCATCTAATAATATTCCCACAATCTCATCAAGTCCCTGTGTATATGTCATTCCTGCCCTTATAAGAATGTCTCTTTGGAAAAATTGTTCTATTGATGCCTCCATCATCATCTTAAACATCAATACATTAACCGGTCTTATCACTTCTTCCTCAATCCCCTGTTCCAAAAGCTTAATCGTTGTCTCCCATCCATTCTCCAGACGTTCTTCAACGTGTCTGTATATCTCCGGGAATTTGTCCTTTAACATATATAATTGTCTTAAATCAATATCTTTATAACTCTCAGGCATAACTCCAAGAATACGTCTTATCTTCTCAATTGTTGATAATGTATTATCTTCAATTATCTCTGATTCGCTCTCTTTAATCGTGTCAAACAGATAATCTACCATCTCCATAAACAGAGTGTTCTTATCTTTAAAAATTGTATATATTGTCTTCTTACTCATTGCAAGAATAGATGCAATATCGTCCATTGTAAATTTAAGGCCTTTTTGATTAAATGCCTGTATCGTTGCCTGTAAAATCTTCTCTTTATTATTCATAATGCTCCTTTTAATGTTGTGTATCAGTGACGCTTATAAAACAAAAAATCAAGGAAACTATTTCTTCTGTTTTAGTTTCCTTGATTGTATCACATTAATTTATTGGGTACAATTGCTATTTTTATATAATTATTTCAAATATTTTTAGTAGTTTTGTACAATTTATTGTATATTTTGCAATATAGGCCGATATATTTTTAACACAATAACGCATATAATTGAAAATATCTGAATATTATCATCTCTATTTCCTATATCTTTTAAATCTTCTTTTGATATAAATGGATTACGCTTATGACATTTAACAAAATTAGCTAACGGATCAATATGATCTGCCTCACCCGCATTATTCTGCCAATTATCACCGTACGTTTTCTTAGCATCACTTTATTTTTTCTTAACTAATCCAGTTTTTTCTGTAATGTACTGATCAATTCCTCAATAACAATTGGTTTGGTTAAGAATCCATCCATACCGCATTCCAGTGCTTTTTTCTGTCCTCATCAAATGCATTTGCAGTCATGGCAAAAATGTTGATTCCAGCCAGTACCGGATCATTCAGAGCGCGTATCTGCCTGAATCTGGCCAATAGCAGTCATCAAGGTATCTCTGATATCTGACATGAACATTGGTTTTGCACAGAAAGCAGTCTACAATATTTTTTATTACTTCCTCATTAGGTGGAACTCACCATAAATCATACATTTTCATTGTTTCTCTATCTCGATATTCATGCTTCTCATAGTATCCAATCAGCTTGCCACTATCTCTAAGCGCCACCATATATACATCTTTATTCTGCTTCTCATTATGAAATGTATACACAATATTATTGCTTTCGTCCTGTGCAAACCATTCTGTCACCTGTCTTATCTTTTCCTGTGATTCCTTATTATGACATTCCAGCAGGCTTCTGCCAATCAGCTTGTCTCCGCCACGCTTTCCATAATTAACAACCGCAGCAGGATTCATATATATTATTTCATGATTAAGATTGCATATAACGACTGCGGCTCTATCCTGATCTATGATACTTTTAAAATAACTTATATTAATCTCATTATGTTTCAATCTACTTTTTAACTCCAAAATATCATGCTTTATTTGCTCAATGACTATCTTAAATTCCTCATCACTTTTTCCAGTTGGATCTTCAAGTCCCCAATTATCATCAAATGGTCTGCCTGTAAATGGACAACCTACATTACATCCCATTGATATTGCAATATCCGGATCTGGAATATCACTAACCAGCTTACTGAACTGTCCTTCTGCTTCCATATCTATATTATATAATTCCCTCATAATACGGACAGCATCCTGATTAATCTGTGGTTTTGTTTCTGTACCCGCCGAATAACTTTGAAACACATCTGATGCCAGATGTCTTCCAAAAGCCTCAGCAATCTGACTTCTACATGAATTATGAACACAAATAAAAGCTACTTTTACATTACTCATAAAATAGACACCTCTCCTTTATACATTGCTCATTAAAATCTGTGAATCCACATTGCATTTGTTCATATTGCAATGTTACTCCATAATGAGCATTCACATAATCAATACCATTCTTAAATGCTATCATTGCATCTCTCTTGCAGCATCTTGGTCCGTTTATGGTTCCTAATTCTCCAATTGCTTTCGAGGTAAACTGCATATGATTTCCCCATGTTCCATCCATTGAAAGCGGACCTGTTCCGTCGATGATTGCAAGTGCAGCACCTATAGATGTGATTGCTCCGCATATTCCCCATAAACCGCACATTGCCCCCGGCATCCGAAGTCCCTCTGCCATCAGCCTGTCCAATGCCTGTTCTAAGTCTATCTCTCCTCCTGCGTTTTTGTAGGCTACAAGCAAACTTGCACCATCTAATATATGGTGTTCCGGTCCATGAATACTGACATATTCCTTCTTTGCTATCTGTTTAAAAATGACAACCGGATTTGTTCCCTGTTCTTTCTTTATATCTTTTACAATCAGTTCTGCTTTTTCTCTTACTGTCATAGAAATTTTCCTTTCGTTTTTTGTCACATCATAACACACATGTCAGACTGCCAATAAAATCCTTAAAATCTAATAAAGTTTCACAATTCAAGGAATAATGGTGCCATTTGCCGTCTTTCCGGTCATTAACCAACCCACACTCCACCAGTATTTTCATATGATGAGATAATGTAGGCTGAGTAATACTAAATCTTTCCAAAAGCCTGCATCCGCATTTTTCTCCATTTGACAACATCTGCACTATTTCCAGCCTGTTTGAATCTCCAAGTGCCTTGCATATTAAAGAAACATCCGCTAATCTCATTTCATTCACCTCGTATTGATAATTATCTATGTATAAAATTAGCATATACATAGATGAATGTCAATGTATTTCGTGAAATAAAGTTCTACATTTTCATGTACAGCTTTACACCTTTAATTCCTTTGAATTTATATCTATAATTTCAACATTCATATAATCTAAGAACCTATTGATAAATAAGCATCCGCGGAAGGATTTTAAATTTTAATTTTTTTGATTATATGGAAACAGCAGATAAATATTTTTGCTGTTTCTATTTCTATATAATTTTTAATTATTTTTTTCGTGATCTTATTAATGGATAATTTTTGTTATCCATCACCTAAATCATATCACATATATAATTTAATACCACTCTAATTATAACTAAATTTGCTCAGACCAATAACTCCTATTTCCATCTACTCAATCCCCATCACATATCCAAACATATACCATCAATAAATCCTATTCACAATAAAATAACTGTTTCGTACTCTTAGGTTTATCAGGAATACTCATTTTTAATATTCCTCTTTCAACTAATGGCATAACATATTTTTTCATAACATATGACACTGAATTTATACCTAAATAATGACAAATTTCATTTCTTGTTCTAGGTGTCTTACAGAATATAATTAAATTTTTCTCTTCGCTGCTTTCAATCATTTTATTATATTCATTTTCTTTGTATTTATATAATTTAACTATAAAGCAGCCCCTTTCGTCCAAGAATTCTGGTTCAGGTAAATTATATTCACGCATTGCCCTTCTTATAGTAGGAATACCTGAATATCTATTTTCTGTAATTTTCAACACCTCTAGTTCTGATGCAATTATTGGATTTCTCGTGTCTGATTGTACTTTTCCCAATTGGTCTATTCTTATTCTTCCATATATTCCATCTGGATTTCTAATCTCTATTCTATTTTCAAACATAATAATCTGTATAGGCATGCCTTCTGTATGAATACTATAATCACGATGCACTAATGCATTAAGGATAGCTTCCCTAATAGCTATAATTGGATAATCTGTACGGTCTTTACGTTTTCCTGTTTCAGAGTCAACTATTATATACAAGAAACTTAAATTATATTCATTAATTTAATATAATTTCATCTTTATAGCCAAGCTAACTAATCAAACAACTTAAATATTTCAGTTGTTAAGAATCCAGTATCATTCTCAAAGCAACTTTAGATGTGATATTCATAAAGTGGGAATAATCAACTTTTGCATAGGAACATGCGTGGTAAAAGGTATTGAGGGATTTTGTGGTAATCCCAGACAAAAAGTGCTGATATAAAAATCGAATGGAATGTACAAATTCCAATGTTAGTATTGATAAAACGAGTAAAAACAAAGTATCTGCTGTTGGAGCAGAAAAAGTTTCAAAATAAAATGTTTTGGAGCAAACTCATCATACATCAGAAAGCCCTGTACGATATTTTTTTATGAAAAAGTTGTAAAGTGGTGTAAAGATTAATGATCTTTGTATTGGCACCGAAAATATATTTATTTCTCCGCGGCTTTTCTTCCAGGATGGGAGAGTGCCGCGGAGAATTTTTTGCGAAGAAAGAATTGTTATAGCTTTTGTAATTCCGGGAAAACCTTTATCTAAGAAAAAAATACAATATCAACATGAATATCATGAATATAATATTGGAGGCTGTGAATATTCCCAAATACTTCCCTCTCAGATTCCTGTTTTCTTTTGCAATATATTTGAAACTTATCAGGCTTGCCATGGATGCAATCAGAGTGCCGAGACCTCCAATATTGGTTCCGACAATTAAAGCCCGGTAATTATCTGTAAAGCCGGATAAAAGAAGCGCAACGGGAACATTGCTCATAATCTGACTGGCAAGAACAGCAGTAAGTGTTTCCCTTCCTGCCATGATTCTTTCCAGAAAACTGCTGAATTGCGGAATCCTTCCAAGGTTGCCGATAAAAATAAATAATGCGATAAAGGTGGCAAGCAGGGAGTAATCCACCCTGCTTATATTTTCCCTGTTTCTTAGCAGCATATATATAAGAACCAATACAAGAGGAATCTGGTATGGAATGATACGTGCAACAGTGAGCAGGCAGATTGTAAATAAGATCAGGTAAGCGGCCAGGTATTCCATGTTAAGTTCTTTTCTGTCAGAGAATCCCAAAAGAGTTTTATCTTTTTCGGAACCGCATACGTGAGGTGCTTTGGCAGCGGCTACCTGTATCCATATCAGAAGAAGGATAAGTGCTGTGGCGGAATAGGGAAGCATCAGGGTTATTAATTCTGCCGCGGACATCCCTGCTCTGGCATATAGATAAAGGTTCTGCGGATTTCCGATTGGTGTGAGCATGCTTCCGAGATTAGCAGCGATTGTCTGCATGGCTACTATTTTAAGAAGCCAGTAATTGCCCAGTTCCTTTGGCAGTTTATGCACAATGATCAGTGCAAGAGGAACAAAAGTAATCAATGCCACATCATTGGTGATCACCATTGACAGGAAGAAACATAAGAGTACCAACAGCCTGATCACACCCACAGTTCCCGATGTTCCCATCAGCAATTTTTGAGCAAGTATATCAAAAACACCAACAGCCTTCAAACCAGCTACAATTGCCATCAAACAGAAGAGGAGCCCGAGAGTCCTGAAATCGATATAAGTAAAATAAGCCTTATCCGGTCTGACCCAGAACATAGAAAGAAGCGCCAGGATCACTGCAATTGACAAAACAGTTTCTTTCCTGAAAAAAACATATAATTTTTGTAACATAATATTTCCTTTCCGGTCTGATACGACCCCATATAAGTATATCACAGAAACATCCAGAATAAGAAGAGTCAATATTTTGGTCGTCTCGTTTTTCTTTTATGCAGCTGGAAGGAATTTCGATTCCTTCATAGCTATATT
>OGHV01001297.1_pt1 | contig 14458 bp, 10 predicted proteins | sample 1571551 | NCBI WGS metagenome assembly OGHV01 (sample SAMEA2581960, study PRJEB24529) | metagenome | biome: Human gut stool | place: China | collected 2011 | reverse complement strand
AGCTGTTCCCGGAGCTGACACCCGAAGAAGAACAAGTCATCACCCATTTACAGAAACATCCCGACGGGATACAAATCAATACGTTGGTAGTAGAAAGCAACATCGCCATCAACCGCATGACCAGCCTGCTGTTCAACTTAGAGATGAAAGGCGTGGTCCGTGCACTGGCTGGAGGAGTCTACAGGCTGGCCTGAACCTACAGAGCCGCAATCTCCTCCCTAATCTTAGCATAAGGCGCATCCTTCAGCAGCACCCTCTTCGCGCCGTCCAGCAGATACAGCGAAGGCATCGCTTTCAGGTCGTACAGCGCCCCCTGCTTCACCGTTTCGTGGTCGCTGCCCACCGTCCATCCCTGAGGCAGATCGCTTAGTGTGCGTTTCCACACCTCCTGATTACCCTCGGTGTACACCGCCAGCACCGTCAGTTTTCCAGCCTTCACGGCTTCCGCCAGCATCCCGTCGGCCACCATCTCCTGCATCGTCTCATGACAACTCGGGCACTCCGGGTCGTAGAACACCAATAGCAGACGGTTGTTCTTCGCCCGCGTCTGTGCCAGCGAATGCCTGCTGCCATCCGGCAGGAAGTACACAAAGTCCGTAGCCACCTTCCCCGGACAGTTCCGGCTAATCAGATCCAGGCTGAACTTCAGCGAACTCTTCCGCGCCTCATCCACGAACTCACTCTTCAGCATCCGCTCCAGGAACAGCGCATACAGCCCCTCGTTATGGAAAGGCGAGTTCGGGTTATACAGGTAATCCTCCATCATCTGCAAGAACACCTTCCGTGCATGCTCCTGCGCTTCCATCCCCTTGCAAAAGCCGTCCAGACTCCCCTTCACCTGCTCCTCGGTGAGCGTACCGTCGGCCAGTATGGCTAGGTAATCCGCCGCCCCCTGCTCCGCCACGTTCCGGTTATTCACCAATGCCGTATCCGCAAAGTTGAAATTATCCCAGTAGTGCGCCATGAGATACACCTTCCGCTCTTCCGGCTGGGTAAGCATGGTGGGAATTTCAGGGAAAGGAAATTTGGCTTCCGCAGCCGCTTGAGGCTGTGCAGTGGATGCAGATTCGGTGGTTTCCGCTTGTTTCTGCTGGGAGGTGTTTCCGCAGGCAGAGAACAATGTAACAATCACAAAAAATAGTATATAACGCATTATAATTACACAAACGAATTAAAAACTAAAAAGACCCGCCATTGGCATTTATGTCAATAGCGGGCACTTTTAAAATACTCTTAAAAAGAAGTTATTGCTTAACCAATGTAATAAGTGGCACTTGTTCTCCCACCTCATGAGCTACCAATGCATTAAATGTGGTAGTCGCTTGATAAGCCGAGGAAGCAGTACCTGCACTGTAATATATTGTAAGTGTCTCATCCATCGTAAAATCATATTCCGGACGAAGAACAAGTTTATACGTAGCAATATTATTTGCACCCACTTCTTGCACATTAAAGACTCCAACCCTTGTACCATTCTTACGCTCCAAAGTAATAAAGGAATTGGTTGTCAAAGTTGGTGCATTCTCTCCAGACAAAGTTAATGTTCCTGTAATTGCCTCATTTTCAAAGGATGCTGATGCTGGAGTAAATAAGGCTTGCTTATCATCAAGTGTACTAATCGTTACAGTTTCAGCACTTGCAATACGACTTGTAAGGAAACGCAAAGTGCCTCGTTCTGCTAATTCAAAACCTTTCGGAATAGTAAAATTATATCCCCCATCAACTGGCTTTAACCATTCTGAGTACGAGTCATCAGGATTAGGAATTAAGTTATTGGTACGAATAAAGAAGGTTACATCTGTATATGCAACGGCCTCCTTAGGAATTGAAAAATGCATATCTGCCGGCTGTCCTATACCATACTTTACATTATCAATATTCGGTGTATCATCTACAATACTAAAATCGAAAGTAAAACGTTTGGGGTCAGATACCAGTTCTACAGCAGCAGACTTATACCACGTATTGACATCTTCATTAAAACCAAACTCATTTTCATTATCTATAGAGAAACGAACCAAATCATCCACATCAGGAGTGTTAGTCAAGAAATGCAAAGTCAACTGAGACACATTTCCAGGCTTAATCCAATAATAATCTACAACCCCATTTGAGGTCTTCTCTTCTACATAATATTTACTTTCATTAAAGTTTGGATCAGGTTTTAAAGATGTCGTAGCCATACGCATCACTGTATTATCACTTGGCCGCGAAGAAAAATTCAAAGTGATAGCTACAGTTTGATTCACTGTCGGATACAATTTCTGACTCAAAAAACCTGGATTATTCTCATCAGCCCCAGAAATGGTAATACGACGATTGCTACTACCTGCCTGAAATAGCACCAGTTTCTCTTCATCCTTAAAGTTATCAGCTTCCAAAAAGACATGGGCATGATCTGCACTCTCTGTACAGCCTTCAACAGTTCCCGATGGATCACTTCCTGCACTTACATTCAACGTAAAGAAGACTTCCTGAATTCCAGGGCGCGTAGCTGTATAAACAAACTTATACCCCCAATCCGTACGACGTGTCAAGGTAGCACCTGCTTCATTTGTTATCTGATATTCACAAGTTTCTGAAACAATAGGTAATTGCACACCAAGATCATCATTGGCATTCATCTTATTAGTTGCTATCTTACATGTGATAGGAAATAACTCTTCCGGATAATTTTCAGGAATTACAAAAGTCATAGACATTCTTTCACCTTTCACCATCGGAACACCAGTAGATACCCATACAGGCTTAAACTCAAATGGTTTCATCAAATAAATCTTAATTTGACGGGTAAATACACCGGCACGCAGCAAAAGCGTACCAATAACCGGATTTTCTCCAGGTTGAGCCAAAGTCATCTCAATATTATAATTATTCCCTGAAATATGTTTAAAAGTAGGAAGTACAGAAGATAAACTTCCATCATTTTCCAACCATGAAACAGCAATCTCACTTGCATCCCCTGTATAAGTAAAAGCAATTGTCTGGCTACCGCCTTCGTTAAATATCTGCGTCGTCCCATTCAAAATGTTAAGGGTATTAGTTCCATCACTCAATTCAGGAATCTCCGGATCAATAGAAACCCATGCATTATTTGCAGCTATTCCCGTCTTTGCATCATCAAAACTGCCATACCCCATCTGATCTGGCAAATTAGTTATCCTTATTACATATTTATAATTACGGTAAATAGGTAACTGATCTTTGCTGTCGTTTACAAACATAATCTTATAGAACTTCGCATTAGATTCTTCTGTTCCAATCTTCATAATTGCATAGACAGGAGTATCCAGCGTATTTGGATTCTCAAAAATATAATGCGGATCACCTTCAGATTCATTACCCTGAACAGAGACCTGCGTAGGGTCACTTGCCAACACATTATACTCCTCACCAGGAACGGTTACATAGGGATTGGCTAAATCAAAATCAAAAGGATTTTCTGAACCTGCATTAAACGGAGCTACCGTACCCCAAGCACGGCGATTACAAATGGCATAACCCCATACTTTCAGATTTTTACTTAGAGCCTCACCTTCTACACTCCAACAAACTTGAGCCTGATTTCTAAAAAGCTCAACATTACCCCCACTAGCAAAAGTTTGCAACTCATTTGCATTAGAAAACTCCTTACGCCCCCAATATGCCATACGACCAGAAGCTGATACAATAGAAGGTATTAAGGTAGTTTCATTCATTCCTGGGGAAGCACTGATATCATCCAAATAAATATTAGATAAGAAATGAATAATACGAGTAGCTCCAGGTACTTCTACTGTGAAGCTATAATGTCCTTCAACTTCAGTTGTCTGAAAATCAGTAGCCTCACGACGTCCAATATAAGATCCAAATTCATCAAAACAGAACAACCATAAAGTCTGCACACCCAAGCCATCTGGATCTATATCACGTGTAACAACTTCCCTAGGAGCGGGAATATTGGCATCTATTTTTAGCACGACCTCACCATTAGGTAAAACAGATCCACCCTCATTACCTTGTGTCATGCTATCATCGTTGCATGCTGAAAGTCCTAACAGCATACAGAGTAATATCAGTATGTTATGTAATATTCTCATAAACCCATTATTTTAAGTTTCTGACTTTCGTTTTTATTGTATGCCATGGGCACGGAATTCCTTCAAGTCTTCAGGAGTTACATCGCGGATACAGCGCACCCCTGTTGCATCAGTAGAACCCTTCTTAACGGTATAATAATGATTATTCAAAGCTGTCCAATATCTCTTCCCAATCAGCACATTATCCATAATGTCCGGTTGCTCATCCTGATATTTTGCAATAATATCAAGTTCAGCTTCGGTAGGCAATCGCCAATCATCCAAAATGCGAACCTCCTTATTGTCCTCATATTCGATAACTTCTACATAATATTTACAATGATCTTGTGCTCCTGTCCAAGATCCCCCTCTATTGGTAGAAGTAATAACTCCTAATTGAGAAGCTAACATGAAATAAGGAGAAACAAGTTGATTATTTTCTTCATCACTTACTGTAATCAATTGTCCATTATCCATCTTCGTTGCTGGACGGGCTACCGTATAATTACTACTTGTACTAGTAATTTGAACCATATACATGCGGTTATTATTCTGGTCTTCAGCATTTTGACTACCTCTATTCAAATAATATTTTGACCAAAACCTATAACTACTAACTCTATAAATTGTACCAGACTCATACACTTTTGAGTAAAAAGTATAATATGCTCTATCCCAAAATCCATCACCAGTCTCACCAAAAGTAAGATTTACATCAGGCGAAGAATTTAGACCTATTTTATCTCTATAGTTTATATAAGTATTATTACTAAAATCATCTCGTGTAGCATATTTCCCTGGCACTCCCACAATATACTCCAACGGATATTGTATAATCTTTATCTCCTGTGTCAATGGAGTTGGTTCATCCTCATTTGTTACCTTCAATGTAATATAACGCGCTGTTACATTTTTAGGGATATCGCTATGAACCGTAATTTCGCCCGTTAATGACAGTTCATCATAAGCTGTACTTATTAATCCATCATTCTTGACCGAAACTTCATCTCCACTTTTATTCACAAAATACGCACTAACAATCTCAACATGTATCGGTGAAGATGAGAAAAAAGTAATTGCTACATCTTCTTCATTGTGCATTTCAATTTCTTTATCACTTACCACTAAGTAATTAGGAGTATCACCGTCCACATTTATATCTACAGGCTTCCATGTAGCCACAGAAAATGTCGGTTTCAAAGGAACAGGTTCATCAATACTTTCATTGCCAACACGGTCTACTGTCACATTTACAGTATATTCCATGTTGCGGTCCAGTTTTAGTTCACTAGCGTTACCCGAAATACGAACAGGAACTTTATAATAGTTTTGACGAGGTTCATCATTCTCTGAATAAGGAATATTTATCAGAAAATATGTTTCACGTTCTGCAATATCTGCTCCCCATTCGTTTGGATAACTGTATGCATACAACTTATCTGTACGTGAAAGATCTTCCCCATTTGTAATATTAGCTAATGAAAAGCCATCGCTAGTAGATTCTCCTTGTACTTCAGTTAAAGCAAGTGCTCCGCCTTCTGTAAAAGCTTTCACATCCTGGACATAATGAACTAATTTCTTGCTAACACTCACAATCTTACGACCTTCTGTCAAGAATTCCTCTGTATATGTCAGATTTACAGTTAATTTAGCTGAAGCATGTACCAAACTAACTTCTATGACCGCATTTGCCTCTGCAACATCAGCATTCCAACTAATACTGCCATCCATCAGAAATGTTTTTCCACTATACTTGGTAGAACCGTAGTACTCATCCTCTGCCTTTGCTACATTCGTATCCGTATCAGTTAATGCCAGAAGCTGAGTTTTATTATTCACCCATGATAAATCAGTTTCTACATCAGTAGTCGAAGGATTGTCATAATCATGCTTATTCGCAAGCACATATACATCATAAGTTCCCGTATACGACTCCTTCCATGTTCCATTTGCAAGGGTAGCTTTGCCATTGACAACATTGGACTTTACATAATGTTCTACCTGATCATCCTTCATAAAAAAGACATCCACTGTATTAACATTTGACTCATTCAATGAAACGTCATTTGCTCCACGTGTAGATACAGACGCAGCAGGAGTATCACCAACATTGATTTCAAGCGTCAGCCCCTCCGAATTTACTGTTTGATCTGAAACAGGATCTTCCGTACATCCCCCACATACGGCTAGGGCACATACAGACATCACCAGATTATATAGAAGATTATTCCTTTTCATACGCTTGTTTTTTTAATAAGTAAGGTTAAGGGTTTACCTGAAGCTGATTCCATTCATCTAAAGAAATCTGACGAACACGAATTCTAGTTGTAGTTCCAGGATGAATTAAGACAGGATTAACAAGTTGTTCCCCCTTATTTTCATTATTATTATTTATCAACGTAACATATAACTCTGTTTCGTTCACCTCACCAGGCACATATCCTGATTTAGAACGCAATGAAATGGATACAGGATTCCCGTCAACACTTCCACTGGCAGGAGTACCATCAGATTTTACAACTTCAAAATCTGCCCCATTAGTTACATTCGCAGTCCAAATTGCTCCAATAGGTTTTGTAATCTTTAATTGGAAAGTCAAATCATGACGTGTATCCGCAGCATCACCATAAACGACAGCGTAAGCATCCGTATTCTGAGATTTTTCACCTACAATTGGATTCTTAGATTCTAAAACTAAATTACCATCAAACTCGTCACCGTAACTCATACCAAAAGAAGGGCCATCTTTCCAATCTCCCACAACAACAGCTAAACTCAAGCTACCAGATTTCAAGATTCCCTGTACATCAATACTTCTATTCCGCAGAACTTGAGGCAAATACACATCTTTTTCCTTCAAATTACCTCCGACTGTATATTTAATATACAATCGATATGCTTTATCAATATCACCTGAAGTACCATAAGCAGGAACATAGTTATCTGGATTTGACGAGCCATAAGCATTAGGAGCCAAGTAGGTTTGTCCTATAAGCTCATAATCATCAGTAGATGTAAGATCTTTATTACTAACAAAATAATCTCTGACATTCTCATCATTGTTGATAAAGGTCACAGCGCTAACAGAGCGAGGAGTAAAAAGCAAATAATTATCCGGACGGTGATATACAACAGCCTCATTTATAATAATATCACCATTCCCTTCTTTCTTAAAAAACAAACGCAGACGTCCTACAATAGGCTGAACTTTTACATTTACATTCTGCCAATTTTCACCAGTCAACCTAACGGCCGTTTGATAACCACCTTTACCGTCTGCATTATCATTATTTACCATAGGAGCTATATCCGGAACAGTAGTATCCTCCCAGCGAGCAAAAGACATTCCATTCAATTCTTGCCGCGAAGTATTTTCATCCAGATTCCACTCAGGAAGGTCATTTGCCAATACGTAAAAGTAAACATCCTCTCCCACATTAACTTTTTTTCGATCAAGTGGCATAGGCAAAGATATTACATCACTCGTATTCAAATTTTCACGAAATAAATATCCTACACACTCATTTGCTTTAAATACATACACATGCAAACGATCTATCGGATCAGGAGAAGCATCTCCTCCTGCACGGGAAGTATTATTCCCAATGACAAGCTGCACTTGAGTTTCTGCACAAGAAGTACTACTCATATCAGTATCTTTAATGCAGGAAGAAAAGCTTGCCACTAATAAAACCAAATAAAAAATCATTTTCTTCATACGCCTGCCATTTTAATCATTCCCATCCTGGTGTTACATCCTGAATGTACCAATCAGGCACTTTGATTGTTACTTCCAGATCATTAAATTCAAGAGATATAGGTAAGAATGCTTCCTGTTTTGTCACATCTATAATATCTGCATTACGCATCAAATAATTATAAAGACTACCGCGAGCAAGCTCTCTACCTGTAGATTTATCAGAAAGTACTAAAATATGCTCACAATAATCAGAGTTCAATTCTCCCGTCGTATCATCCATACGGAAAAGAGCAAGATTTTGTGTGCGATAGCACTGGTTTTCATTATCATAGATCAGCTCAGGATAAATAGTACCCTTTTCGCTTAAGTTAACTTCATTTTCAAAGGATGTCTGTGCATTCGAATGTTCGAAGCTCAGTTGATAAGGAATTCCAGCATCCTGACGTAAAGCATCGGGGGCAGGAAGTCCATGAATTTCTACATCTACTTTCACATGGGAACTATAAAGAGTCACCGTATCACGATACATCACTCCTTCCTGATTAGGCATCACAAACTCTTTTTCGCCCAAGTAATTGTAATCATGATTGGTTACAGGTACAGCCAGATCGCTCCAAGCCGGATCCTGAAGATAAATATTTGCAAAGTCTGTTTCGGTAGCATAATTTACCACCTCTGTGTGATCATAAGGATTACCTACTGCCACCACCTTATAACGATGTCCTGGTTTTAATTTAAAAGATGGAACAGCCTTGAAATTGGTTAATTCGTCCTGATTATATGAGCCGACCCCTAATATATGTCCATTTTCGTCAAAAACATACAGGTCGACTTTACTCATATACTGGTATAATACGTCCTTATCGCCATCCGCTAGATATTGAAAGTAAATGGTCACATTGTTACAATCATCAAAGTCTTCTTTGATACAACTGTTTGTTAGGACGAAAACAAACAGAGTGAACATAATACGTTGAAGATATTTCATTGAAGTGTTTTTTTAGTATGGTTACTGTATGTTTCTGAAAAGAATTAAGTAAAACAGCCGGGAGAATTCCATCTCCCGCACTGTTTTATGTCTTAAGAACCTTCTTAGTCTGATTATTCAAATGTCGGAGTTACTGTTTGGATTGTCCAGTCTTCAACACTTACTGTTACTTTCACACAAATAACTTCTGACGGATTCCACGGACCAATGTTTTCTTCACCAAATTTAAAGTTAACCTTATAAATCTTACCCGGATCTTCAGAAATTGCACTGCCACCTTCAAATTTTGCAGTTACAGTATGGAAAGCAGACACAGCACTACCTGTATTGTTTTCTACAGCATCCAAATACAGTTTCACATTGAAATTCTTGCCAGTAACTTTATCAGGAATGAACTGATAAACAAATTTACCTTTTCCATCATTCAGAGTAGGATTCCATTGTGTACCACTATTATTTATTACAGCACTAGCTTCTATCTTATCCCATGCCCATGCATAAAGTGCATCAGTAGCACTATTACTCCATGAATAAGATCCTTCCTCAGGAGAATTATTTGCATCTGTCGGTTCCAATACATTCTCCAATGTCATAGGCACAGCCGGAGTAGTACCATCCAAATGAATCTGATTATAATAATTCAACAGACCGATATACTTCAAAGTCAATTGTTTGTACATTGTACCTAAATCCTCACATTGAATATTACCAATTTCAATACGAGATACCAGATGCTTCAAATTAACCTCTGCCTGCAACATGGTATGTGTTGTTGTTCCTTCTTCCACATCATGATTAGGATTTCCTGCAGTATCACCTCCAGCAGCAGTAGTCAATGCCACATCCTCTCCAAACAATGTTACTTTCGTAAAATCTTGCTGTGTATTGGCTTGTACAACCAATGCTTTCATCGTAGAAACATTACTTGAAGTTGGAGTCCCCTCTACCCAGGCTTTAAGAGTACTATTTTCTGCATAGTTACCAATTACATGAACCTCTCTAACATGAGAAGATACTTCATGAATAATATAACCGGTTGTAGAAGTTGTCAGCTGAGTCCAATCTCCTCCATCTGTGCTCTTCAATGTATTTACTCCATAGATAGTAGAGCCATCTGACAAGACAATTGCCACATCATTTAATGTAGTAGCTACTTTATTATCGCTATCATCATCATTAACAGGATTTCCAACACTACGACTAGCTGTCAAGCCATCCAATTTAATCACAATACTGTTATTACCACTGTTATCAACACCAGTAGTTACATCTTCATTTGAGCATGCGAACAAACCCAAGCCCGCAAATGCCAAAAATAAACTCTTAGTCAGTTTCATAGTAAACTAAATTTTAAATTAAACACAATATATTATTAATTCTCGTTTATTCTAATTGATTATTCAGCCATGTATTCCACATATTGCTTCAGCAGCGTAAGGTTTTCACCAGCCTGGCTGTAGCCTTTAGCCTGTGCTTCTGAGAATGCCTGTGAAGCCTTGTCATACTGACCGGCTTTAGCATAAGCTACCCCCTTCATATTAAGCAACTCTCCTTCTGCCGGTGCGTTTTCCAACAGGCGGATGGCTTCGTCCGTACGGTTAGCATCTATCAGCGCCATTGCTGCATTGTTCACCGCAGTTACATCGTTCGGATAAGCTTTGGCTCCGCGCACCAGACAATCAATGTATTCCGGACTGCCCTTGCCGTAGCTGTCGGCCACCTGCTGTATTTCACTTACGCTCATCAGGTCCGGGCGGGTCTTAATCATTTCCTTTCCTTCTGCCAGGTCAAAATGGCGTACGTTATATTCTACACGGTACTCGTTGCGACGAACCGGACCGTACATCTCGTTCAGCAAACGCTGGTAGATTTCGGGCGGAACCAATGCCTTGATTTGTTCTTCGCAGGCATCCTTGTCGTCACCACAATTGTCAATGATATTCAGCACTTCATCAATTTTCAGCAGTTTGGGGTGCTTCACCACTTCTTCGCGCAAGCCTTCCCAGTCTTCACCCTTCCAGTCTACATGATAGAGCTTCGGATCTACCCCTTTCAACTCGTCTTTCATGTATTCCGTAAAGGCTTTTGCACGGCGTTCAGACAATTTCATGTTGTAATCGAAAGTACCTTCCGGTGATGCATATCCTGTTACGTAAATACCGGTTATAGTCAGGTCATTGTTGTCTTTTACCAATGAAATGGAGTTGCGCACAGTATCCAGTTCAGCTTCGTTGTTCTTGAACTTCGGGTCGATGCGGTGGCTGTCCTGACGGAACTGCAAACGGGCACTGCGGGTTTCAGAACGGCGTTTCACCATTTCCTCCTTAGGTTCAATCACCGGAGAATAATAAGCAGTCTGTATTGGCGGGAAAATGTCGCCTGTAGTAGTGGTCTCATCACCATCCTCACAAAGCGCACAACCCGTCACGTAAGCACGAAGCTGAAGATTACCCCCAATCATCCATTTCTTGAAAGGAACGGAAGCATCATAGTCGAGCGTCTGGGCCGTACCATTTTTACGGCGCACCTTCACCACCGCATCAGGATTAAGATTCGTATCGTCAAGCGCTTCAGTACGCTGCTGTACCCTGTCGCGCACTTTTCCGTTGATGACAAAAGAAGGAAGTTCCTGCTGCTGACTGCCATCGGCAGAAAGAATCACCGGCACCACGCGCAGTGAATGCTGGTTCTTGATATCCAAGTCGTCCAGGTTCACCGTCATCTTTACGTTGGCCTGACGGTCGCCCGTCTTCACCACCTCACGGTTCACAATCTTTATTTCACTCAAGTAAGAAGTCTGGCCGAATACGGGAATGCCGGCTGCCAGCACAAATGCGAGAGAGATAATATATTTTTTCATCCTACGTTCCTCCATCATTTAATTATGTAAATCAAGGATATGGCAGCCTTGGTCAAGCCGAAATAGTCTTTCTTGTCGCTACCGCGCCATTCACCGCAATGCGGACAGTCATACTTATCATAATCCGCGCGAATCCAGCCTGCACCGATTTCGAGTCCCAGGTTCCAGTGCTTGGACAGCACGAACTGGTAACCGTAGCCGATACCGGCACCGTACATATTGCCCTGATAGCGGTAATCTTTAAAAGAAGGGAAAATGCCCAAATCCATATTGGCCACATTGAACTGCCCGCCCAGCGCATGAAGTGCCAGGAAATGGCCGTTGAAGGCTTCACAGAACCAATAGCGCGCTTCAGGCTGCACCAGCCAGTGCTTCATCTTGCGGTCATCACCTAAATTAAAGGGATTATAATTACCCGACAAATCAATTGTCCACTTCGGAGCCACACGAAACTCTGCACCCAAATTAAGCGTAGTGGTCACATCGTAAAGCAGGTTTGTCTTCACGGCTATTTTCTGGGCAGAAACCGATATACAGACAAACAGAAACAATATCCATACCAGTGTCTTTTTCATAATACTATTTCTTTTATCTTTGCATATTTTTGTTTTTCTGCAAATCTAAATAATCAAGGCAAACTCCAAAAAAAAATGTTTTCCCAATTTATCAGAAAAGTTCCTATTTTGTCAGAACCCCCTCAGGAAAGCCATCCTGAGGGGGTTCTGACAAAGAGAAAAATTATTTTTTCTTCAAAAAAGTCTTTCGGAAACTGTTAGGACTGATTCCATACTTATCTTTAAACAAACGATAAAAAGTAGACAGGCTGGGCAGCGCACTCTCTGCTGCTACCTTACTGATGGGCCAGTCCGGATGGTTGCGGAACAAGCTGACCGAATATTCCAGACGAAGCTCATTCAAATACATACTCAGATTTCCTCCCGAAGTAAACAGCTTCAGAACGGCGGCAAAACGGTTTCGGTCTACCCCCATCAGTTGCGCATAATCATCGCGTGTCAGCTGGTAATCCAGATAGAGCTTCTGCTCCTTTACCTGCTGGTCGAATGTCTGAAACAGGGTTTCATTCTCCGGAACGGCCACGTCGGGCATATCTGTGTCTGCATCGGTACCGGTAGCTGCATCTACCTCATCCGGCTGTTCCTCTTCACCAGGCACCTCTGCCATCTCCAACTGCGGAAAGGCATGTCTTGCCAGAAGTGCGTTGCGCTGGTCATCCAGTTCCAGAATCAACTCGGCCATCTTACGGTTCTTTCTCTTGATAACGCTCAGTGCCCGCCAAAGCCCAGCAAAAAGCAGCAGCAAAAACACCATAAAGCACACCAGCCCTACAATGATACGATGCTGCATTTTCACATGATACGCCGCTTTCTCTAATTCATACTCACGCGATACGGCATCCGTCACATCTGTAAGGTCGAATATCTGGTTACGCTCTATGTTCACACGCATTCTGTTACGAATGTCATACACCTGCATCATGGCATTGTAAGCATCTTTGTACTTTCCTAAGGCATTGTAGGCCTTTCCGCTCTAATAAAGCGTGCGAAGATAAATGACGTTCAGCGAATCGCTCGCATCCAGTTCGGCAAAATAGGCCTTACTATGCACCAATACGGAATGAAAATCGCCACTCTCCAGCAAGAAATCGTTTATCTCAAGTTGCCCCATCGAAGTAGTTGAAAATACAGTGGAGTAGAACTTGTCGGCATAGACCTTTCCCATCTGAGGTTTTTTCATCTTGCATGACAGGTAGGCCATCTTACTATAGAAAAAGCCTTTGTGACGATCGAGCACATGGGCATCCACATCGGTCTGCGATTCGAGGGAACGCAGCAGTTTTTCACGCTGCAAGCCCACTTCCCAGGCTTTCTGAGGCTTCTTGTCGCTGATATAATAGCCCATGAGGTAGCCCATGCAGTGCGACAGCAGAAACTGCGCCTCGGCGTTGGATATGCCCGACAGCAAAGAAATGGCTTCCTGAAGGCATTCATAGCTTTTATTCAGCACGCCCATGTTACGGTATAGGTCGCCTTCCATTTGCAGCATATTGGCCCTTAAAAGCAGGTCATTGGCCTTCTCTGCGTATTCCTTACCCTTTGTAATCATATCGGCTGCCTCGGCCAGCTGGAAGGAGGCGACCGACGATTCGGCCAGAAGCATATAAGTGTATGAGGTAAGCACGGAATCACGCTGTATTTCCGGATTGTTCAATGCGTGGGTGGCATAGTGCATGCACATGTAATACCTGGACTGTGTACGATAGGATAAGGCGCGGAGGTAATCAATACCGTATTGGGGTATGGTACCTTTTTCTTCAAGACTGTCCAGCAGCAGCAAAGAGCCTTCCGGATCGCGTGCTATCCTTTCGCGTAACCCCTGAAAAGGTATAACACCTGCATAAATGGAAAAGGCCAATAAATTGTATAAAATCAATATAGCGAAACGCTTCATATAATGTCCCTCTTTTTTATATCCTAAAAACTTTCCAGCTAAAATAGCAATTTTCTTTTTGAACAACAAAAAAGGCATAAAAAATGGGAGAACGCTTTCTCCCAACCTTGTTAACCTTAAATCTAATACTATGAAAAAAATCACGTGACAAATGTAAGAATAACACTTATTCTGTGCAAATATTCAACCCTTGATTTTCAGCTTTTTAAAAGTTTTTAAAAGACAAAAAGAATTCGCCCCGAAACAGCGTGTGCTTCGGGGCGAATCGTTATCTGTCTGTAAAGAGGATTAGTCTTTCAGTTTTGCTTTGATGAAGTCGCGGTTCAAACGAGCGATGTTGCTGATTGAAACGCATTTCGGACATTCTGCTTCACAAGCACGGG
>OGHV01001283.1_pt1 | contig 14522 bp, 10 predicted proteins | sample 1571551 | NCBI WGS metagenome assembly OGHV01 (sample SAMEA2581960, study PRJEB24529) | metagenome | biome: Human gut stool | place: China | collected 2011 | reverse complement strand
TACTTTTGATGCCTGTGCAAAGGTGTTAAAGGTGGCAGGAGTTGAGAAAGTGTATTGTCTTTCCGTGGCAGTTGGAAGGGATGGATAGAATAATAAAAAAGACTATAGTTTATGAATTAATCCAGCTTCAAAATATAAATCGTAAATATTAATAAAAAAATGTTGACGCATTTGTATTTACGTGTTATATTTATGAGGCGAGCAACTAGGTCTTTTTTTTTTGCAAAAAAATTTAGACTTTAAACATATAAAAAATGCGGAGGTGAAACTCATGAGAACAAGAATTACATTAGAATGTACTGAATGTAAACAGCGTAATTACAATACAACAAAGGATAAGAAGACTCATCCAGACAGAGTTGAAACAAAGAAGTATTGTAAATTCTGCCAGAAACATACATTACACAAAGAAACTAAATAGTTTGAGTTAATGGAGGGTAAGAAAATGGCAGAGGCAACTAAGAAGAAAGAAAGCCGTATTAAAACTTGGTGGACAGGTGTTAAGGCTGAATTTTCAAGAATTATCTGGCCGGATAAAGCAACAATTATTAGACAGACAGTTGTTGTTGTGGTAATCACAATTATCGTAGGCGTTCTTATTTCTCTCATTGATAGTGTTGTACAATTAGGATTAGATGCTATTATTGGAAGATAAGAATTAAAAATATGAGGTGATTAAATGTCAGAAGCAAATTGGTACGTTGTTCATACTTATTCAGGGTATGAGAATAAAGTTAAGACTACTATTGAACAGACAATTGAGAATAGAAAATTGCATGATCAAATATTAGAAGTATCAGTACCTACACAGGAAGTTGTCGAACTTAAAAACGGCGTAAGAAAAGTTTCTGAGAAAAAACTTTTCCCAGGTTATGTGCTTATAAACATGGTTATGAATGATGATACATGGTATGTTGTAAGAAACACAAGAGGTGTTACAGGGTTTGTAGGTCCTGGATCTAAGCCGGTTCCACTTACTGATACAGAAATGCTTTCTCTTGGAATCAAGAATGAAAAAGTTGAAGTTGATTTTAAAGAAGGCGATATGATTGCAGTCATCGGTGGCGTTTGGTCAGGTACAGCAGGCGTGGTTAAACGTATTGATGAGAACAGACAGACAGTCACAATTAATGTTGACATGTTTGGTAGAGAAACTCCTGTAGAATTAAACTTTACAGAAGTTAAAAAGATGAATTAAGATTCACATTGTGAATTTTAATAATGCACATAAGTGCTAATAGAAGAAGGTTTTGCAATGAATAGCAAGGCCGTGGGAGGGATTCCCGCTAATACCACAAATTTAGGAGGTGCCGAAAGATGGCAAAGAAAGTAGAAGGTTACATTAAATTGCAGATCGAAGCTGGCAAAGCAACACCAGCTCCACCAGTTGGTCCAGCACTTGGACAGCATGGATTAAACATCGTTCAGTTCACAAAGGACTTTAACGCAAGAACAGCTGATCAGCCGGGAATGATTATTCCAGTTGTTATCACTGTTTACCAGGACAAGAGTTTTAGTTTCGTAACAAAAACTCCTCCAGCAGCAGTATTATTAAAGAAAGCTTGCAAGATCCAGCAGGGTGCAGGCAATTCATTAAAAGAAACAGTTGCTACAATCTCAAAGGCTGATTTACAGCAGATCGCTGAAACAAAGATGCAGGATTTAAATGCTGCAAGCATTGAAGCTGCTATGAGCATGATCGCAGGAACAGCTAGAAGCATGGGAATTAAGGTTGAAGACTAATTTTAAAATGAATTGAAAAAAGTGGGAGGTATATCCGCTATTACCACTAGGAGGTTTAAATGAAAAGAGGAAAGAAATATACAGAGGCAGCAAAGTTAATCGATAGAGCTGCACAGTATGACACAGAAGAAGCTATTTCTTTAGTAAAGAAAGCAGCAGTTGCAAAATTTGATGAAACAATAGAATGTCACATCAGAACAGGTTGTGATGGACGTCATGCAGATCAGCAGATCCGTGGTGCTGTAGTATTACCTAACGGTACAGGTAAAACTGTTAAAGTTTTAGTTTTCGCTAAAGGTGCTAAGGCTGATGAAGCTCAGGCAGCAGGCGCTGATTTCGTAGGCGGTGAAGAGTTAATACCAAGAATCCAGAATGATGGATGGTTAGACTTTGACGTTGTTGTTGCTACACCAGACATGATGGGTGTTGTTGGTAGACTTGGTCGTGTACTTGGACCTAAGGGCTTAATGCCAAACCCTAAAGCAGGTACAGTTACAATGGACGTAACAAAAGCTATTGATGATATTAAAGCCGGTAAGATTGAATATAGATTAGACAAGGCTAATATCATTCATGTTCCAGTTGGAAAAGCTTCATTTACAGAAGAACAGTTAGTAGAAAACTTCAATGCACTTATGGGTGCTATTAATAAAGCTAAACCAGCTGCAGTTAAGGGTGCTTACTTAAAGAGCGTTACTCTTACATCAACAATGGGACCTGGAGTAAAGGTTAACCCAACTAAGTTAGTAAACGCTAACGCATAATTTAAGGTTGTTACTGAACAATCAGTTGACAATAAAATAAGAATGTGTTATTATGCACAAGTGGTTTAATACCAATTGCCGAAGACAGTAGGTGCCTATGGGGATTTATCCTTTATAAGGGCGTAAACTTAGTACCTACCGAGGAATGAAGTTATAAACATGACTGACAATACCTCTCTGTTTCGGCAGAGAGGTTTTTTATACTATTGTATAATATTCGGCGCAATGTTTGGTTGCAGACCTAAATTTTATAAGGAGGCAAAACAATCATGGCAAAAGTAGAGTTAAAGAAACCTGTCGTTGAAGAGATTTCAGAATTACTCAATGGTGCAGCTACAGCAGTTGTTGTAGATTACCGTGGACTTACTGTTGCAGAAGATACAGAACTTCGTAAGCAGTTAAGAGAAGCTGGTGTTGTATACAAAGTATACAAGAACACTATGATTAATTTTGCAATCAAAGATACTGAATTCGCAGATTTAGCTCAGCATCTTGAAGGACCAACAGCTATTGCAGTATGTAAAGATGATGCTACGGCAGCAGCTAGAGTATTAGCAAAATTCGCTAAGACAGCTGAAGCTTTAGAAATCAAAGGCGGCGTAGTTGACGGAGTTTACTATGATGCAGCAGGAATCGGTCAGATTGCATCTATCCCATCAAGAGAAGTACTTCTCTCAAAATTACTTGGATCTATGCAGTCACCAGTTACAAACTTCGCTCGTGTTATTAAGCAGATTGCTGAAAAGAACGAAGAAGTTGCATAATCAGGCATAATCTGATAATGAATGCTAAGCATTCACATTAAAGATGGATTTAATAACATCGAAACAATTATAAAGAATTATTAATGGAGGAAATTACAATGACAACAGCAGAAATCATTGAAGTAATCAAAGGATTAACAGTTTTAGAATTAAACGATTTAGTAAAAGCATGTGAAGAAGAATTTGGCGTATCTGCAGCAGCAGGTGTTGTAGTAGCAGCAGCTGGAGCAGAAGGTGGAGCAGCTGAAGAAAAGACAGAATTCGACGTAGAATTAACAGAAGTTGGTGCTAACAAGGTTAAGGTTATCAAGGCTGTTAAGGATGCTACAGGATTAGGATTAAAGGAAGCTAAGGAAGTAGTTGACGGAGCTCCTAAGGTAGTTAAAGAAGGTGCTACAAAGGAAGAAGCAGAAGCATTAAAGGCTCAGTTAGAAGAAGTTGGAGCAGTTGTAACATTAAAATAATCGCGACAAACTTTTCGCAGAGCGTGCGCTCAAACATAAAAAGAGAGACAGGGTTTTGTGTAAACACAACCCTGTCTCTCTTTTTATGTTTGAGCGCGTGCTTTCTTCGATACCAAGTTGATAATGCTTAAAAATATAACCCCAATAATCAAACAGAAATATTCAATAAAAAAGTCCTTGACACCAATTGTTACCTATGGTAAAATCCTACTGTTATGCTTAAAAGTAGGCGTAGTGCGCCCTTTTGACAGCAATGAAAGTGCTAAAACAGTACAAAAACTTAATTTTATTAAGCAAAAGTAACTAAAAAAGTAATAAAATAAAGACAAGGAGTGAAATGTCAATGGAGAAAAACAGAATTCGCCCTGTGAAATCAGGAAAAGGCATACGTATGAGTTATTCAAGACAAAAAGAAGTTCTTGGAATGCCTAATCTTATTGAAGTTCAGAGAGATTCATATGAGTGGTTCCTGAGTACAGGTCTTAAGGAAGTATTGGAAGATATATCTCCGATTGAAGATTACGCACAAAACTTAAGCCTTGAGTTTGTTGACTTCAAATTATGCGAAGATGAGAAGAAGTACACAATCGAGGAATGTAAGGAAAGAGATGCAACATATTCTGCACCTTTAAAAGTTAAGGTAAGACTTCATAACAAGGAGACAGGTGAATTTACAGAACACGATATTTTCATGGGTGATTTACCACTTATGACTGCAACAGGTACATTCGTTATCAATGGTGCAGAACGTGTTATCGTAAGCCAGTTGGTTCGTTCACCAGGTATCTACTACGTTATCGGTCATGATAAAGTAGGTAAGGAATTATATACATCACAGGTTATTCCTAACAGAGGTGCATGGCTTGAATACGAAACAGATTCAAATGATATTTTCTATGTTCGTGTAGATAGAACAAGAAAGCTTCCTGTAACAGTTCTTATTAGAGCTTTAGGAATTGGAACAAATGCTGAAATCACTGAATTATTCGGTGAAGAAGAAAAACTTACAGCAACATTTGAGAAAGATCCAAGTACAAGCTATGAAGAAGGCCTTTTAGAACTTTACAAAAAGATTCGTCCGGGCGAACCTCTTAGCGTTGACAGTGCTGAATCAATCGTTGCAGGTATGTTCTTTGATGCAAGAAGATATGACCTTGCAAGAGTTGGTCGTTATAAATACAACAAGAAATTGGCTTACAAGAACCGTATTAAAGGTTTACCATTAGCTGAAGATGTTGTAGATATGACAACAGGAGAAGTTTTAGCAGAAGCCGGAACTGTTGTAACAGAAGAACTTGCCATTAAGATTCAGAATGCAGCTGTTCCATCAGTAATGATTCAGACAGATATTAAGAATGAAAAAGTTCTTTCAAACCTTGCTGTAGATATTAATGCATATGTTGACTTTGATTGTAAAGAATTGGGAATTAATGAAGAGGTTTATTACCCTGTTCTTGCTGAAATTCTTGCTGAAAATGAAACAGAAGAAGAATTAAAAGATGCAATTAAGAGAAACGTACACGAATTAATTCCAAAGCATATTACTAAGGAAGATATTTTCGCTACAATCAACTATTGTATGAATATTGAATATGGAATCGGTTCAGAAGATGATATTGACCACTTAGGAAACAGACGTATACGTGCAGTTGGTGAATTACTTCAGAATCAGTATAGAATCGGTCTTTCAAGAATGGAAAGAGTTGTTCGTGAACGTATGACAACTCAGGATCTTGAAGGAGTTTCTCCACAGACATTAATTAATATAAAACCTGTAACTGCAGCTGTTAAGGAATTCTTCGGAAGTTCACAGTTGTCACAGTTTATGGATCAGAATAACCCATTGGGTGAATTAACACATAAGAGACGTTTATCAGCCTTAGGACCAGGTGGTCTTTCAAGAGATCGTGCCGGATTCGAGGTTCGAGACGTTCACTATACACATTACGGTAGAATGTGTCCTATTGAGACACCTGAAGGTCCTAACATCGGACTTATTAACTCATTTGCATCTTTCGCAAGATTAAATGAGTACGGATTTGTTGAGGCTCCATATAGAGTAGTAGACAAGTCAGATCCTGAAAATCCAAGAGTAACAGATGAAGTTGTTTACCTTACAGCAGATGAAGAAGATAATTACACTGTTGCACAGGCTAATGAACCATTGGATGCAGAAGGACATTTTGTACACAATAACGTATCAGGACGTTATAGAGAAGAAACATCACAGTTTGATAAGAAGAGAATTGACTTAATGGATGTTTCTCCTAGAATGGTATTTTCAGTTGCAACATCAATGATTCCATTCTTACAGAACGACGACTCAAACCGTGCCCTCATGGGATCAAACATGCAGCGTCAGGCCGTTCCACTTATTACAACAGAAGCTCCTGTTGTTGGTACAGGTATGGAAGCAAAGGCAGCTGTTGACTCAGGCGTTTGTGTTGTTGCTAAGCGTGCCGGTGTTATTGAAAGATCAACATCAAAAGAAATTACTATCAGATATGATGATAATGGAGAAAAAGAAACATATAAGCTTCTTAAATTCCAGAGAAGTAACCAGAGTAACTGTTATAACCAGCGTTCAATAGTATTTAAGGGAGACCACGTAGAAGCAGGTGAAGTTATTGCTGATGGTGCATCAACATCTAACGGTGAAATTGCACTTGGTAAGAACCCACTTATCGGTTTCATGACATGGGAAGGTTATAACTACGAAGATGCTGTACTTCTTAGTGAAAGATTAGTTCAGGATGATGTTTATACATCAATTCATATAGAAGAATACGAAACAGAAGCAAGAGATACTAAGCTTGGACCTGAAGAGATTACAAATGATGTTCCTGGCGTAGGTGATGAAGCCCGTAAAGACCTTGATGAAAGAGGTATTATCAGAATCGGTGCTGAGGTTCGTGCCGGAGATATTCTTGTTGGTAAGGTTACACCTAAGGGTGAAACAGAGCTTACACCTGAAGAAAGACTTTTGAGAGCTATTTTCGGTGAAAAGGCAAGAGAGGTAAGAGATACATCACTTAAGGTTCCACACGGTGAACAGGGTATCATTGTTGATGCTAAGGTATTCAAGAGAGAAAATGGAGACGAATTAGCTCCAGGCGTAAACGAATCAGTTCGTATTTACATTGCTCAGAAGAGAAAGATTTCCGTTGGTGATAAGATGGCCGGACGTCATGGTAACAAGGGTGTAGTTTCACGAGTATTACCAGTAGAAGATATGCCATTCCTTCCAAACGGAAGACCACTTGATATCGTACTTAACCCATTGGGCGTACCTTCACGTATGAACATTGGTCAGGTCCTTGAAATTCACTTAAGCCTTGCAGCTAAAGTATTAGGATTTAACATTGCAACACCTGTATTTGACGGTGCTGACGAGTACGATATTATGGATACACTTGAAATGGCAAACGATTATGCCAATACAGAGTGGGAAGATTTCCAGGCAAAATATCAGGATAAATTAAATCCTGAAGTTATGGAATATCTTGGTGAACACCTTGATCATAGAGAAGAATGGAAGGGTGTTCCAATTGCAAGAGATGGTAAGGTTAGACTTAGAGATGGTAGAACAGGTGATTACTTCGATAACCCTGTTACAATCGGATTCATGCATTACCTTAAGTTACATCACTTGGTTGATGATAAGATTCATGCACGTTCAACAGGTCCTTACTCATTAGTAACACAGCAGCCACTTGGTGGTAAAGCTCAGTTCGGTGGACAGAGATTTGGTGAAATGGAAGTTTGGGCACTTGAAGCTTACGGTGCATCATATACATTACAGGAAATCTTAACAGTTAAGTCTGATGACGTTGTAGGACGTGTTAAGACTTATGAAGCAATTATTAAGGGTGAAAACATCCCTCAGCCGGGAATTCCTGAATCATTCAAAGTACTTATTAAGGAACTTCAGTCATTAGCACTTGATGTTAAGGTATTAGATGAAAATGACAACGAAGTAGAATTAAAAGAAAGCATTGATTACGGTGAAACAAACTTTAATGCAATTCTTAATGATAATAAGAACTATAGCCAGAAGAAAGAAGACAGCCAGAGCTTTGAACAGGCTGGTTATAGCACACAGGAATTTGTAGGTGAAGAACTCCAGACTGTTGATGCTCAGGGAAATGTAGTTGAAGATGGAATGGATGAATAATTAAGAAGGGAGATTTGATCATGGCAGATAATAACGTTAGTGAACAGGTATCATTTGACAAAATCAAAATTGGTCTTGCTTCACCTGAAAAAATCAGAGAATGGTCAAGAGGCGAAGTTACAAAGCCTGAGACAATAAATTACAGAACTTTAAAACCTGAAAAAGATGGTTTATTCTGTGAAAAGATTTTCGGACCAAGCAAAGACTGGGAATGTCATTGTGGTAAATACAAGAAAATCAGATATAAAGGTGTAGTCTGCGACAGATGTGGCGTTGAAGTAACAAAAGCCAGCGTACGTAGAGAACGTATGGGTAGTGTTGAACTTGCTACTCCGGTATCACATATTTGGTACTTTAAAGGAATCCCTTCAAGAATGGGATTAATCCTTGATATTTCGCCAAGAGTATTAGAAAAAGTATTATACTTTGCTTCATATATCGTGCTTGATCCAATGGAAACAACATTGGATTACAAGCAGGTATTGTCAGAAAAAGAATTCAGAGAAGCATATGAAGAATTCGGCGGAAAATTCCGTGTAGGAATGGGTGCTGAAGCTATCAAAGAATTGCTTATGGATATTGATGTTGAAAAAGAAGCAGAGCAATTAAAATCAGAATTATTTGAAGCAACAGGACAGAAAAAAGCAAAAATCGTTAAGAGATTGGAAGTTTTTGAAGCGTTCAGAAATTCAGGGAACAAGCCTGAATGGATGATTTTAGATGTAATTCCTGTAATTCCACCTGATTTAAGACCTATGGTTCAGTTAGATGGTGGTAGATTTGCTACATCTGATTTAAATGATTTATATAGAAGAATTATTAACAGAAACAATCGTCTTAAGAGACTTCTTGAATTAGGCGCTCCGGAAATTATCGTAAGAAATGAAAAGAGAATGCTTCAGGAAGCTGTAGACGCATTAATTGATAATGGTAGACGTGGTAGACCTGTAACAGGACCTGGTAACAGAGCACTTAAGTCTTTATCAGATATGTTAAAGGGTAAGCAGGGACGTTTCCGTCAGAACCTTCTCGGTAAACGAGTTGACTATTCCGGACGTTCCGTTATCGTTGTAGGACCGGAACTTAAGATTTACCAGTGTGGTCTTCCAAAAGAAATGGCTATTGAATTATTCAAGCCTTTTGTAATGATAGAATTAGTAGCTAATGGTACAGCTCACAATATTAAGAGTGCGAAGAAGATGGTTGAAAGACTTCAGACAGAAGTTTGGGATGTACTTGAAGATGTAATCAAAGAACATCCTGTTATGTTAAACCGTGCCCCTACACTTCATAGACTTGGTATTCAGGCGTTTGAACCAATTCTTGTAGAAGGTAAGGCTATCAAACTTCACCCATTGGTATGTACAGCGTTCAACGCCGATTTCGACGGTGACCAGATGGCTGTTCATCTTCCACTTTCAGTAGAAGCACAGGCTGAATGTAGATTCCTTTTACTTTCACCTAATAACTTGTTAAAACCATCAGATGGTGCACCTGTAGCAGTTCCTTCACAGGATATGGTACTTGGTATTTACTATTTGACAATGGATAGAATGGTTGATCATTCTAAGGAAGAAGAAATTGCTTCTACAGTAGCTGAAGATGCTCCTATTTATGATACAGATGAAGAAATCAAGGAAGCTTTAGATAAAGGAATTATCGGAGCTCACGATATGATTAAGTATCATGCAGATGATAGAGTTGTAATTTGTGAACCTATTGATGCATTAGGACATTCATTTAGTGATATTAATCAGGCTATTTTAGCTTATGAAAATAAAGAAATTTCACTTCACCAGAGAATTAAGGTTAAGAGAACTGTATTCAACGGAGAAGGAAAAGAAGTAACAGGTATTATTGACACTACACTTGGACGTTGTTTATTTAACGAAATTCTTCCACAGGATTTAGGATTCGTTAAGAGAGAAAATGATGAAGACTACCTTAAATTGGAAGTTGATTTCCACGTAGGTAAGAAACAGTTAAAGCAGATTCTTGAAAAGGTTATTAATAACCATGGAGCAACTAAGACTGCAGAAGTTCTTGATAACATTAAGGCTATGGGTTATAAGTTCTCAACAAGGGCAGCTATGACAGTTTCAATTTCAGATATGACAGTACCTGAATCAAAGAAACAGATTCTTGCAGATGCAGAACACACAGTTGATGAAATTACAAAGCATTATCGTCGTGGTTTCTTAACTGATGAAGAAAGATACAAAGAAGTTATCGAAACATGGCAGGCAGCCGATAATGAACTTACAACAGCCCTTCTTAGTGGTCTTGATAAGTACAACAACATCTTTATGATGGCCGATTCCGGTGCCCGTGGTTCTGATAAACAGATTAAACAGCTTGCCGGAATGCGTGGTTTGATGGCTGATACAACAGGTAAGACTATCGAACTTCCTATTAAGTCGAACTTCCGTGAGGGTCTTGACGTATTGGAATACTTTATTTCAGCTCATGGTGCTAGAAAGGGTATGTCTGATACAGCTCTTAGAACAGCCGATTCAGGTTACCTTACAAGAAGACTTGTAGACGTTTCACAGGATCTTATTATTAGAGATGTAGATTGTTGTGAAGGTAAGGCTATTCCATTTATGGAAATCGAAGACTTAGTTGATGGAAACGAAGTAATCGAAAGTCTTGAAGAAAGAATCACAGGTAGAACTGCTGCAGAAACAATGTATGATGCAGAAGGCAATATGATTGTTAAAGCTAACCATATGATTACACCAAAGCGTGCAGCAAGAATTGTTGCTACAGGTGTTAAATCAGTTAAGATTAGAACAATTCTTACATGTAAGTCACATGTAGGTGTATGTGCTAAATGTTATGGTGCTAATATGGCAACAGGACAGAGAGTACAGGTAGGTGAAGCAGTAGGTATCATCGCTGCACAGTCAATCGGTGAACCTGGTACACAGCTTACAATGAGAACATTCCATACTGGTGGTGTAGCCGGTGACGATATTACACAGGGTCTTCCTAGAGTAGAAGAATTATTTGAAGCAAGAAAGCCAAAGGGACTTGCAATTATCGCAGAGTTCGGTGGTGTTGCTGAAATTAAGGAAACAAAGAAGAAACGTGAAATTATCGTAACTAACCCTGAAACTGGCGAATCAAAAGCTTATCTTATCCCTTATGGATCAAAGATTAAGATTCTTGATGGTGCTGTTCTTGAAGCCGGTGATGAACTTACAGAAGGTAGCATTAACCCACATGATTTATTAAAGATTAAGGGACTTCGTGCAGTTCAGGATTATATGATCCGTGAAGTACAGAGAGTTTACCGTCTACAGGGTGTAGAAATCAATGATAAGCACGTTGAAGTTATTGTTCGTCAGATGCTTAAGAAGATTAAGGTTGACACAGCCGGTGATTCAGAATTCTTACCAGGAACAACAGTTGAAGTTCTTGACTTTAACGAAGTTAATGAACAGCTTGAAGAAGAAGGCAAGGAACCTGCAACAGGTACACAGATTATGCTTGGTATCACAAAGGCTTCACTTGCAACAAGCTCATTTTTATCAGCAGCTTCATTCCAGGAAACAACAAGAGTTCTTACAGAAGCAGCTATCAATGGTAAGGTTGATCCACTTGTAGGTCTTAAGGAAAACGTAATTATTGGTAAGTTAATTCCTGCAGGTACAGGTATGAAGAGATACGGAGATGTAAAATTAAGTACAGATGAACGTATCGCAAGAGAACAGGAACAGGCAGCATTAGCAGTTTCAGCAGAAGATGTAGAAGATGAAGCAGAAAATGCTGAAGATAACAATGATGTAATTGAAGTTTCAGAAGATACAATTGAAATTACTGAAGAATAAAACATTTGATGGAAATTTATAATAAAGTTTCCATAAAATAATAACAGACAGTTCGTAACCATCCTGTCTATAAACAAAACTAAGGAAGAATCTGCTAGATATAGCAGTTTAAAAAGAGTGTCCTTAGTAGGCACTCTTTTTATTTTATAGGAGAAAAACAATGGTAGAAGGATTTAATCCAATAAGATATTCTGTCATAGAAGACAAGATCCCTAGAGAGATAGTAATGTTAGTTGGAGATGGATGTAAATGGAGAAAATGCAGATTTTGTGATTATCATTTAGATTCAAGCAAAGACATAGAAGCCAATTTTCAGTTGAATAAGCAGGTTTTAAGTAATGTAACAGGAAAATTTGGGGAACTTGAGGTTATAAACTCAGGAAGTTTTGTTGATTTAGATAAAAAAACTATAGAATTGATTAAGCAAATATGTTTGAAAAAAGGTATAAAAGAAATCCATTTTGAATGTCATTATATGCATAAAGATGATGTTCAAAATTTTAAAAATTCTTTTTTGAATATTGGAATTAAACCGATTATAAAGTTAGGTTTAGAAACTTTTGACTATGATTTACGAGAGAAAGTTTTAGTTAAGGGAATTGAAGAAAAGAATCCTGAAGCAATTGCAAATTATTTTGATGAAATTAATTTGTTACAGGGAATTTCAGGACAAACAAAGGAATCAATGATTAGTGATATTGAGACAGGTTTAAAATATTTTAGCAGAATATGTGTAAATATTATGGTTGAAAATCAGATGCCGATTAAACCGGATAAAAAGGTTATTGAACAGTTTATGGAATATGTTTATCCCTTGTACAAAGATAATGATAGGGTAGATATATTATTAAATAATACAGATTTTGGTGTAGGATGATTAAAGGAGAAAATAAAAATGTCTAATGAAATATTACTGGTTTTATCAATATTTATAATTTACGGAAGCGTAATATATAAATTATTTGGAAAGCAGGGATTATTCTGCTTTACAAGTATAGCAACAATTGCAGCTAACATAGAAGTTTTAATAATGGTCAAAGCATTTGGAATGGTTATGACATTGGGAAACGTTTTATTTGCGTCAACATTCCTTATAACAGACATTGTAAGTGAAGTATATGGAAAGAAAGATGCAAAAAGAGCAGTACATATTGGAATTACAACATCAATTGTATTTATAATATTTTCACAGTGGTGGCTTTTATACACACCAGACAGCACAGATTTTGCAATGCCTGCAATGCAGACAATTTTTTCAAATACACCAAGACTTATGATTACAAGTATGGTTGTATACGCTATAGTTCAGGAATTTGATGTTTGGGCATACCATAAATGGTGGGATTTTACTAACAAATTAGTAGGAGACAGGGAAAGATTTCTTTGGCTTAGAAACAATGGTTCAACATTAATTTCGCAGTTTTTGAATAATATTTTGTATACGTTTGGTGCATTCTGGGGCATTCATGATTTTAAGACACTTATAAGTATTGCAATTTCAAGTTATGTAATATTTATAGTAACAAGCCTTGCAGATACACCATTTGTGTACTTGGCAAGAAGAATATCAAAGAAGATAAAAGAATAAGAAAAAGGGGCACACGATTGATTTGGTGTTGCCCCTTACTTATTTTATGCGTTGTATAGCTAGATAACTCCGCTTCAAACACGTTACTTTTCTTGTTTTGCTCCGTCATTTATTATAAGACAAAAATCAAAACTCGCCTACGGCTCAAACAGTTGATTTTTTAGATACTTTTATTTATTAAATACAGATATTAAACCGTTTACAATTATGAACAGTGTTACAAGTGGAAGTATCCATTTGCAGTAGAAACGGATTTTTCCAGGAACATTCAGGCCGTTTCCAGTGTTGACTTCTTTTAGGTAGTTGTCCCAGCCCCACCCGTATTTGCTTGTGCAGAAGAGTGTGTAAATTAGGGAACCAATTGGAAGTATTAGGTTACTTACAAGGAAGTCTTCTAAGTCCATTACATTAGTGCCTTTTCCTAAAGGATGGAAGCCGGATAGGATGTTAAAGCCAAGGACGCAAGGGATTGAGCCTATTATTATTAAAATTGTATTAATGAGGGCTGTCTTTTTTCGCCCCCAGCCCCATAAGTCCATACAAGATGACATTATGTTTTCAAAGACGGCTATTACTGTTGAGAAAGCTGCAAAAGCCATAAAGATGAAGAAGCAGCTTCCAATTATTCTGCCACCGGGCATTTTTATAAATATGTTTGGCAATGTTACAAAAATAAGACTTGGTCCCTGATCAGGATTTACTCCGAAAGCAAAACATGATGGGAATATTATAAGTCCTGAAACTATTGCAACAAAAGTGTCTAAGGCTACTATGTTGATTGATTCACCAAGTAGTGAATGGTCTTTACTTAAGTAGCTTCCGAAAATTGTCATGGAACCCATACCAATACTAAGTGTGAAAAATGCCTGATTCATTGCAGCAACAAGAACATTAATAAGTCCAATATTTTTTATTTGCTGAAAATCAGGTACTAAGTAGAAATACAAGCCCTTAGAAGCACCTTTTAAGAAAATGCTGTTTATTGCAAGTACAGCCATAATGACTAAAAGGGCAATCATCATACCTTTTGAAATTTTCTCAACACCATTCTGTAAGCCTAATGAGCAAACAAGAAATCCAATTACAATTACAACAACTGTCCAGAAAATCATTTCCGAAGGTACAGAATTCATATCTGCGCATTGAGGTATATAAAGGTGTGGTACCCGTAGGCTTCGGTACCGATGCCTTG
>OGHV01001265.1_pt1 | contig 14716 bp, 10 predicted proteins | sample 1571551 | NCBI WGS metagenome assembly OGHV01 (sample SAMEA2581960, study PRJEB24529) | metagenome | biome: Human gut stool | place: China | collected 2011 | reverse complement strand
GGCAGCCTGCGGGCTGCCCGGCATTGCACTTTTGAGGGAGTGTTTTAAATGATTTTGCGCTGCGCTTTATGTCACAATTTGTACGCATTTCCAGCAAATAAGGGCGGATGTAAAAAATCTATACACCGGGCAAAGTTTGTTTGTTGTTCCGGTTCACTTTGCGGGGTATACTGTTGCCATAGAGAACAGCACGATGAAGGCTGTGAAAAGATATTTTTGAAGCAGGGAGGCTTTTTTATGTACTATTCCAGTGGCAATTATGAAGCTTTTGCACACCCCAAAAAGCCGGAGGGCGTGGATCATAAATCCGCTTATATCATCGGCTCCGGTCTGGCTGCGCTGACCGCTGCCTGCTATCTGGTGCGCGACGGTCAGATGAAGGGCGAGCACGTCCATGTGTTTGAAAAGAACGCACTGGCCGGCGGCGCCTGCGATGGCTACAAGTACGATATCGGCTATGTGATGCGCGGCGGCCGCGAGATGGACAACCACTTCGAAGTTATGTGGGATATGCTGCACTCCATCCCGTCTCTGGAGACCGAGGGTGCCAGCGTGCTGGACGAGTATTACTGGCTGAACAAGGAGGACCCCAACTTCTCCTTGTGCCGCGCCACCGTCAACCGCGGCGAGGATGCTCACACCGATGGCAAATTCGGCCTGTCCGATAAGGGTGCCATGGAGATCATGAAGCTGTTCTTTACCCCGGACGAGCAGCTGCAGGATAAAAAGATCACCGATTTCTTCGATGACGAGGTGCTCAACTCCAACTTCTGGATGTACTGGCGCACCATGTTCGCCTTCGAGAACTGGCACAGCGCTCTGGAGATGAAGCTGTACCTCAAGCGCTATATCCACCACATCGGCGGTCTGCCGGACTTTACCGCCCTGCGCTTTACCCGCTATAATCAGTACGAATCCATTATCCTGCCCATGGTGCGCTATCTGGAAAGCTTCGGCGTGCAGTTCCACTACAATACCAAGGTCACCGATGTGAAGTTCGACATCCAGAAGGGCCGCAAGCTGGCAAGCTCTGTTACCGTGGAGCACGAGGGCGAGACCACCAACATCGACCTGACCGAGAACGATCTGCTGTTCATCACCAACGGCGGCTGCGTGGAAAGCTGCACCGTGGGTGCACAGGATAAGGCCACCGGCTTTGACCCCACCATCCAGCCCGGCAACGGCTGGGATCTGTGGAAGAAGATCGCCGCACAGGACCCCTCCTTCGGTCACCCGGAAAAGTTCTGCTCCGAGCCGGAACTGAGCAACTGGGAGAGCGCCACCATCACCACGCTGGACGACAAAATCCCTCAGTATATCCGCAAGATCTGCAAGCGCGACCCCTTCAGCGGCCATACCGTCACCGGCGGCATCGTCACCGTCAAGGACTCCAGCTGGCTGCTCAGCTGGACGCTGAACCGTCAGCAGCAGTTCAAGGATCAGCCCAAGAATCAGCTGTGCGTCTGGGTGTACGGCCTGTTCAGCGATAAGCCCGGCGATTACGTCAAGAAGCCCATGCGCGACTGCACAGGCCGCGAGATCTGCATGGAGTGGCTGTACCACATCGGCGTGCCGGAGGATCAGATCGCGGAACTGGCAGAGCACAGCGCCAACACCGTGCCTGTGATGATGCCCTATATCGACGCCTTCTTCATGCCCCGTGCCATGGGCGACCGTCCCGATGTTGTGCCCGAGGGTGCTGTGAACTTTGCCTTCCTCGGTCAGTTTGCCGAGACCGCCCGCGATACCATCTTTACCACCGAGTACTCCATGCGCACCGGTATGGAGGCTGTGTACACCCTGCTGAACATCGACCGCGGCGTGCCCGAGGTCTGGGGCAGCACCTACGATGTGCGCGCTCTGATCGATGCCACCGTGAAGCTGCGCGACGGCAAGAAGATCACCGACATGGATCTGCCGCTGATCCCGCGTCTGGCTCTGAAGGAAGCTTTGAAGAAGATCGAGGGCACCGACCTTGAGAAGTTCCTCAAGGAGTATAACGCTATCTGATATTTCCCTCTCCTCCGATAGACCCGGCAACGGGTCAACACCCCCCCTTGAAAAAGACCTCTCCGCTGCTCTGCGACAGGGCACGGGGAGGTCTTTTTTGTGTAAAAATGGTACAATATGCGTCAAAATAAAGCGGAACGTGAAAATAATTTGTACCAAAAGAATGATTTTGGCTTGTCTGTGGCGGCGTTCTGTGCTATGCTAGAGCTATTGAAAGGGCAGGAGGGAAGAGCCTGCCCAAATGCGATACGCCAAAAATAAAAGGAGGTCGTTTTCCTGTGAAACAACTTATTTCCCGTCGCAGCTTTTTAAAGGCTGCTGGTGTGACCGCTGCCGCTGCATCCATGGCCATCGGTGCGCCTGCCGCATCGGCCTGCTGGTTTGGTGACAAGTCTGACGTCACCATCCTGTACACCAACGATGTCCATACCTACATCGACAAGCAGAGCCCCAAGCTGACCTACGCTGCCATTGCCGACCTGAAGCAGAGCTATCAGAACGCCGGCAAGGATGTGCTGCTGGTGGATGCAGGCGACCATGTGCAGGGCACCGCCTACGGCTCCATGGACGAGGGTGCCTCCATCATCAAGCTGATGAACGCTGCCGGTTACGATGTCGCCACCCCCGGCAACCACGAGTTTGACTACGGCATGGACCGTGCCAAGGCCATCATGAAGGAAGCCGATTTCCCGTACCTGTCCTGTAACTGGGTAGACCTGCGCACTACGCTGCGTGTGCTGCCCTCCGTCAAGGTGTTCGTGCGCGGCGGCAGACGCATCGCCTTTGTGGGCGTGACCACCCCCGAGACCTTTACCAAGTCCACCCCGGCCTACTTTATGGATAAGGAACAGCGCAAGTACATCTACGATATTCAGGGCGGCGAGGACGGCAAAAAGCTCTATGACGCCGTGCAGAAGGCCATTGATAAGGCAAAGCTTCTGGCAGATGTGGTCATCGGTCTGGGCCATCTGGGCGTAGATCCCTCTTCCTCTCCGTGGACCAGTGAGGAGGTCATTGCCCACACCAGCGGCTTTGACGCCTTTATCGACGGCCACTCCCATACCGTAATGGAGAACAAGCAGGTGCAGGATGCTTCCGGCAAGGCTGTCACCCTGACCCAGACCGGCTCTTACTTTGCAAACGTTGGCGAGATGACCATCGCTGCGGACGGCACCATTACCACCAAGCTCATCCCCACCCACGAGGGCATGGACGCAGGCATCGCCGCCATGCAGACTGGCTGGGTGAACACCGTGGACGATATGCTGGGCGAGAAGATCGCTGTGGGCGACAGCGATTTCTACGTCTCTGACCCCGCCACCGGCAAGCGCCGCATCCGCTCTGCCGAGACAAACCTCGGCGACTTTGTGGCTGACGGCATCTACACCTACTTCAACGAGGTGGAAAAATTGCACTGTGATGTGGCCATCATGAACGGCGGCGGCATCCGCGCCGATGTGCCCGCAGGCGACTGGACCTTCAAGACCTGCAAGCAGGTCAGCCCCTTTGGCAACGTGGCCTGCCTGATGTCGGTCACCGGCAAGCAGATCCAGGACGCATTGGAGTTTGCAGCCCGCTTTGCAGGCGAGGACGGCAAGGAGAACGGCGGCTTCCTGCAGGTGGCCGGTGCTACCTACGAGATCCACACCGATATCCCCAACACTGTGCAGACCGACGAGAAGAACGTCTGGATCGGCAGCGCCACCGGCACCCCGCGCGTGCAGAACGTGAAGATCTACGATAAGGCCTCCGGCAGCTATCTGCCGCTGGACCCGGGTGCTACTTACGCACTGGCCGGCATGAACTACACCCTGCGCAATCTGGGCGATGGCTTTGCCATGTTTGACGGCGCAGAGCTGATCAAGGACTATGTGTCCGAGGATTATCTGGTCATGTCTACCTACGCTATGATTTTTGACGGCGCAGATGCTGCGGGTCTGCCGCACCTGTCCAGCGCCAACAGCCCGCTGGCCGCATACCCCGGCTACCTGCTCAACTACGAGGACCCGTACGGCGCAGGCCGCATCCAGATGATCTGGTAAATTAAGGATACGACCCTCTCCGTCAACGCCGCAGGCTTTGACGGAGGGGGTTATTTTTATGCAGCATTGTCAGCAGGAAGCGAACCCGGCTTGTGGATCGGGATAGGGGAAAGTTGCACAAATCCGGCAGAACATCCTTGTATACTACGCCAAAGTTTGTAACTTTTTTTATTTGTTTGCTTGCGAACGATCTGCGCTGGAAGTATAATAAACAGGCAAGTAATATATCAGCTGTGCTGTGGCAGGCACAGAGACAAAGGAGAAACATTATGCAGACACGGTATACCAGCGCCGACCAGTGGGCAGAGGCCAAGGACGGCGTGATCCCTGCACCCTACGCTCTGGAAGAGGGTGAGCAGATCATTGACCATTACCTTGAGCCGGTCATCTTCCACAACGTCAACGGCCCCGACATCGGTGTGACCACCTGCGGCGTGATCGTCAAGGACGGCCTGTACTTTAAGGATCTGGACAACAGCGGCGAGCTGGCCCCCTACAAGGATTGGCGGCTGAGCCCTGAGCAGCGCGCTGAGGATATGGTCAGGCACCTGCGGCTGGATCAGCAGGCAGGCCTTGTGTTGAACACCCTGTTCAACACCCCTGTGGTGCCCACCCGTGCCGAGGCCACCAACGCCGAAGGCAAGCTGGAGCTGGGCAAGATCTACAAGCACTACAACCCCGGTGAAAAGCCCATGCCCGGCCCTCTGCCCGGCATGACCGTCAGCATTGATGACAGCCATGTTCTGGAAAAGCACATCGCCGCCGGTGTTTACCGCGGTGACATGCGCTGCGAGGCCGGCATGGTGGCCCTGTACCACAACGCCGGCACCCAGATGCTGGAATACGAAGCCTGCAAGGGCGGCGTAGCCATTCCGTATTCTCTCCACACCAACCCCATCAACATCGGTTACCCGGACTCTCTGGGCATCGGCGCGGCTGTCATTGGCGACGGCAACACCGACATGGTCTATGAGATGGCCCAGACCGACCGCAAGATGATGAAGGCTGAGGGTCTGAACATCATGTACGGCCCTCAGGTCGATGTGACCTCTGACCCCCGCTGGCCCCGTACCTCCGGTACCTACGGCGAGCGTCCCGATGTCACCAGCGATATTGCCGAGGCTCTGGTCAAGGGCTATCAGGATGGCGACAACGGCCTGAACGAAGGTTCTGTTGTTCTGACCATCAAGCACTTCCCCGGCGATGCCCCCTCTGAGAATGGCTTTGAGCCCCATGTGCCCATCGGCCAGTGGCGCATCTACCGCACCCCCGGCTCGATGGAAAAGTATCATCTGCCCCCGTTCCAGCGCGCCTTTGACCACAAGGTCTCTTCCATCATGCCGGACTACTCCCGCATTGCCACCGATGGCCGTGCTGTGCCCCAGACCTACCGGGGCGAGGTGACCAGCACCGAGGAAGTGCCCAGCGCTTACAGCAAGGAGCTGATCACCGATCTGGCCCGGAACAAGATGGGCTTTGACGGTTATGTCAACTCCGACTCCGGCATCACCACCGTTCAGATCTACGGCGTGGAGAACCTCACCGAGCCCGAGCGCTACGCCAAGGCCATCTCTGCCGGTACCGATGTCATCGGCGGCAACACCGACCCCGAGAACATCGTCAAGGCTGTGGAGGATGGTCTGCTGCCCAAGGCAGATCTGGACCGTGCCAGCTACAACCGTCTGCTGAGCCTGTTCCGCACCAAGCGGGTGGATAACCCCTACCTCGACCCCGACAAGGCCGATCAGGCCCGCGTGGACAACTTCGATGGTGCCAAGAAGAAGGCTTACGAGGCAAACCAGAAGGCTGTTGTTCTGGTCAAGAACCACGAGAAGCTCCTGCCTCTGGCCAAGAGCCAGAAGGTCTGCATCGTCACCTTCAAGGGTGTGGACTCCGGCTTTGCACAGATGGCACAGGCCATGGGTGCCGGTCTGGGCAACACGGACGAGGATGCCGCTCTGCGCAAGACCCTGACGGAAGCCTTTGAGAAGAAGGGCTACACCGTGGTGGCCACCCCGGAGGAGGCCGATGTGCTCTACCTGCACGTCTGGCCCATCAGCAACGGTCTGGTGTTCAACCAGTACGCAATGCCCGTCATCGAGATGGGCGAGATCGTCACCGACGAGCGCGAGCGCAACAAGAGCCAGAAAAAGACCGGCAACAAGGTCACCGTTGTCACCCTGAAGGACGTGGAGAAGATCAAGGAACTGGCCGATGCCATCCATGCCCGCGGCGGCAAGGTGGTTGGCACCTGCGTGGTCTGCAACCCCTGGCTGCTGGACAAGCTGGAGCCCTACTGCGATGCACTGACCATCCAGTACACCGTCAGCGCCGTTGCCCTGAACAACGCCCTGAACGCTCAGGTCGATGTCATCAGCGGTGACTTTGCCCCTACCGGCAAGCTGAGCCTGACCATGGTCTCTGACCCCGCCGTCATCGCCATCACCGAGCAGGAGATCGACGGTGTGGTGCGCGAGATCTGCGCCTCTCCCAACGACGTGCCCGGCTACGATAAGGATCAGTACATCGATCCCGCCATCCTCGCCAACGTCAAGGGCGGCAGCTACGCCTACTGCGATGCCGACGGCAATTACTACCGCAGCGGCTTCGGTCTGAATTACTGATTACCGTTAACGTAAAAAGAGCGATACAGCGTTTGCTGTATCGCTCTTTTGCTTTCTCTATGAACAAAGAACAAAAAAGACATCCGAACAGTTCGGATGTCTTTTGGTTGGGGATGAGAGAATCGAACTCCCACAAGTAGAGTCAGAGTCTACCGCACTACCACTATGCAAATCCCCATCAGTCTGGGTCTGTCTTGCGGGGTGAGCCGCTCAACGTGTGCTATTATACGGAAAAAGCGCCGCTTTGTCAAGCGCTTTTTTGAAATTTTTTGCAGAAACCGGAAAAAAGACGCACTTTCGCATGAGTTTTTGGCGGTTTCAGTCGGTAAGCTCCTCATTGTCGGGGAGATATACGGCGACTTCTTCAAGATTGCAATCCAAGATTTGGCACAGCATATCCAGAGTGTTGGTGCTCACGCTGTCATTTTTGCGCAAACGATCAAGCTGACCGGTGCTGAAATGGTAGTCCTTGATGAGCTTATACTGAGAGATACCACGATTATTCATCGTAGTCCAAAGGGGTTTATAAGAGATCATCGAGTGCACCATCCAAACATTACTTTAATTGAATGGTAAAACCATAGCCGTAGATTGACAATTGCCCGATATCGGGCTATACTAGAAAAAATATGGCCCATAATCGGGCTATTATGTAAAATTGCAGAAAGAAAAGGATGGTATTGCATATGACGGTGACGGACATCAAAAATTATCTTGCAATGGCAATCAACTTGGAGCGAGATGCGTATACCCAGAAAAAGGCGATGGAAAGCATAAGGAATCAAACGTTTAGATTGGGAGTTTATCGGAATTTTAAAGAACCGGAGGAGCCGGACAAGACAGTGAATGAAAGAGGATTCGAAGCATATTTTTGGGGACGCCTTCTGATTCCGGTATGTGTGATTTCTCTTGTGCTTGCGCTTTTATTCAGTTCGGATTTTCTTCTGATTTGTGGTGGCGGCGGCTTACTGATTTGTGGAGGGGCGTGTATCATTGGCAAGCTTATCTATGATGACGACTATCAGAAAGAAATGAAAGAGTATAATAAAAAAGTAGAAGAGTACAAAAAATGCTTGGTTGATGATGCCAAGCGTGTTGATGCAGAACGAGTAAAAGATGCGGCACTGGAATCTAGTTATTCTGTGTTGCGCTCTGCAAATGAGAAAACGAAAAATTGCTTACAGCAGCTTTATAGTAAGAACGTTCTTTATCCGAAGTACCGCAATTACGCATGTGTGTGTACGTTGTATGAGTATTTCGATTCGGGCCGGTGCACGACATTGGAAGGCCATGAGGGCGCGTATAACCTGCTGGAAAACGAGATGCGTCTCAACCGAATCATTACACAAAATGACCGGATTTTGGAGAATCTGGAAACGATGAAGCAAAATCAGGAACTTCTGTATGAATCTATTCAGGAAGGAAACCGAAAAGCGGATCAAATCATTCGCGGATGTGATCACATGTCAAACCAGCTGAATGGAATCCAGATGCAGGGTGCGGAGTTGAACGCCCGCGTTGCACAGCTGCAAACGACCTCGGCACTGAATCTGTATGTCAACGAGTGCTCGCGGCGTGAACTGGAATACATAAACCGTGCAAATCGGATTTTCTAAAAGCGCTTGATTCCGTCATCCTTCTCATGCTCTTTGCATATACTGGAAATCAGAAGAAGCAAAGACGCACAAAGAGGAGGAACTGCTATGACCCAGACCACGCAAAAGGAAAAGACCCTGCTTTCGCCCCGCATCCCGCGGGACACCGAACACGAGCGCTACCACCCGGAGCTGGAGGAGGAGCTGAAAGAGTGCCTGTTCTGCCTGCACCGGAACGAGATGATGTTCGACCTTGAGGTGGACACCGACCTCATCGAACAGCACATCTATGAGCGGCAGGCCCTTCTGGCCCGCTACCGGTACTTATTGGGCAAGGCCCGGGAGCTGGGGCTGCATACAATATTGGAAAAGTATCAGCCGGTGGGGTAAGGCTTCGTCTTCGTACAGCTTACAAAATACTGCCCACAGAAGATGCGACAAAAATCTTGACAGAATCCCTGAACCGTGCTATCCTATATCAAGATAACAATGCGCAGGTGGTTCTGCGTATCAACTATTTGGAGCTAGAGAGGTTTTTAATTATGGAACGTATTAAGACGATCGCTACTCGTGACCTGACCAAGAGCGTTGTGACCGGTGGCTGCGGCGAGTGCCAGACTTCCTGCCAGTCTGCCTGCAAGACTTCCTGCGGCGTGGCTAACCAGAAGTGCGAGAACAGCAACAAGTAATTTCTGCAAATCGGATGCCGCCTTTGCCGGGCGGCATTTTTTTATGTTACAATGGAATGGAGAATAAAATGGTACATCAGTATCAATTGAACGGCTATAACATCGTGCTGGATACCTGCAGCGGCTCGGTGCATGTGGTGGATGAGGTGGCGTATGATGTCATTGCCATATACCCCGACCACACCGCCGACGAGATCGTTGCCGCCATGATGGCAAAGTACGGCGACCGTGAGGACGTGACCGAGGCCGACCTGCGCCAGTGCATCGATGATGTGGCAAGCCTGAAGGAATCCGGCAAGCTGTGGAGCCCCGATACCTATGAGGATCTCGCGTTCGATTTCAAGAACCGCAACACCGTGGTCAAGGCCCTCTGCCTGCATGTGGCCCACACCTGCAACCTGAACTGCTCCTACTGCTTTGCCTCGCAGGGCCGCTATCAGGGCGAGCGTGCCCTGATGAGCTTTGAGGTGGGCAAGCGTGCAATGGATTTCCTCATCGAGAATTCCGGCAGCCGCCGCAACCTCGAGGTGGACTTCTTCGGCGGCGAGCCTCTGATGAACTTTGATATGGTCAAGAAGCTGGTGGCCTACTGCCGCGAGCAGGAGAAGATCCACAATAAGAACTTCCGCTTCACCATGACCACCAACGGCATGCTCATTGACGATGATGTCATCGACTTCTGCAACAAGGAGTGCCACAACGTGGTCCTGAGCCTGGACGGCCGCAAGGAAGTCCACGACCGCTTCCGCAAGGATTACGCCGGCCATGGCAGCTATGATACCATTGTGCCCAAGTTCCAGGAGTTCGTGAAGAAGCGCGGCGATAAGGGCTACTACATGCGCGGCACCTTTACCCACTACAACACCGACTTCACCAATGATATCTTCCACATGGCAGATCTGGGCTTTACCGAGCTGAGCATGGAGCCCGTGGTCTGCGACCCCAGTGACCCCAGCGCTCTGACCGAGGCAGATCTGCCCATCCTGAAGGAGCAGTATGAGATCCTGGCCAAGGAGATGATCAAGCGGAACCGTGAGGGCCGCGGCTTCACCTTCTACCACTACATGATCGACCTGACCGGCGGCCCCTGCATCTACAAGCGCATTTCGGGCTGCGGCTCCGGCACCGAGTACATGGCTGTGACCCCCTGGGGCGATCTGTATCCCTGCCATCAGTTCGTGGGCGATCCCAAGTACCTGATGGGCGATATCTGGAAGGGTGTCACCAACACGGCAGTCCGGGACGAGTTCAAGCACTGCAACGCCTACGCCCGCAAGGAGTGCCAGGACTGCTGGGCAAAGCTCTACTGCTCCGGCGGCTGTGCAGCCAACTCCTACCACGCAACCGGCAGCATCACCGGCGTGTACGAGTACGGCTGTGAGCTGTTCCGCAAGCGGATGGAGTGCGCCATTATGATCCAGGTGGCACAGAATCAGGAGCTGGCCGCGCAGGGCATCGAAGTGCCCATCCAGCTGGGCTCCACCTGCAATGCCTGCGCCGACGGCGAGGCCTGCGAATAAATGACCACCCCCATCGTCGATTTTGTGCGGCAGTACGCCCAGTCCGGCACCGCCCGGCTCCACATGCCGGGGCATAAGGGGCAAAGCCTGCTGGGCTGTGAGCCGTGGGATATCACCGAGATCCGGGGGGCCGATGAGCTCTACGAGGCCGAGGGCATCATTGCGCAGAGCGAGGCCAACGCCACCCGGCTGTTCGGCACGGCCCACACCTATTACAGCACCGAGGGTTCTTCCCAGTGCATCCGGGCCATGCTCTGCCTTGCTTTGCAGGGTGCGCCCCGCACCGGCAAGCGCCCGGTGCTGCTGGCGGCCCGCAATGCCCACAAAGCCCTGCTCTATGCGGCGGCTCTGCTGGACTTCGACATCCGGTGGCTCTGGCCCGCACCGGAGGATACCGGCGCGCTGTGCAGCTGCCCGGTAACGGCGCAGGCCCTTTCCGCCGCCCTTGAGGAGCTGGCAGGGCAGGGGAGAGCACCCTTCGGCGTTTACCTGACCAGCCCGGATTATCTGGGCGGGATGCAGGATATCGCGGCCCTCTCTGCCGTCTGCGATGCTCACGGCGTGCCCCTGCTGGTGGATAACGCCCATGGGGCCTACCTGCGCTTTCTGCCCGGCGGGAGCCGCCATCCCATCGACCTGGGCGCGGCGGCCTGCTGTGACTCCGGCCACAAGACTCTGCCGGTGCTCACCGGGGGAGCCTACCTGCATCTGGGCCCCAAGGCCCCCGTGCAGGAGGAAAGTACCGTGCGCAGCGCACTGGCGCTGTTCGGCTCCACCAGCCCGTCTTATCTGATCCTGCAGTCTCTCGATGCCTGCAACCGGCTTCTTTCCACCGATTACCCGGCACGCCTGCAGGAATGCTGTGACCGGCTGGCTGCTCTGCGTGCCCGCCTGAACACGCTGGCTGCCGGGCAGGGCGCGGCCCTGCCGCTGGCACTGGACGGACCCGCCCGGGAACCCATGAAGCTGACGCTGGACGCGGCGGCACTGGGCCTGACCGGGCAGGCACTGGCCGACCATCTGCGGCAAAACGGAATGGAGTGCGAATATGCCGACCCCCGCTACCTTGTGCTGATGTTTACCCCGGAAAACCCGGTGGAGGACATGGCCCGGCTGGAAGCGGCTCTGGCAGAACTCTGTGCAGGGGGCATCCCCCCGGCAGAATCCCCTGCCGAGCACCGGGAGGCGTTTTGTGCGCTGGCCCGGCAGGCGGAGCCGCGCCTGACCGTGCGGCAGGCTGTGTTTGCCCCGCAGGAGACCATCCCGGCAGGGTCTGCGCTGGGCAGGGTCTGCGCTCTGCCCACCGTTTCCTGTCCGCCCGCCATTCCCATCGTGGTCAGCGGCGAGGTGATCGGCCCGGCGGCGCTGGAGCTTTTCACAGCCTACGGCGTGGAGACGGTCTCGGTGGTGAAACCGGAAAAATTTTGAAAAAATCAGGGCGGATCTGCAAGATTCTGCGGCTCTGAAACGTATTAAAGATAGAACAGAGAACATAACCCCTATTCTATGCGGTAATCTGAGGTGTTCCAATGAAAATTCTTCTTGCATCAGATACATGGTCCCCAATGGTCAACGGTGTGGTGCGCTCGGTGGAGCTGCTGTACCACCAGCTGCTGGCACTGGGCCATGACGTGCGGGTGGTGACCCTTGCCCAGAATGGCCATTCCCATGAGGAAAACGGCATCCTGTATGTGGGCAGCATCAGCGCGGAGCGGGTCTACCCGGGCGTGCGGATCAGTGCGGCGGGCGCTCTGCCCATCTCCCACTGGCTGGACGAGCTGGAAGCCTGGGGCCCGGAGGTCATCCATACGCAAAGCGAGTTTTCTACCTTTATGCTGGCACAGCGGGTGGCCCGCCGGTGCCACTGCCCGGTGGTACATACCTACCATACTGTCTACGAGGATTATACCCAGTACCTTTTCTTCAGTGAGCGTCTGGGCCGGATGACCGCCGAAAAGGCCACCCGCATCCTCTCGGGCTATTGCTCCCTGATGCTGGCCCCCACCGAAAAGGTGCGCGCCATGCTCAACCGCTACGGGGTCAGCTGCCCGGTGGTCACAGTGCCCACCGGCATTGACCTGACCGCCTTTGGCCCGGCGAAGGACAACGGCGAGGAAAAGGCCCGGATGCGGGCAGAGCTGGGCATCCCGGAAGGGGATACCGTCCTGCTCTCGCTGGGCCGTCTGGCTGCCGAGAAGAACCACGCCCAGCTGGTGCGTCTGCTGGCCGCACAGCCGGAGCAGAGCCGCCCGTGGCTGGTGTTCGTGGGCGACGGCCCCGCCCGGCCTGACCTGGAAGCACTGACAAGGGAGCTGAAGCTGACCGACCGCGTCCGCTTTGCGGGCATGGTCAAGCCCGATGAGGTGCCCCGGTGGTACCGCGTGGGCGATATCTTCGTCAGCGCCTCCCAGAGCGAGACCCAGGGCCTGACCTACTTCGAGGGCATGGCCTGCGGCCTGCCGGTGCTCTGCCGTGCGGACCCCTGCCTGGATGGCGTGGTGGAAAACGGCTTCAACGGCTGGCAGTGGAAGGACGAAGCCGAGTTTGCATCGGCACTGAACACCATCATCTCGGACCCCGCCCTGCGCGGGCAGCTGCGCCAGAACGCTCTGGCCACCGCCGCCCGCTACTCGGCAGAGCATTTCGCCCAGCAGGTGCTGGATGCTTACCAGCAGGCCATTGCGCTGAAGCAATACGAGCCGGAGCACAGAAGCATCCTCAGCTGGGTGTGATCCCAATCCCAAAAGAATCCAGAAAAAGCAGCAGCGCCCTGTCTCCCGCAATGGGAAACAGGGCGCTGCTTTTTGCGCATCCGTTATTCGATGCCGGTCACCTTGTAATCCTGATCCTCAACAGCCTTCTTCAGGTCTGCGTCGGAAACTTCGGCGTTCAGGGTGACGATGGCGGTACCGGCCTCATGGCTGACCACGGCCTCGTCCACAGCGGGCAGGGCTTCCAGCGCCTTTTTCACGCGGGCCTCGCAGTGGCCGCACATCATACCTTCAATATGCAGGGTCTTTTTCATGGCATTGTCCTCCTTGACAACGGGAGCCGAAACGGGTTCGGCAGTATTTTCAGCCGCTGCAGGCTGCACGGGGGCAGCGGGCAGGGCGGCAGACTTGGGTTTGCGGTCGTGTTTGGTGCTGTGCAGGTCGAACAGGTTCAGCCGCAGGGCATTGCTCACGACACAGAAACTGGAAAGGCTCATGGCCGCAGCCCCGAACATGGGGTTCAGGGTCAGGCCGAAGGGGATGAACACACCGGCGGCCAGCGGGATGCCGATGATGTTGTAGATGAACGCCCAGAACAGGTTTTCGTGGATGTTGCGCAGGGTGGCGCGGCTCAGCCGGATGGCGGCGGGCACATCAGAGAGCCGGGAGTTCATCAGGACCACATCGGCTGCGTCAATGGCAACATCGGTACCGGCACCGATGGCGATGCCGGTGTCCGCGCGGGTCAGGGCGGGGGCATCGTTGATGCCGTCGCCCACCATGGCCACCTTGCCGCTCTCCTGCAGCCTGCGGATCACGGCCTCCTTGCCGTCGGGCAGAACGCCTGCAATGACCTCGTCCACGCCCGCCTGTCGGCCAATGGCATCGGCGGTGCGCTGGTTATCGCCGGTCAGCATGACCACCCGGATGCCCATGTTCTGCAGCTCCCGGATGGCACGGGGGCTGTCCTCCTTGAGGGTGTCCGCCACGGCGATCACGCCCATCAGGCGGCCTGCACCGCCAAAGAAGAGGGGCGTTTTGCCCTCAGCGGCCAGCCGGGCGGCTTCGGCCTGGAGTTCGGCGGGTACGGATGCCTTGGCGGCGATGAACTCCGCATTGCCGCCGTAGATCTCCATGCCGTCCAGCCGGGCGGAAAGGCCGTTGCCGGGCAGGGCAGCAAAATCGGTCACATCGGGGCAGGCGATGGCCTCGGTCTCGGCATAGGCCAGCACTGCCTTGGCCAGCGGGTGCTCACTCTTCTGCTCCAGCGAGGCCGCCAGCGTCAGCAGCTCGCTCTCGGAAACGCCCTCCGCAGGCAGGATGTCAGTGACCCGGGGCTCGCCGCTGGTGATGGTGCCGGTCTTGTCCAGAGCTACGATCTGGGTGCGGCCTGCGGCTTCCAGCGAGGCGGCAGTCTTGAACAGGATGCCGTTCCTGGCCCCCAGACCGTTGCCCACCATGATGGCCACAGGCGTTGCCAGACCCAGCGCACAGGGGCAGCTGATGACCAGCACCGAGATGCCCC
>OGHV01001259.1_pt1 | contig 14799 bp, 12 predicted proteins | sample 1571551 | NCBI WGS metagenome assembly OGHV01 (sample SAMEA2581960, study PRJEB24529) | metagenome | biome: Human gut stool | place: China | collected 2011 | reverse complement strand
AAGAAGCCCTCGACCCCGATGCAAACTACACCGAGGACAAGGGCGATTTTGAGATCCCTACCGATGTGCCGGACGAGGACGAAACCCCGGACGAGCAGGACACTGAACCCATCTGATTTCAAGGCGGCATTTTGCCGCCGTACATATCCAAATGAAAACAGATTGGAGGGAACGCTTATTTCAATTCTAGTTGTAGCAGAAAAGCCCTCGGTGGCCATGTCCTACGCCAAAGTTCTCGGTGCGACCAGCCGCAAAGACGGCTACCTTGAGGGCAACGGCTATCTGGTAAGCTGGTGCGTTGGTCATCTGGTGGAGCTGGCACCGCCAAACATCTACGATGAAAAGTTCATCAAGTGGAGCATTCCATATATCTACATTTTCGTCCTACATAGGAGGTTTTATGAACGAGAACGACCGTACCACCTTAGAGCAAGCGATCTACGAGGAAATGGAACTGACCCCGGAGATGATTCGGTCCATCCGCACGCTCTGCGGTGTCTGCCTTTGTAGTTTTGTAGAATCCAAGGCGTTCAAAATCGCCATTGTTCCCAGCGCAGACCGGAGCATGGACACTTGCACTGTCTGCCAGACCCGGCGCGGTCATGACTACGTTGTGATGAACCGCTGAACAAACACACCGCCCACTGCCAAGGAGGTGCAGCGGGCGGTGTACATATTGCAAAAGGAGGACAGCTATTGATTCAAAACTGGAAATTCCAGCGCGGAGACATTTTCTTCACCCGTTTCGACAACGCCATCGGTTCAGAGCAAAGCGGGAATCGTCCGGCAGTCGTTCTCCAGAACGATGTGGGAAATTTTTACTCGCCCACGCTGATCGTAGCCACATTGACAAGCAAGGCAGCCAAAAAGTACACCCAGCCGACCCACTGCCTGCTGGTGAACGATTTTCTCTCCGTTCCGTCCATCGTTCAGGCAGAGCAGATCTTTACCGTAGACAAGAGCAGGGTGCTGAAATTCCTCGGACACCTCACCCCGGAGGAAATGAGCCGGGTGGATGATGCTGTCCGTGCCAGCCTTGCCCTGAACCCGATGGGGAGCATTCAGCGGCTTCCACCCATCATCCGCTCTACGGCGGCTTACGCACCGCCTGAGGTGGTTGACGGCAAGCCGCCCATCTATCCTTACACGCCCATCAAATCGTCCTTTGAGGACGCCGGGAGCGTTGAGGACATGATGCTGTACACCGAACTGGAAGCTGCGGTACACGCAATGATCCAGCGGCTGGAATATAGCTTCACATTCAACCCCAGCCTGCTCACCATCCCGAAGCGTAAACAGCAGGTTACTGAAATCCTGAAAGAAGCCGAAACGTACATCTGGAGGATCAAGGAGGAAATGCGATGCGCCTGAAAGACAACAACAATCCCTTCATCCATGTCAACCCGCCGTACCAGCTCATGGTCATCCACAGCAGCAAGCTGGTCTACCCCCGCGAACTGTACCAGCGTGGTGTGGAGCGCAAGCGTGTGGAACTGATTGCCGCCAACTTCAACGAGTATGTGGCAAACGAGCCGAAGGTCAGTTTCCGCAACGGTCAGTTCATCGTAACGGATGGGCAGCACACCATCGAGGGGCGCATCCTCCGCAACGGCGGCAAGGATCTGCCGATCCTCTGCAAGGTGTACACGGGCATGACCGTGGAGCAGGAAGCCCTGCTCTTTGCCGAGCAGAACGGCTTTTCCGCTCCGCTGACTGCTGGCATCAAGCTCCGCGCCAAGGTCGTAGGCGGCGATGCTATTTCCAAGGCGTTTCTCGCAGCCACCAACCGGGTGGGGTTGAGTCTCAATTATGACAGCCAGCAGCTGACCGATTACCGTATCGGCTGCGTTGGTACGGCTTTCCGGCTCTACAAGCAGATGGGCGAACCGCTCTACTGTGAAACGATGCGGCTCATCGTGGCAGCATGGGAGGGCAAACCCGATTCGTTCCGGGCCTCTGTTCTGAAAGGCATGATGCACTTTGTGGAACTGTACCACGGCGAGTTCAGTGAAGAACGGCTGCTCCGTGCGCTGCGCAGCATCCACCCGGTCGATATTTACCGCATCGGGCAGGACGACCCCGCAAAGCTGCGCGGATGGAAAAAATACGTTTTCCCCATCTACACCGCCTACAACGGCAAGTGCAGAAAAGACGCGCTGCCGATGAAATTCTGACATTCACAGGCATTCCTCCCATATACACAAGGGGCATCCGCAAACCACAGATGCCCCTTGTTACATATCAAAGTACAATATATAGTGTTCCAGTATTCATTCAACACAATATATAGAGAAAAGAGGTATTCTATGCGCTCTCAGTTCACTTCGTATGAGCAGCTTCCCATCACCCTGACAGCCGATCATATCGCTGCTGCGCTGGGCATCTCCCGCGCCAACGCTTACATCCTGCTCCGTTCGGACGGTTTTCCCACGCTCCACATCGGTAAGCGGATGGTCGTACCCAAAGACCGTTTTCTTCAGTGGATTAGCGACAGCGTAAACAGCTGATCTGACATCCTTGATTCAAGAGGTTTCTTTTTCTATACTATTCCCGAAACGACTTGACATCAGGAAGGAGGCAATATGCCAAGCAAACGTTCACACGGCGAGGGTACGCTTCGCCACCGCAGCGATGGTCGCTGGGAATTACGTATGATGGACGGCTACCAGAAAGATGGTTCGCCGCGCTTCAAGACCTTCTATGGCAAGACCCAGAAGGAGGTCAAGCTCAAACTGAAAGAGTATCAGGATGCGCTTATCAGCGGTGTCCAGTTGGACACGATCCTGTATTTTGAGGATTGGGCCGATACATGGTTCGAGGGTCACAGGGATAATATCGCTCCCACGACACAGGAAAGCTACAAATACTGCCTGAAAATGCTCAAAGAGGGATTTTACCATCGCCCCTTGACCGTCATACGCCCCATCGACATCGAAAACTTTCTGAAAGGGATGCGGCGCAATGGCCGCTCGGATTCTTACATCAGCAAGGCACGAGGGATGCTCTACCAGATCTTTCAAAAGGCAGAAGCCAATGACCTTGTGCGCCGCAACCCGGTTCGGCTTGCTGAAAAGATGCGGGCAACCGGCACCGCAAAGCGCAAGGAAGCCTTTACCACAGCGGAAGTCGCACACCTGATGAAGGTGCTGCCCGATGACCGCATGGGCTTGAGCATTCGGCTTTTACTCGGCACTGGAATGAGAATGCAGGAACTTCTGGCTTTGGAGCCGCAGTTTATTGAAGAAGATGGCTCTGTCATTCACATCCGGCAGGCAGTAAAGGTCGTAAAAGGTACGGTCAGCATCGGCAGTCCGAAATCCAAAGACAGTATCCGGGATGTTCCGGTGCCGCTGAATGTCCGCCCGTGTGCCATCAAGCTACGGGATACCACCGACCAGTTCATCTGGGAAAGCCCCAAGACCGGCTTGCCCTGCAACCCCACCCATTTCCGGGATGTGTTCCGCAAATCTCTGGAAGAAGCGGGCGATGTCCGCTTGCTCACGCCGCACAGCTGCCGCCACACCTATGTGTCGCAGATGCAGGCGTTGGGCGTGGATATCCAGACCATCCAGAGCATCGTAGGTCATGCTGATACCGAGATGACTGAGCATTATCTCCATGTTCAGGAATCCATTCGGCAGAGTGCGATCCAGTTGTTCAGCGAGGCGTTTTCGGCCTGAAAATTGGACGGAACAGCACTAATTAGACCAGATAAAATCGTTGGCATTGTGGTCAAAATTGTGGTCAAAACCAAATGAGGTCAGCCTACAAACAAAAAAATCCAACGATTTCTAACGTGAAATCGTTGGATTTATGGTCCGAGTGGCGAGAATCGAACTCACGGCCTCTTGAACCCCATTCAAGCGCGCTACCAAAACTGCGCTACACCCGGATATCTGTTTGCTTTTGTCGCTCACAGCTTGATTAGTATACCCGACTTTTCCCGTTTTGTCAAGCGCTTTTTCCAAATTTCTGATGCAGTTTTTACATTTTACTGTCCCGGCTTTTGCCCGCCAAAAGGATGCGCGAAAGAGCGTTATTTTCAAAAATCGCGATACACATCTTCCTCATCGTCCTCATGGATGGGGGTGGTGTCGTCCGGCGGTGCGCCAAACTCCACCGTGGCAAAGGCCAGCGCAAATACGCTGTCTGCCCCGGCGTGAAGCAGTGCCTGCGCGCAGGCGGCAGCTGTTGTGCCGGTGGTGATGACGTCATCCACCAACAGGATGCGCTTGCCCTCCAGCTGCTGCGGCTGTGCCGCCCGGAAAGCACCTGCCACGTTGGCTATGCGCTGTTCCAGCGGCAGACCGGCCTGATGCCGTTTGGCGCGGGTGCGCTCCAGTGCCTGCGGTGCCAGCGGCACCTCCATAGCCTTGGCCAGCGGCAGCGCCATCAGTTCCGGCACATTGTAGCCGCGCCTTTTACCGGAGGCCGGCACCGGTACAATCAGGTCGTACCCGATGGCCGCCCACGGCACCGGCTGCGGGAGCAGCTCGCCGTACTGCACGGTCAGTTCACCGCCAAAGGCCAGCTGTACCAGACGGTTGCCCATCTCCACAGCCCGCCACGGCTTGCCCTGATACTTTGCGTTCAGGATGCCGCGCCGCACACAGCCGCTGTAACGGTAGGGCGCAGCCGCACCGGCCAGATTGCTGATATAGTGCTGCGCCGGGTCCAGCCGGATGCCCGGCTTGCGACGCAGCGCTTCCAGCTGCTCTGCACAGTCCGGGCAATCCCGCACATCTCCCAGCACCCGGCCGCAGAAAGGGCACTCGCGCGGGTAGAGCAGCTGCCGTACCGCCCGCAGCGCCCTGCGCCGGGGGTCATAGTAGTCCATCAGTCCTTTTTGACCGCCACGATCACCCGCACGCGCTTGCCTGCTGCGCAGCGAAAGTTATCGTACCAGCCGGTCAGGTAGTAGCCCTCAGAGTTCACCTCAGAGAGCTTGGTGGCGTAATACTGCCCCTTGTACCATAGGTACACCTGCATATCGTCAGCCGTCTCGTAGCGGGTGCCGTTGCTCATCACCGAGGCTGCACCCACCTGATCGATCTTCATGGGCATCAGCTGGATCATGGCCTTTACAGTGCCGTTCACGTTTTGCCGCACTGCCAAACCGCCCGCCAGCACCGGATACTTGATGGAGGTGGAAAAGCTGGCCTGACTGCCGTTGACGTAGCAGATGTAGGTAGCGCCGCCGCCCACAAAATTGAGGATGGTGCTCATAGGCTGGCCGGTAATGTTGGCCAGCTGCTTGAGGCCGATACTCAGCAGTGAGCCGGAACTGCTGGTGATGCGGTTCCAGACCGTGCTCAGCAACGAGCCGTCAATGACGCCCCACAGGATCTCGCTGGTGGTGGGCACCAGCACACTGCGCAGATCGTCCACCACGGTGGTGGTGTTGGTGGTGCCGCCGGTAGAGCCGGAACCGGAAGAGCCGTCCCCGGTGGAACCGCTGCCGGAGCCGGAAGAACTGTCCCCGGAAGAGCTATCCCCCGAGCCGGAGGAGCCGCTGCCGGTCAGAGTGCCCAGAATGGAACTGGCGTTGAAGGCCAGATTCTTCACATCGTCCAGCACGCCGTATTTCCACAGATCACCTGTGACGTCGTTCAAAATCAGGCGGTCGATTTGTCCCTGCTCATTCAGCGTATAGTAGCGCACGGCCAGTGCGTTCAGCTTTGTCCCCGCTATTCGGCTGGGACGAACCGTCCCAGCCAACCCCTCCGATGTCGTATCCAGAATTTGTACGTCATCGGCCAGAGTATAGTCCCCCAGCGCGGTGGCGGTGTCGTTGATGGTGCCGCTGACCGATTTGGACTCGATGGCAGTCACCTGCTCCCCTTCGGGGGTCACGTTGATCTCCACCAGCCAGCCGGTGGGGTAGTTCAGGCTTTTGTCGATATTCACAGTGCGGGTAATGCCGTCGGTGCACATCACCGAGATCTTTTGCAGCACGTCTGCGCCGTTATCCTCTACAAGGCTGCGGGTGGCAGTCTGCACCACGCCGTAGAACACGCTGTCGGCTTCCTCACCGGTGATCACATCGGCTACCTCGTTGTCCATGCCCAGCAGCAGGGTGACCACTTCGCCCACGCCGCCGCCGTTCAGGGAGGAGATCTTGGACGCCACGGCAGAGCTGCCCAGCGTGTAATTGCTGCCCGCCACGGTCAGTGCGGTAGGTGCGCTGGCGCTGGGCGATACCGCGGTAATGCGGCCTGCGGCGCGGCGGGTGTAGATCCACACCGTCTGCAGGCTTTCGCTGTAATAGTACACATCGTACTTGTTCAGCTCTGCCGAGGCAGAGGTCTTATCGTTGCGGTAAACGCTCACCGGCGTAAAGGGCAGCTGAGTGCCCTCTGCGGCCACAAAGGGGCCCTTGCGGCTCTTGAGCAGCACCGAGGAGGTATCCACCTGACCGTTGGACACCGTAAAGCCCAGCGAGCTGCCGTAGGCGCTGCCGCTGGCGGTGTTGGCGCGCAGGGCGTTGTACAGCAGCAGGGTGCACTGCTCGTAGGTCATGGCCTGTCCCTGCGTGCAGGTCAGCTGGTCCCGCAGACCGATCTGCTGGGCCTTGTTCAGCTGTGCCTGCGGGAAGGAGCCGGTCAGGTCGGTGGTCTTATAGCTCAGCATCTTCAGCACCGCAGCACAGGCTTCCTCCAGCGTGACGGTGTCGTCCGGGCGGAAGGAGCCGTCGGTGTAGCCGTTCATCCAGCCCTGCTGCACTGCAATGCGGATATAGGGTGCCCACTGGGAGGTGCCGGGCACATCCCGGTACAAAGTGCCCACCGTGCCCTGCGCGCCTACGCTTTCCCGGTAGGTGGAAAAGGACACCAGCATTTTGGCAAAAGCGCCGCGGGTAATGTTGGCGCTAAGTTCCTGACCGGTGGGCACAGCGCCCAGAGTAATAGCCGTCTGCAGGGCTGTGTTGTTGATGCTGGCCGCCGAGACCGGCAGCACCAGCACCGACACCGCAATGCTGACCGCCAGCAGAAATGCGAGAATCCGTTTTTTCATTGGTCGTACCTCTTGTTCTTTGTTTATCACGCCGCCGCGATCAATCGTAGCGCAATGCTTCAATGGGGTTCAGCCGGGCTGCGCGCCGCGCCGGCAGATAGCCGAACAGCACGCCGATGCCCACCGAGATGCCAAAGGCCACCACAATGGAGTTGAATGAGGGGCTTACCGTAACGGTGGTATCGGTCATAAACATGGGCAGCACCCGGTTGGCCGCCATGGACACCGCATAGCCCAGCGCAATGCCCAAAACGCCGCCCAGCGCCGAGGTGGTGGCTGCTTCCACCACGAACTGTGCCAGAATGGTGCGCTCCTTTGCGCCCAGTGCCTTGCGGATGCCGATCTCGCGGGTGCGCTCGGTCACCGACACCAGCATGATGTTCATAATGCCGATGCCGCCCACCAGCAGCGAGATACTGGCAATGCCGGTAAGCACCACGATGACCATGTTGATCATCTTGTTCATTTCCTCCAGCCACTCGCTGGCGCTGTACACATAGTAGCCGTTTTCGGTCTTGAGGATCGACAGCAATTCCTCTTCCATGGTGGTCTTGGCCTCGTTGGCAAGGCTTTCGTCGGCCATCATGGCGGTGTAGCAGTCCACCATGCTTTGGCTGGAGAGCCGCATCACGGTGGTGTAGGGCAGGTAGACGCAGTCGTCATCGCTGCCCTGCTGCATAGTGGGGTCGCTGACCTTGGCAGACAGCACCCCTACGACGCGGAACTTGTTGGCACCGATCTTGAGCGTCTGCCCCACACCGTTGCCGCCAAAGGCTACGCGGTTGAGGTAATCGCCGATGACGCAGACCTGCTTGTTGTCCTGCATATCCATATATTGCAGGCCGCGCCCCTGAACGATCTGGTAATTCTTCATTTCGGTAAAGTTTTCGTCCACACCGCTCATTTTGGACCAGCGGTAGCTGGTGGTACCGATCTTCAGCGTACCGCTGGCTTTGCCGCTGAAGTTGACCTGCGGCGACACCGCCTTGATCAGGTCGGAATGCCGCTGGCAGATATCGTACATCTCCTCCACCGGCACGGTACGGGAGCCGTAGCCCCACACCTGAATGCTGAGGGTGTTGGTGCCCAGTGCGGAAAAGCTGTCCCGCATGCTCTTGGTCATGCCGTTGCCCAGACCCACGATGACGATGACCGCCATCACGCCGATGATGATGCCCAGCATAGTCAGAAAGGTGCGCAGCTTGTTGCTCCACACGTTCTGGATAGCCTGCCGGAAGGTTTCAAAGATCATGCCTGTTCCTCCTTTTCCGGCGTTTCGGGCAGCAGGGTGGGCTGCACCATGGCCTCCGGTGCGTGGGAGTCGCCGTCATACACCACCTGACCGTCCTCCAGCCGGATGATGCGGTCGGCTTGCACGGCAATGGAATTGTCGTGGGTGATCAGCACTACGGTGTGTCCCTGCTTGTGCAGCTGCTGCAAAAGCCCCAGCACCTCGCGGCCGGTATGGGAGTCCAGTGCGCCGGTGGGCTCGTCCGCCAGAATGACCGGCGGGTTGCGCACCAGTGCCCGCGCAATGGACACGCGCTGCTGCTGACCGCCGGAAAGCTGGTTGGGGCGGTTTTTCAGCTTGTCGCCAAGTCCCACCTGCTCCAGCACCTCCCGGGCGCGGATGTGGCGCTCGGTGCGGGAGATGCCCGCATACACCAGCGGTACCTCCACGTTTTCCATCAGGTTCAGCCTGGGCAGCAGATTGTATTGCTGGAAGATAAAGCCCAGCATTTCGTTGCGGATAGCGGCCAGCTCGTTGCGGTTCATCTTGCCCACATCCCGGCCGTTGAGCCGGTAGGTGCCGTGGGTGGGCACATCCAGACAGCCGATGATGTTCATACAAGTGGATTTGCCCGAACCGGACTGACCCACGATGGCCACGAACTCGCCTTTTTCGATTTTCATGGTGATGTGGTCGGCAGCCTTTACCGTGGTATCGCCCATCTGGTAGTACTTGCACACCGCATCAAACTCGATCAGAGCGCTCATTCATCCCTCCTGCGTCAATCCACCACGACTGCGCCGGCCTCGGCGGGGTCGATGCCCTCTGCGGGCTCTTCAGCGTCCGCTGCGGGGGCTTCACCGTTTTCCGTCTCCTCCGGCAGCGTCTCCTCCCCGCCCTCGGCAAGGTCTGCATTGTTTCCGGCGCCGCCGATCACTTCGCCGCCCATATCATCATAGCCGCCGTCGTCATAGTAGCTGTCGCTGCTCACGGAGCTGGGGTCGTAGGCGATGGTATCACTCTCGGACAGGCCGCTGGTCACCTGCGTATAGTTGTCGTCGCTGACACCGGTCTTGACCTTGACATACACATAGCCCTCCGGTGCGCTCATGGAATCATCGGCGTTCACGGCGCTGGGAGAATCCTGCCGCACCAGCACATAACCGCCCCGCACAATGGCGGCGTTAGGCACGGTGAGCGCATTTTTAGCCTGTGCCACCACGATCTCGGCGTTGGCATTCATGCCCGGGCGCAGACCATCGGTCTCGTCAATGCGCACGGTCACCGGGTAGGTGGTGGTACCGCCGCTGGTATCACCCTTCATGGACACACGGGTGACCAAGCCCTCGTAGGTCTTATCCTTCACGGCATCTGCGGTCACCTGTACGGACTGCCCCACCTTCAGGCTGCTGACCTGCAGCTCGTCCACGTTGATGGTCATTTCCAGATAACTCAGGTCGTAGATGGTGCACAGGTCGCTGCCGGTGCTCAGGGCATCGCCCACCTTGGCATTTTTCTCGATGATGGTGCCGCTGATGGGCGAGGTGATGGTGTAGTTATCCATGGCGTCCTGCATATTTTGCATGGACAGTTCCGCGCCGCGCAGGGTCTCGGAGGCAGACTGGATGGACTCTGTCAGTTCCTCACCGCTGAGGGTCAGGATGATATCGTCCTTGTTCACGCTGCCGCCCTCCCGCACATTGATGGCGGTGACGGTACCGGAAGCCAGCGCAGTCAGGGTACGCTCGGCCTGATACTGGAAGTTGGCTGCTGCAATGGAGCTCACCCCGTTGATAGTAGCCGTTGCAGCCTGTGCCGTGGTCAGACCACCCGCATTGGACACCGAGAGGGTCACAGTGCGGGTGAGCAGGTTGCCCGTGCTCAGGGCATCGGTGCCGGTCACAGCGGTAATAGTGCCGGGCAGCACCTCAAAAGTACCGTCCAGCGTCACCTGGGCGGTCTGCCCTACCGAGAAGTTAGCAGCATCCGCAGCCGGGAACTCCAGCACCAGATTCATCTTGGAGCTGTCCCGCACCACGGCCACCTCCTGACCGCTCTTTACCTCATCGCCCTTGTTCACCTTCAGGCTGCTGACGACGCCCGCCACCTCGGCACGCACATACTGATGGTCGGCGGTCTTGTCGTAGCTGCGCTGCGCCTGCTGCAGGGTGATGGCTGCCTGCTCCACCTTGGTGGTTGCATCGGAGGAATCCACCGTGTAGAGCACAGTGCCCTCCTCCACGATATCGCCCTCCTCAAAGCCGCCGGTCAGCACCTTGCCGGGCACCAGCGATTTGACGCTGTAAGTATTGGCAGGCTTCAGCGTGCCAGTGCCGCTGAGCGTGTTGGAGACATCCCGGGTCTCCGGCACTGCTTCTGTATAGGAAGTATCCACGTTGGCGGGCTTTGCCCCCTTGGGCTTCAGCAGCCACCAGCCGCCTGCCAGCACCACGATGGCCACCGGCACCAGCCACTTCCAGTTCTTTTGGGCAAAGGCTGCCGCACCGCCTTTTTTGGGTGCCGCCGCTGCGTCCTGCTGCGGGTCGGCGGGCTGTTTAGACTTGTTCCAGATCATTCTTGCCGTTCCTCCTAGGTTCTTTTATGACAAGGTGCTTTTTGCAAAAGCACCCGTCAGAAACTCTTATTTGTAGTGTATCGCATTTTGCCCCGATAAACAAGCGTCCAATTTTCGTTTCACGGCATTTCCACAAAGTTTCAGACTTTTTTAACAAAGAATGGCTTTCTTTGTGCGCCGCTGAGCAGTTGCATATCTTTATATAATACGATTCAAACTGCCTCTTCTCTGCTCTCCTTCCTGTGAAAAAGGATTCTGAAAAGCCCGCAGGCTTTTCAGAATCTCAGATGGGGGAGATTCTCTGCAACTATCGGCTCACGCTAAAAAGCTCCCCCTTCGGGGGAGCTGGCATCGCACAGCGATGCCTGAGAGGGTTCTTTTGCCGTTTTTTCCTCAAAAAGAAAATCAGCCGGACCCGAAGGCCCGGCTGATTTATTCTTTTTTACTCTGCGTCTGCGGTGGGCTCTACCACCACATACACCCCTGCGGGCACACAGGCGGCCCATGCGCCGTCCTTGTCCAGCCAGCCGAATTGCTCACAGACATGGTCCGGGCACTGGCTGTCCAAAAACGCGATGGCGCCATCCTTTACCTGCAAGTGCACGATGTAGTCCCCTACCTCGTACAGGTAATCATGATCCTGCGCAAGTGGCAAGGTCTCGGTAACGCCGTCACCGAAATCCACAACGGCCTGTAAGCCGCTGCCCTTGGCGGGGTGCTGCGCCCGCACCGCAAGAAAAATACCTGCGGCCAGTGCCAGCACCACCAGTGCAAAGATCACATTTTTCTTCCACGCGCTGCCCTTGGGGGCGGCGATGATCTTGCCGAAAGGCACGTGCGAGGTGATCGGCACATAGCGGACGTCGACGTGAATGCCGCGATCCCGGCTGCTCTTTTCGGCTTCGACCTGCGTAAACCGGTCGACGTCCTTGGCGATGCTGTCGGCATAGGGATCGTTGTTGCCGTAGCAGGGCGCGTTCTTCAGCATTTCCTGAATCGGCTCATACCCCACGAAGTTGGCGTTCATCGCGTCGAGCACCTCACGCATGGTCAGCCGCTTTTCCTCAAAGACGAGCTTCTTGATCGCGGCGAGGGAGTCCACCACGGTCGCGTAGCCGAGGAATTCGAAGTACGAATAATCGACGCCGCCTTCGATCTTCTCGGAATGCAGATCCTGCATGTTCTTCATGCAGAGGTTGTGCAGCACGGAGGACAGCGGAGCCGCGAAATGCTGCGGGCGCAGACGGTCGACGATGTGCTGCTGCTGGAAAGCCTTCTGCAGCAGATTGATGTGCTGCGCCTTGTAGGCCTCGTAGAATTCCTCCCACGTCTGGAAGCGGGTCGGATCGCCGGTTTCAAGGCCGATAAGCTCGTCGCCGTAGTAGTGCAGGCGGCCGTTGTTCATCAGCATTTCCAGCGCGGTAGCGAAGTTGATGTACACGCAGCCGGAGGTGTAGGTATCGCGGTTGGGCATACGGGTTTCGGTACAGCCCGAAATGGCATAGTCCAGCGCCTCGTTGATCGGGCAGCCCTTGATGGCGTTCAGGGGCACCACTTCCTCGTCGTTGATGAGCTTCGGGAACCCGGAGCCATCCTGAACGGTCAGGGCGACCTCATACAGGAAACGGTCGGGCGTGCGCGAATGGATGCGGACCGCGAGGTCGGGGTAGGTCATCGGGAATTCGCGCTTGGACTCGAGGAACAGATAGGACAGCTCGTTGGTGGCGTCCTCTCCCTCGGGCGTCTGGCCGCCGACGGTGACGGCTTCCCAGTGGGCATAGCCTTCCTGGAATTCATTGCCCGTGGGGTTGATGTACAGGTCGATGAACTGGGCCATGTCGACCCACATGCATTCGAGCAGTTCCTTGGCTTCCTCGGAGGTCAGCGTGCCTTCTTCAATATCCTTCTTGTAGTAAGGATAGAGGTACTGGTCCATGCGGCCGTTGGAAATGATGGCGCTGGCCTTCTGTTCGATGCGCGAGAACATCTGCACGAACCACTGGCACTGGACGGCTTCGCGGAAGTTGCGGGCCGGATAAGCGGGCACATGCTCGCAAATGTCGGCCATGCGGAGCAGTTCCTGCTTGCGGACCGGATCGGACGTCGCGGCGGCGGTGTCGCGGGCAAGCTGCGCATGGCGCTTCGCCCAGATCATGATGGCGTCGCACACGATGATCATGGCTTCGAGGAACGGCTTCTTTTCCCATATGTCCACGGAATTGGTCAGGTCGAGGCCCGCCAGCTTGGCCTTGGCTTCGTTCTGGATGTCGATGAAGCCGCGCTTCATGGCCTTTTCATAGTCCGGAACCCACTGGAGCGCGGAACGGTAGGAAGAGGTTTCGCTCACCACGAACTTGGACTTCAGGCCGCGTTCGTCGTGATAGGTCACGCCGCGGATTTCGGCGGGCAGCACCTTGTTGAGGTGCTCATGGTAGGTCTTTCCTTCCCAGTAGGGGGCGATTTCTTCCATGAGGATCTGCATGTCGGTGGGATCGATCTGGAAGGGGCTCTTTTCGCGGTTGGGAAGATCCTTCATGACTTCAATGTAGAAGTCGCCGTCGATTTCCGGATACAGGATGCCGTAGCGTCCGAGCTGCCCTACGCGGCCCGCGAGAAGCTGGTCGGGCGTGATGTATACGGTAATCTTTTCAGCCACATTCTTGAGCGCCTTGGCCCAGCGCAGGGTCAGCAGCTCACCTTCGGTCTGGCGCATGGATTCCGTGAAGTACCGGGCGCGCTCGATGTCCACGTGGGGAACGGTGAACTGGATGCGGTCGAGAATCTTATAGACGCGTTCGCGGCCTTGGCGGTTGACTTTCTTGGTACCCTGAAGACGTTCTTCCTGCGGGGACAGGCAACAGCACTGGGACATGGGGAGCCTCCTAACAAAATGTTTATCTTGACGGTTCGTTTTTTCATCAAGTGGTTGCCCCGTTTAAAGCATCATGCGTGCCATCATGCATATCCTGCCTGAATAGAAAGAAAAATCAGCAAAGCACCCCATACGGTTGTACGTTGCTCCCCGGAAAGCCTGGTGTGCATTTTTGCAATGGGCTCTCCGGCAACCGACCCAATTCACAGCGTTTCGACATCATGTGTGCATTTTTGCAATACGAAAAAATACACATGCAAGATGACGTTTTCCATTTCCGCTCTCCCTTCCGATATCGCCCCATACCCGCTCATGCCAGATGAACATGTTGATATTACATCATAAAAAATTCCGTGTGCATCATATGTTCTGTCGCCACCCCCCTTTTTCCTTCCCTATGAGCGGCATCAATCTTGCTTTTTTGCACACATCAGGACAGTTAGACGTGGTTCCTTTCCGTTCACACACGACGCCGGCACGCGGCGCCAGCATACAAGGAGTTCTTTGTCATGAAAGCCATCGATTTCCGTTTCCGCCCCAACACGCCCGACGCCGTGGACGGGCTCATCCACAGCCCCTTCTTTGGGGACATGTGCGCCTTCTTCAACTATCCGGATCGCGCGTGGTCGGCTTCGCTCGACAAAATCGTCGAGATCATGGACGAGCATGAAATCACCGGGGTCATCCCCGGGCGCGACGTCGAAACGACCTATGGCTGCCCCTGTTCCAACATGGGCGTCGTGGAAATGATGAGGGCCTACCCCCACAAATTCTATGGCATGGCCGGGCTCGATCCACACAAGGGTATGCAGGCCATCGACGAGCTTTCCCGCATGGTCAACGAATTCGGCATGAAAGGCGCGTCCGTCGATCCCTACCTCGCCAAGCTCCCGGCAGATCACCGCAAATTTTATCCTATCTATGCAAAATGCTGTGAATTGAAGGTTCCGGTGGTCATCAGCACCGGACCTGGTACCCGCGTTCCCGGCGCGATCATGGGCGACGCCTCCCCCGCCCGCGTCGACGAAGTGGCCCGCGACTTCCCGGATCTCACCGTCGTCATGAGTCACGGCTGTTTCCCTTCCATGTAAAAATAGAGAAAAGTAT
>OGHV01001249.1_pt1 | contig 14872 bp, 30 predicted proteins | sample 1571551 | NCBI WGS metagenome assembly OGHV01 (sample SAMEA2581960, study PRJEB24529) | metagenome | biome: Human gut stool | place: China | collected 2011 | reverse complement strand
TACTAGTATTATTATAAATATTATTTGTTTCATGTAGAAGATCACTTACAGTATCAAGGCCTCTAAGAAAATTAGGTGAAGAGAATGTTACATCAAGATCGGTCAAAGAATCTTTATTTGCAGCAACATATTGCCAAAAATTATTTTTTTCTGTCATAATTCCTAATTCGAAATATAAATATTTAGGTTTAAGAAATCTAGAAATTATAGTAGCAATTTGATGTTTCTGGTATTCTATAGTACTATATATATCAGAATTTCTTTCTATTATCATCCATTGATTTAAAGTATGAATAATAATATTACATTTTTTATAATTTTTAATTGGAATATCCTTGATACCGTCCTCTGTTTTTTCACCAATAACATCATGTAGTTCTTTGGCGAAACTCATAAAAAAACAGTATTCTGATATTTTTTTGCAATATAAAGTGTAATTTATGTTATAGTATGTTGTTTCCTTACATTTTTCTTGTTGAAAAGACATTAGCCAATCCATAAATTTTGATTCTTTTGAAATACCAATAGCAGTGTCAATATCAATTTGTTTATCTGGAATTAACGAATAACGTGTAATAAAATAATCTTTTTGTTTTTCTTCCATCATATGTACCTCCAATAATCAAACATCAGTTCGGTAAGAGACGTTTTTTTTATTGAAAGCAATTGCTTTATTATTCGTGGCAGTTAAGATGTAATTCATAAGATCCAGATTTTTTAATTCGTGTTATTACATTTTCACTTTCTAACTTGCGGAGCATACGTTGAATGTCGCTTCTTTGAAAATCTGGCAATTCTGCATAGATGTTTTTCTGTAATATTCCATTGTGATTGCAAATTACATTTTTTAGTTCAGGAATCAATTCGTCTCGTTCGTAATAACATTCTTCCAGACTGCCTAAAATCATATCTCGGTAAGAAAAGCACTCATTATGTGTATTGTGTAAGTATTCATACATGTCCTGAAAATAGATTGTGCCGCCTTTTCCTTTTGAATAGCAGAAATTTTTACATTTATCGAATTCCGTAATAGATTGTTCCAATAACATAATTTTTTTTGATAAGTCCTGCTCTGAAAAGGAATTATGGTATGGAGTTTCAAATTTTTCTATTCTTTTAGCAATCTCGTTATAGTATTTATTTTCAAAAGAGTAAGATAATTCCTCTTCCTTAAATGATCTATGAAACTTTGGGTTGGAACTATTTTTCTCCTCAGCCAAAGCATTTTCGTATCCTACTTGCATAAGGTATGGCACTTCTTCATCAGAGATTTTTTTACCATCTGCACGGTATATTACGTTACCGTCTTGGACATATTCCGTTTGCTTAGAATAATCTCGTTCCTGTGGCTTGTCAGCGCATATTGCGTCTGAATTTTTAGATTGCTTTTCTGATGAATCATTTCTTAAAAGCAAGAATGAAAGTATACCAAACATTATTGATATTATTGCAGTGGAAATTACCTGAATAATATCTGTAATATTTGTTATAATAATTAGGATACCGATAAGTGTTGCTAATAGAAAAAATATACCAATTAACTTTTGTAGTCGTTTGAAAAAGAGGTTTTGCATATGTAGTTCTCCCTTTGGTTGATAATTTATATGGTGAAACATTCAAATTACTAAATTAATTCCATAACAGCAATTGTAGGCTCAAATATTATAATATAATTATCGACTTGAGTGTAACAACCATATTTGTTTTTATAATAAGTTATGGCATCATTTAAAAAGCTATCTGTTACACCTAAATATTCAGCTACTTCATGTGAATTTTCACAACGATTTTTATATGCCTTTATAAGACCAGTAAGTCCAACTTGTTTATTATAAGCCCAGATTCTACCACACATTTCTTGTTTTCGATTTTGGACAGTAGATTGGTCTATTATATTACTGGTAGCAGTTTGGTAATGACCTAGCTCTTCCGCTAAAATACATGCCTTTTCAGTATCAGTAGGTATATCTTTATTTATAGCAATATGATTATCAAAATAAAGTCCTTTAATTCTAGTGCCGCAAAAATGTGAAGTTTCATCTACCGTTACTCCGGCGTTTTCAGCTTCTTCTAATAATATTTCATAGTTTGTCAAAAGAAATCCCTCCCTCGGGATAGATCATAACATTTCATATGTACAATAAAGGGGACTATTTTCTGCTTGCTTTTACAAAAGCTGCATATTCCTTAATTTTAGTTATCTCTTCTTCTGTGTATTCATCTCCATCAAAGTGGGCTGCCATAGTTCGTGGTTCATTTACATTATCGTCTGCCAAATAATCTAAAGAACAATCAAAATATGAGCATAGTTTCTTTAAAGTAGATAATTTAGCATTTTCTGAGCCTTTTTTATAAAATCCGTCGATTGTCGTATATGGCACCCCGGATTCTCTGGCTAATTCTGCTTTGTTTATGTTTCTTTCTTTCATAAGTATATCTAATTTATCTGTAAGTCCCATTTTTTACACCTCCGTTATGATTTGATTGTACTACTTTCTTTTATTTATGTAAATAAGAAAATACCTTGCAGAGTAAAAAAATTACTTTTAGGGGTTGACAATTACGATGCAGGGTATATAATAAACTCATAAATTACGCTACAGGGTAATTTACAGGAAAGGAGATGAAAAATTGTTTAGTAACTTAAACGCTGAGATGGCAAGAAATAAATTAACCATTAAGGCTTTGGCTGAAAAAACAGGTATTAACTATGAAAGCCTAAAAAACAAAATGTCTGGTGCAACGGAATTTAAGAGAAGCGAAATGCTTTTAATTAAGAAAGAATTTCCAACATGCAGTCTTGATTACTTATTTGAGGCAAATTGAGAAAGTAGGTGAGAGAGTGAGCCAACGCTTAACAGTAAAAGAAGCCGCTGCTGAGATTGGATGCAATGTGGAATACCTTAGACGCCAGATGAAAGCCGGGCGGTGGGATCTCGGAAGCGTGATAAAGCCAAATGCGAAGGTTAAGAATTATCAGTATTTTATCTTCCGGGCAAAGCTGGATAAGTTTCTAGGTATCGAACCAAGAGCAGACAACGAGGAGGTGGAGAATGAAGCAGATCAGTAAAGTATTTATAGCGGTAGGGCTTGGAATCATGTTTCTAGGCGGAATGATTGATGCGGATGGAACGTATTATGTTTTTCTGCTGATCGCAATGGCACTCGGTGCGGTGGTTGCACTTGTTGGAGTTGCGATTATGGATGTGGAGAAACGCCTGGAAGAAAAGCGGAAAGCATACTTTTACATGATCCGCCGGAAGGACAAGCTTGACGCTGATGTTGAGTTCCTTGGGGAATTTGAGGACAAAAAAATAGCACCCTGATAACTTTGGCGAGTACAGGTGCTATTTAACCGTGGAAATACAAAAGTATTTCTGCGTTTATTGTAACACGTAGTTAAATTTTTGGAAAGCGTGATTTTATGATTTACAGAAAATGCAGAATCTGTGGATGCAGTTTAGATCCCGGTGAAGGAAACATGTGTGAAGAATGCCGGGACGAGCAGTACATGAATCAACAGCGTGAGAAAGCGGTCAGATGCATGGTTTTATCTACAGATTTTAGACAGATGGAAATGGAGGAATTTTTAAATGCCAGCAACTAGATTATGCAGAACGGATGCCGGAAAGTTAATTGACGGACTTAAGGATTTATCGGCATTACTTGAAAACCTTGGTCTGGAAGATGGAAGTGTAAGACTTACGGCAGACGGAGATATTCGTGGAATATTTACCTTAGACAAAAATGTTCTGGAAATCATTATTGGAGACGACCAGAAAGAGGAAATGGTCAGGTACCGTGTTTAAGTCCGTGGAGGTAGGAAATGTACAGTGATTACATACCGGACAGTCTCGATATGCTCGAAGAGTACGAGAGGGACAGAGAACGCCGCCACAGATTATATGAGAAACAAGCCAGACGTGAAGAGCTGGCAGATATTGAATCAGAGGAAGAGAGGATAAAAGAAAGATGGAAGAAATCAGAGTAAATGTTGAGCAGAAAAATGGTGTTATTGGTTTTAATTTTGAGGAGATTAAGGAAAAACTTAATTCCGAGCTGGAAATTTATAAAAATATGATTTTCACGGAGGAATCCAAGACAGAAGCCAAAAAAACAATTGCAAGTCTTAGAAAACTGAAAAAATCAGTTAACGATAAAAAGCTGGAAGTGAAGAAATCTTTTATGATTCCTTACACCAATTTTGAAGCGCAGGTAAAGGAACTGGACAATCTGATTGATGAACCAATTAACTTTATTAATAACCAGGTGGAAGAATTTGAGCGCAAGCGTGTGGAAGAAAAGAAAGCGCTGATTTCTGAAATTTATACGGAGATCATGGCAGAGCATGTGGAAGCGAGCGGATATCTTCCTTTACAGAGAATTTATGACAGCAAGTGGGAGAATGCCACCACTACAAAGAAAGCAATCACAGAAACCATTACAGAGAGAGTGGATCATGTAGAAAAAGACCTCGGTATTATCCACAGCATGGAATCAGAGTTTGAGGATAAAGGAATTGAGAAATATAAGACAACCTTAGAATTATCAGATGCTATTGAGGTCATGAATCAGTATCAGAAGCAGAAAGAAGAGATTTTGCGCAGACAGGAAGAGGAAGCCAAAAGAAAAGCCGAAGAGGAAGCACGTAAGGAGTCCGAGAAAAATTCAGAACCGGATATTGCAGTGAATGAAACACCAATTACAGATAATGTACCGGAAGAAAAATTTGTAGAAACGAAGCCAGCAAACAACGTAGTTACTTATGAGGTTGTTGCTGATCCGTTCCAGATCGTGCAGTTGGAAGCGCAGATGCGCAGCTTGGATATTAAGTATAGGAGAGTATGATAATGGCAGAGACAGCAAAACAGATGAACATATACCAGGCAATATCAAAGTGCATGGAAGAAATCGGTGCGGTTGGAAAAAATGATTTGAATAAGTCGCAGGGGTTTAAATACCGCGGAATTGATGCGGTGATGAATGCAATCAATCCGGCATTGGTCAACAATCATATATTTATCGTTCCAGAGGTCTTAGAACAGACCAGAGAAGAAAGAAAATCCATAAAAGGTGCAACGCTGATCTATTCGGTCTGCAAGATTAAATATACCTTTTATGCGGAAGATGGAAGCAGTATCACGGCGGTAACAATCGGTGAGGGCATGGATTCCGGAGATAAGGCAACGAATAAAGCTATGGCGATTGCTTTTAAATATGCTTGTTTCCAGGTGTTCTGCATTCCTACCGAAGAGATGCAGGATCCAGATTCAGAAAGCCATACGGTAGAACCAAAGAATGATTTTGTTCCAGCAACCGTAGAACAGCTTAGGACAATGACAGATTTTGTAAGTGCGTATTCTGATATGTGTGAGAATGCTACATCCAATGATATCTGGAAAACGCTGAAAGAAAAATATCATTTTGAAAAGACTTCAGATCTATCAAGTGAAATGGCTGCTAAGATCATTGAACAGGTTAAGTGCTGGTATAAGAAAAAGAAAGAAGAGTAGCTTATGGATACTACAGGAAAACTGACCGGAGCGAGCCTTACATTCAATGGACAAGGCATCATCATTACATTTGAGGTTGACGCATCAGCAGCAAAGCAGATTGAGCATTTAAAACCGGATGATTTATTGCAGATTAAGGCAGTTAAGTATCGTCAGAAAAGAAGTCTTGATGCTAATGCTTATGCATGGGTGCTCATGACAAAGATTGCTAATAGCAAAGACATCTATTCCAGCAAGGATGAAGTCTATGAGGAAATGTTGCAGAAATACGGAGCGTTCTATGAAGATGAAGACGGATATATCACGATTACAGTAAAAAAATCAGTTGACATGTCAAAGGTTGATGGTCATTGGAAATATATTAAAGACAATGGGAAATTTGCTTCGTATCTGATGATCAAAGGATCTAGCGAATACGATACTGTCGAAATGAGCCACTTTATAGACCGGATTGTTGAAGAAGCAAAGGAACTTGGCATTGAGACAGCTACACCGGATGAATTGGAACGAATGAAACAGGAGTGTGGAACATGAGTAAAAAGCTTTGGAGCGTGTTCACAGATGATATGGATCACTGTTATTTTACCGGAACATACCCAGTGGAAAGACATCATATCTTTGGAAGTTCAAACCGTAAAAACAGTGAAAAGTATGGTTTTGTTATTCCACTCAGACCGGATCTGCATCCTAACGGAGCGCAGAGAGGCGCCAATGCAAAAGAAATTGATTTGAAATTAAAAACTATGGCGCAGGAATATTTTGAATCTCATTACGGAACAAGAGAAGATTTCAGAGATATTTTTGGAAAGTCGTGGTTATAGGGTTGGAACACCTTGCCGGACGGCAGAAAGAAACCTATTCATGCAGAAAATAATATATCACGAATTATTGGAAGCTGGTTATTATCTCCGGGTTTAGTCCCGGAGAAGAAAGGGGATTAATGAAGACAATAAATGACATTCCCTGCGGACATTTGAAACCATTACCGAGACTCTATAATCCATTTGAAGATAGAAAACTGCGAAAGCAGATAGAGACAGCAAATACAAAGGATGACTGCATTATCAATGTTGGAAATGGATATTACAGACCAGTTCCGGGAGATCCAGTAGATGAAAAAGAACTGGATGAATATCTATCAAAAGAGCTGCACCGTGCCAGAGCGATACTGAAAAAACGTTTAAACATGAAAATGACATTTGAAAGGTGGCGAGAAGTTGGAGTACCTACTGATAATACCGGGACGACTGGATAACTTGAATGATTTTATCCGTGCGGATAAGGCAAGCAGATATAAAGGCGGAGAGATGAAAAAGCAGAATGAAGCTATTGTTTCTGTGTGCATCAGAAAGTGCCTGAGAGACGTAAATATCAATAAAAAAGTATTTATGGAATATCTGTGGGTGGAAAAGAATAAAAGGCGTGATCTGGACAATATATCGTCATTCGGCAGAAAAGTGATCCAGGATGCATTAGTTAACTGCCATGTATTAAAAAATGATGGCTGGGAGCAGATCTGTGGATTCTCTGATGAATTTCGTATAGATGCTGAAAATCCACGGATTGAAGTTCGGATTCGGGAGGTGGAAACTTGAACTATTTAGCTGAGATAAAAGCATTTTACGACAGGCTCGAACTAAACCCGCAGCCCAACACTGCAATCGCCTTATGGCATGCGTTAATGTCCATAGCGAATAAAGCAGGGTGGCCAGATACGTTTACGGTAGCCTCGTCAGTCCTTGGACTTCGGTCTGGATTAAATGCATCAGCGTTAAAGAGAGCGAGAAACAAGCTTGCTACAGATGGGTTCATCGAATGGAAAGCGCGCGGTGGGAATCTTGCAGCACAATATAAAATAAATAGTCTTGTGGTTCAAAATTACAGTAAAAATGAACCACAAGATGAACCACAAAGTGAACTGCAAATTGAACCACAGTTTGAACCACAAAGTGAACCTATTAATAAACAAAGACATAAACATAAACAAAATACACCCCCTATATCCCCCTTGGAAAAATTTAGAGTGTTTGCCGCAGTCTATCCGAAACGGTGTACTGGTTGTCTTGTTGAAACAGAATACTGCAATGCAGTACTGGCTGGTGTACCGGAAGATGATCTGGTATTGGCCGCACAGAATTATGCAGATATATGCAGACGGGAGAAAACAGCAGAGCGGTATATTAAAAAGCCGGAGAACTTTTTACGAGAGAACTTGTTTATGCAGTACCTGAAAGGAGAGAACGATGGATCAGTTGGAAGAGATACTGGAACGCATGAAAAATCACTCAACGAACTCATGCAGGAACGCGGAGACACCGGAGACTTCCAAGGATTCTGATGTGTGTCCAATTTGCGAAGGTCGAGAGTGGATCTTGAAAATAAAAGACGGAGTTGAAATAGCAGTACCGTGTAAATGCCGTGAAAAAGCGGTCATGTCAAGGCGGTTGCGATTCGCAGATATACCGGAGGCATTCCGTGGGATGGATCTGAGATTGTTTCGGATGGATGTGTACAGAAAGCAGGAAAGTAAAAAGATGGTGTCAGATGCTTGTAAAATCATAAAAACCTATCTGGATGATTTTGAGAGCCAGAAGGAAAGAGGCATGGGACTGTATATCTGGTCGAGGACAAAGGGAAGCGGTAAGACGAGGATTGCTGCCGGGATTGCAAATGAACTGATGAAAAGATACACAGTCAAATTTGCAGTATCACTGACCATCCTGCAGGAAATTAAGAATACATGGCGCAGGGATGCAGCAGGCAGTGAAAGCCAGCTTTTAGATGCACTTTCCACAACGGATATTTTGATCATTGATGATTTTGGTGTGGAAGCACCGGCGGCATGGATCAACGACAAAATGTACCAGATCATCAACGAGCGTTACATAAACCAGAAGGTAACGATTTTCACGAGTAATGATCCGCTGGACAAACTATCCTACGCTGACCGGATCACGAACCGGATTAAGGAGCGGACATATCAGATCGCATTTCCAGAAGAATCGGTCCGGGATCATATCGCAGAGCGGATGCAGGAGGAAATCATTGAAAAAGTGATAGCGAGTGGAAATATAAAATAAAAAATTAAAAGGAAGGTGGACAAATGCATAGCGTACAGCAGAGAAAAAGGGTGATTCCATTGAGTGTTTATAAGCAGGAATTAGCAAAATGCCAGTTAGGAGATAATATCGCGAATCACATGGGATATATTTTTACAGCCATTTTGTATGACAAGTTTGATATGACGTTTAAGCAGGTCACGAATTTTTATAGCAAAACCGTTGAGCGTCGGAAATCTTGGCAGGACGATGATGACGAAGCGGTAACGAGCGAGAGCATGATGGCATATTGCCGTAAAAAGAAAATTGATGTGGTCAAGTGGGTAAAATCAATCCCAATGTCACAAAAATTGTATATGGCAGATATAAAAAATGGACGGGCAGTGCTTGGCGCAGATCGGAATATCGAGAGCGCGCTTGCCTCCACAATGTATCTGACTATTCCGACATTAAAAGATTCTTACCGTTTCTCAAATGCCAAAATCGAAGAATTTATGAATTGGGTTGCCTATTACATTGATTCCTATTGGCGCAAGCAGCCAAAGAGTAAGGAACACTATCTGACGGATGAGATTATTCGGAATCAGTTTATTGAGGATGAAAATTGGGATATTGTAACAGGAAAAGCGGTGAAATAAGGATTATTAACATGGGAGAGATGACAAAGACAAGCGTAAAATACTGCCGGAAATGTAAATATGCATACAAGCACAACCAGACAGAAATCATGTGTGGATATTATTTACAGACCAGATTAAGGCGTGAGTGCCCGGTTGGGATGTGCGATAAGTTTGAGAAGAAAGGCAGAAAGAGAAAGGTGAAGTTGAAATGACGGATGAAACCAAGCAGGAGATAGGAGCGGCATTGATGTTGTTAAAAAATACACTGATAAGAAACGGTGTAAGCATAGCACTTGTAGGAAGTGAAGATACCGGAAAAGACGATGGATGCATTATGTTTTTTGATACCGCAGAGTATTGTCGCACCGGGAAATTTAAAGGGATATCTGTTAAAACAATGGATTTAGTGAGGTAGAAATATGATGGAGTGTATGAAAAGCATGGCTAAGAAGACACAGACCAATGCAGACCGGATCAGAAGCATGACGGATGAGGAACTGGCGGGACTTCTTAAAGAAGTAAAAGAAGATTATCAGTGGGCGAATCCCGACTATCCAGATTGTGAGGATTGTGGTGAATGGTTGAACTGGCTCCAGTTAGAAGCAGAATAGGAGAGAGCATGGAAGATAGACATTTATACAGAGGTAAAAGAACATTGACAGATAATATGTGGGTGTACTGGGATGGATTTAGCGGTGTACAACCTAATACAGTTATTGAAGAGGAGACAATCTGCCAGTGCACCGGACTTAAGGACAAGAACGGTAAACTGATTTGGGAGAATGACATTCTTTCAGGGCATATCGATGATGAGTTTCCAGAAGATGAGACGAGAAAGCGTGTCGTGTGGCATGAAAACGGATGGTGTCCGAATGAAAATGGGTTAGCAGAAATTGACTGTGACAAAAATGATAATTGTAATTGCTACGAGTGCTTATTAAAGTGGCTTAAGGCAGAAAGTGAGGGAAAATATGAAAAAACACGATATTAAAATTTTACATTTTTTAACAGCATTACAAGATTGCTACAAAGATGAAGATGAAAGAGAAAGTGCTGTCATCGAAAAGCTGGAACTTTCTAATGAGGAGCTTACAGATGATTTTTTTGCAATCATTCAGGCATTTTTCATTTTATATAAAAGGATTACCGGAGATGATAAAATTGACATGCTTGGATTTACACATATATTAAACCGGTTAGTGTTCCAGTTCACGAACCTTAGCGAAGAAAGTGAGGAATAGCATGGAGAGATTAACGACAAATAAAAGCGTGGCTGACATGTCGATGATCGAACTGGCACATAATAGCTGCTATGCAGATGATGAGCGCAATGCCAGATACAGAGATTATAATCTGGACGTTGATAGCAGGTGGCTTATAAGAAATCTTGTCAAAGATATTTGCGGTGAAGATTTTAAGGACTTATCAGATGAAGAAGTTGACGAATATATGGCTTCCATGCTGTCGGTAGGAATAGACAGCACAATAGGACTTTTAGCATTGTTCTATCGCAATTTATGGGCTATGGCTGATTTGCGAGAAAAATTGAAATATTATGAGGATGCCGAGGAGCAGGGATTACTTCTGCGGTTGCCAATCAGTGAAGATGCACCAGTGTATTCCATCGAGTATTGTTGCGGAAAAAACAAAAGTAATCGGTCTGGAATGTGTTTTAGATGATTTTGCGAGAATTGTAGTGATAAGGCGTACTACATACGTGAAAGCGTAGCTAAACACTGCAGCATTTGCGAAATTAATAAATCGGTATTCTTTACCCGTGAGGAAGCCGAAGCCAAGTTGAAAGAAATGGAGAAGGGAAATGGCGCACATAACAAATAAGGAACTGACTATACGGCAGATTGGAGAGTTCTGTACAAACACTCTCTGTAAGAAATGTCCGGTGGCAAAGTGGAATGAGGAAAGCGGTTTGCACAATGGATGTATGGAGAGTTTAAGACTTCCAGAGGTATCAAAGATCATGTTAGAGCAGATCAAAGGAAGAAAGGCGGGACGTTATGGAAGATAGATATTTATTCCGCGGAAAGTGCATTGATGACGGAGAATGGATGTCTGGTAGTTATTATGAACTTGCAGGAAGACCGCTTATTTTTAAACCGGTTTTCGCAAGTAAAAAAGCTGTTTACGAGATAGACCCATCAACTATTTGCCAGTGCACAGGACTTAATGATAAAAGCGGCAGACGGATTTTTGAGAATGACATTCTTTCAGGGCATATCGATGATGAGTTTCCAGAAGATGAGACGAGAAAGCGTGTCGTGTGGCATGAAAACGGATGGTGTACGAATGGGCCGGGCTGTGATTACTACGAGGAACTGGATGATTTTGATTCAGAGAATTTTGAAGTGATCGGCAACATGATTGATAACCCGGAGCTGTTGGAGGTGTGACTATGACAATTGATGAAGCTATATCACACGCAAGAGAAGTGGCTGAATGCCAAAAGATGTCAGCAAGACTAATCGAAGATAATGCGTATATTCCAGAATCGGTTGATAAAGAAGCCATTACATATGGCAATACTATATGTGCAAACGAACATGAGCAACTTGCTGAATGGTTGGAAGAACTGAAGCAGTACCGCGCAATCGGCACTTCGGAAGAATGCCTGGCGGCGGAAAAGAAGCAGAAAGCAAAGAAAATGGAAAGTCCGTGGTGTCCGTGCTGCGGAAAATTTCTGACCACAGAATATATGAATAAAAGGTATCATTGCATATACTGTGGTCAACTGTTGGAATGGGAGGGCGAACGATGAGACTGATTGATGCAGATGCATTTAAAACACAAATTGCTGGAATAACTATTGCTAATAACTATCCTACAAGTAAGGCGAATGCGATTTGCAAGGTGATTGATGCACAGCCGACCGCCTATGACCCGGACAAGGTCGTGGAACAGTTGGAAGAAGTTGAAAAAATAATGACATCACCAGTGAACAAAGATTGTTTTGGAGAAGAGTGTAAAGCATCGGACTGCATGGTATGCCTTATTAGTAAAGCAATCGAGATTGTGAAAGGAGGTGGAGTAGATGTCAATTAAACCGATTTTATTCAACACAGAAATGGTTCGGGCAATTCTGGACGGACGGAAGACCTGCACCCGGCGGCTGGTAAGTTCTCGTCAGTTTTTGGGAATGTTGCCAGACAAGTGTAAAAATGCTGCGCCTGATGAATTTTTAAAAGGCAAGAGGATGATGTTTAAGCCATATTGCGACATGACGGATGCGGAATTGATAATGACGGCATATAAAGCACCGTATGAGCCGGGCGACATCCTGTATGTCCGTGAAACATGGAAAAAGGCACCGAACGGATACTATTACTACGAAGATTGGCAGAAAGATGATATAGCCGATGTTACTAAATGGAAACCATCAATTCATATGCCGAAAGAAGCCGCACGTATCTGGCTTAAGGTTACGGATGTGAGGGTGGAGCGGTTGCAGGAAATCACATCGGAGCAGATTTGCAGAGAGGGTGTAGAGGTGGAATATCCTCATGTGCTGAATGGAGAAGAAAAAAGATATGCGTTTTCGACTCTTTGGAACAACACCATCAAGAAATCCGACATTGACCGCTACGGTTGGGATGCTAATCCGTGGGTGTGGGTAATTGAATTTGAGCGGTGTGAGAAACCGGAAGAATAAATCGAAAGGAGTAAGAGGTTTGCTGGCCAGCGTGAAAGAGCTCTTTACTCCGAGAAAAAATGGAATCAGTAAAAGAAAGAATGGAGCGGATCGGAGCATATGAGAAGATTGCATCATTTATGCAGAAAGAAAAGCAGCCATATGAATATAAAAGAAAATATGCACAGATCAGAGCAGAAGAGTTCGCAAGTGAATGTGATGGAAGATTGCTCAACTACCATGTTTCGGTCGGTGGACTTGACAGTATAATCTTATACCTGTTTTTACATGAGGTATGCGGAATTGATGCACCAGGAGTCAGTGCATCTACACTGGAAGACAAGAGCATACAGAGAGTACATAAGGCTCTTGGAATAATAAATGTACCGCCACTGAAAAGAGATGATGGCACATATTGGACAAAACCAAAGGTTATACAGGAATTTGGATTTCCGGTCATTTCAAAGGAAGTGGCTGCCAAGATAGAATTGTTACAAAATCCGTCAGAGAAAAATAAAACTGTCCGCCATGCGATTATTACTGGGGAGACTGGAGAATATGGCGGATGGCAGAAAAACTCTAAAATGCAGCTAAAACAGAGATGGTTAAAGCTGTTCGGTGGATATGAAAACGAAAATGAAGGGTGTGATTATCAGAAGCCAGATTTTCTCGTATCGTCCAAGTGTTGTTATTACCTTAAAGAGAAAAACTGTGATGACTTTGGAAAAGAGCATAACAGCGTGCCATATCTGGGGCTGATGGCATCTGAAGGCGGCAGACGTGCCAAGAGCCTGCGGATGAACGGATGTAATTATTTTGGAGCATCTACGATCAGATCAGCACCATTTGCAATCTTTCATAGACAGGACATTTTAAAACTTGCATTGGAAATGGACGAATTGTGGAAAGCTGGACTGAAAGAAAAATATCATGAAAAGCTTTTGAAAGAAAGAAAATTATCTGAAAGTTTTGAAATGCCAGACAGCATTATACCGGAGATCTACGGAACGATTGAGAAAAAGCCAGATGGGACGCTTTACACAACTAAGGCACAGCGTACCGGATGCAGTATGTGCGGTTTCGGAATACACATGGAGAAACGACCGCATCGATTCGATTTACTATATGAGAGTAACCCAAAAGAGTGGGATTATCTGATGTTTCATATGTGTAAGGATAAGGATGGGAACGACTATGGATGGGCAAAGGTTCTGGACTACATTGGAGTTGGCTGGGATCCATCTACTATTGGTGGTAATTGTAAAGGACAAATGAGGTTAGAAGATTTTATGTAGAAAGGAGCCGAGACTCTGGCCAGAGTGAAGCATATGCGGTCTCCTTGAAAAAAATGAGTGATTTAGATAAGTTTGATTACGAATGTCAGAATCAGATGAGCATTTTTGACATGATACGTGAACCAATCAGTATTACAAAACCTATACGATTAATTGAACTGTTTGCCGGATATGGTTCGCAGGCAATGGCACTGGAAAGAATCGGTGCAAAATTTGAGCATTATAGAGTTGTAGAATTTGATAAGTATGCCATAGCAAGCTATAACGCAGTGCATGGAACAGATTTTCCGACAATGGATATAACTAAGGTTCATGCGGAAGATTTGGATATTTGCGACACAGAGGTATTCACTTACTTACTTACTTATTCATTCCCTTGTACGGATTTATCGGTTGCAGGAAAACAAGCAGGAATGAAAAAAGGAAGTGGGACCAGGTCTGGTCTTTTGTGGGAAGTAGAAAGGATTCTGAAAGAGATAAGGGATGGTGGTGGAGAATTACCACAGATTCTGTTCATGGAGAACGTACCTCAAGTACATGCCGATGCAAACATGGTAGATTTTCAGAACTGGATTGATTTTTTGACAAGCCTTGGATATGTAAGCTACTGGCAGGATTTGAACGCAAAGAACTACGGAGTTGCACAGAACCGTGAAAGGTGCTTCATGTTTTCGTTTTTGGGAGAATATAACTACCATTTTCCACAGCCGATACCATTAAAAAAGAAGCTAAAAGATTACCT
>OGHV01001235.1_pt1 | contig 14949 bp, 8 predicted proteins | sample 1571551 | NCBI WGS metagenome assembly OGHV01 (sample SAMEA2581960, study PRJEB24529) | metagenome | biome: Human gut stool | place: China | collected 2011 | reverse complement strand
TATAATGATTGTGGATAACTCTTGATGGTTCACGACAGCTCATCCATCGACAGCAAAGATAAGAATCTTTCTTGTTATTTCTATAAATGAAGAAAGTTTATACCTTTGTGCTTTGTGAACAATAGGTTGATAAACTAGATAAGATGAAGATTATCAGTAATACTTTCTGTGGATAATATTGTTTATATATAGTGAAAAGCCTATTGGGAGCAGTAGAAACAGGAATCATTAATATATAAGGCTATGTTGACAAACCAATCAATCGGGTACATGGATGCGCCCGTTCCTAAGGATTTAGACCTTAAGGAAGCGATCGACAAGTTACGTAAAGAGAAGAATGCGATTATTTTGGCGCATTACTATCAAACAGGCGATATACAAGATATAGCGGACTATGTGGGAGACAGTCTGGCCTTGGCACAATGGGCGGCTAAGACGAAGGCGGATATCATCGTGCTTTGTGGGGTTCACTTTATGGGAGAGACGGCGAAGATCCTCTGTCCGGATAAGAAAGTGCTGGTACCGGACTTGAATGCCGGTTGCTCCTTGGCGGATAGTTGTCCGGCTACGGAGTTCGCCGAGTTCGTCAAGCAACATCCCGGTCATACGGTAATCTCTTACGTGAATACGACCGCCGCCGTGAAAGCGGTCACGGATGTGGTGGTTACTTCCACGAACGCCCGCCAGATCGTGGAGAGCTTCCCGGAAGGTACACCGATGATTTTCGGTCCGGATCGTAACTTAGGTAATTATATCAATAGCATCACGGGACGTAATATGTTGCTTTGGGATGGCGCTTGCCACGTGCATGAGCAATTCTCATTGGAGAAGATCTTATCTTTGAAGAAACAGTACCCGAACGCGGAAGTGATCACCCATCCGGAATGCAAGCAGCCGGTTATACAGGTCTCAGACTTCGTAGGATCGACCGCGGCTTTGCTGAAGCATACCATTAAGTCCGACGCGAAACAATTCATTGTAGCGACGGAAAGTGGCGTTATTCACGAGATGCGCAAGCAGAGTCCGGATAAGGAATTCATCCCGGCTCCTCCGAACGACAGTACTTGCGCTTGCAACGAATGTAATTTCATGCGCTTGAACACGATGGAGAAGCTATATAATTGCTTGAAGTTCGAGATGCCGGAGATATTCGTGGACGAGGAGGTACAGAAGAAGGCCATCAAACCGATCAAGAAGATGTTGGAGATCTCTGAGAAGCTGGGACTCTGATCCAAACAAATGCGGGATAGGTCTCAACCGATAGGCCGGACTTGAGTGATATAAAAGCTAAGCCCGGTCTATTATATGTAAATAATCAAAATTATGTACAATATCTACAACTATCCTTATAATCATTTGAATTTAAAATATTTATCCTATTGTTGTAGATAGGAAAACATCTACAATAGTAAGTCTTTATCTACCATCATTTCCCGCTTTTAGTAAGTGTCTTTGCCATGCCATCAAAGGAATTTTCTACACTCTACGTATATAATCAGTCCGTTTTTCTTCCTTTCTTTATATAGATAAAATATTAATATATAAGTATTTATGGTTTTTTATGGTATAAAACAAAAGTTTTACACATAGGAAACATTTGTTTTCATAGAAGAAAACTAAAGTTTTATACTGAAGAAACTTCTGTTTTCCCATATAGAAACTTTTGTTTCCCTAGGAAGAAACCATTTGCTTCGCTACTCGAACTCGGACGATCCCGGGAAAGAATATATCAAGAATGATCGCTATTAATTACCGTAACATTCTGAATTTAGTTACTTTTGCGTAGAAATCTAATTGTAATTCTCAATATCATGAAAAAGATAGGACTAATGTTGGCCTTATTATGGGTGATTTGTGCGCTCTCGTGGGCTTCTTCTCCGAATGCCCGTATTAAGGGGCAGTTAATAGATGCCTCTACGAATCAAGTGATTAATTATGCGGATATCTTTCTGTTTGCGATGGGAAGTGAAAAACCTTTGCAACAGACTTTTCCGGACGATCAAGGACGTTTCTCGTTTACTAAGGTGGCTCCGGGTAATTATGTGGTCATGGTCCGTCTGATGGGATATGATGTGTTTACAAAGAATGATATCATCTTGGATGCCTCGTCTCCGGTGGATTTAGGTAAGTTGATGATGAGTCCCTTGGAGGTAGGTATCGCCGAAGTGGAGGTAGTGGCCGAGAAACGCCAATTGGTTTATAAGTTGGATAAGAAAGTGGTCGAGGCCTCTTCCAATATGATGGGAGGAGGCGGTTCCGCGGTGGATATATTAGAGAATACGCCTTCCATACGGGTAGACGCGGAAGGCGATGTTACTTTTCGTGGAAGCAGCGGCTTTTTGGTTTACATAGATGGTAAGCCGAGTGTCTTCTCGGGTACACAGGCTTTGGAGCAAGTCCCGGCCGGGCATATAGAGAATATAGAGATTATCACGACACCTTCCGCCAAGCATGATACGGAAGGCGACGTAGGTATCATTAATATTATCACGAAGAAGCATTCCCAGCGGGGATTGAGTGGGATGGTGAATCTCTCGGGAAGTACGTGGCTTTCCCGCCATGTCGATTTCTTGTTGGCACAGCAACATCAGCGTTCCCGTTGGTACATCGGCGGACAGTGGACAGACCGGTTGCGCAAGAGTGATTTCGACCAAGAGAAGATGACGGTGGTGGGCGATCAGACCACTACCTCGCATTCCGTCGGGCCTCGTACGGGAAACAGCTATCATTATACGATGAAAGGCGGTTGGAGCCTGAATCTTCCCAAGACAACCATCGCGTTGGATCTGGAGGGCGGCTATGGCGGAAATAAGCGTAAGGGAGAGATGAACTATAAGGAAACCCGTTCGGTAGCGGGCGGCTCTCCGGTGACGGAAGATTATCGAAGCATAGATGATTATGATAATGATGAGAATATAGGTTTGGGAAGTCTGGCGGTACAGCATAAGTTCAACGATAAGGGACACGAGCTTTCCGGTAGTGCCTATTACAAATATGGCGGTCATGCGTTGGAATATTTCTTTAATGACTTGATGTCTTTGGAAGGGCAACGCCAACAAGGGCACCGTGCTTATGAGGCCGAGCACCGGGAAACGATGCGTATCAATCTGGATTACGCCTTGCCTTTCGGGAAAGGAGGTAAGCTAGAGGCGGGTTACCAATATTATTCTTATTTGGAAGACGGCGATTACAATATGGAATGGTGGGACCCCAAGGGACAAACGTTCTTTTGGCGTGACGATATCTACAACACGTTTTATTTTCAAGAAGGGGTGAATTCTATCTATACGATTCTTTCCCATACGTGGAAGAATTTAGAGGCGCAAGCCGGCGTTCGGGGAGAGCATACGCATACGGTCTTGCGAAGTTCCGTGGAGGGAGCGGATCGTACGAAGAATCGTTTTGAGTTTTTCCCATCGGTGCATTTGGGCTATACGTTCCCGAATGAGCATCGCTTGTTGGCTTCCTATTCCCGTCGTACCACACGTCCGCAGCTTTTCTATATGGAGCCTTATATTACGTATCGCGACTTTTATACGGCCGAGATCGGTAATCCGGATATACGTCCGGAGTACATCAACTCCTTTGAATTGAACTACCGGAAGAATTTCGGGGAAAATACGGTATCCGCTACCGCCTTTCATCGGTATCGGAAAGATAAGATCGAGCGGTTGCGCGTACCTTATTCAGCCGGTGTAACCTTAGACTCGATGTCAAACGTAGGACATGATTATTCAACAGGTATCGAGCTAAGCGTCAGCCTGCATCCGGTACGTTGGTGGAATACCACGGTCAACGGAAACGTTTATCACTATAAGGTGAAGAACGAACAGGCCGCCGGTGGAAATACGACCTCAAGCACCAATTACGATATCCTATGGAATAACCTGTTTAATCTGGGGAAATACACCCGTATCCAATTGGATGGTAGTTTTGTAGGCCCTTCCGTAACGACGCAGGGCCGTACGGACGCTTATTGGTATGCGAACGTAGCCGTTCGCCAGCAACTATGTAACCGAAAACTAACCGCTACCTTAGCTTTCCGGGATATTTTCCGTTCTGCCAAATATATCAGCGATATCCAAACAGCGGATTTACGCTCCCTGACACGTATCAAACCCAAATATCCACAAATCACGTTGACGTTGAGTTGGACATTTAATAGTTTCAAGGCCAAATCCACCCAAGCGAAAGAAGATCGCTCGGAGATGTTTGAGGGTATAAAGCATTGATATTGTATCTTTACTATATTGGTTTGTCTTCGGGAAACAACTACGATTGCAAATAAATTCTGCAGTCGTAGTTGTTTCCCTCTTTTACGGATGGTGGAATTTGGTTCTTGGCATTAATCGCTGCGAAAGGAGCGGAGAAGATAACAGATCAGATCATCCGATCATTGCGTTCATCTGGTTTTTCTTTTTAGGATGATATAAACAAGGTTTCTCTATGTATTTCCAGGATAACATACCCAATCCGGTGCTAAGGATAGTGGTAAGAGCCAATGTCAATATAAAGCTATACCGATCAAGTCCGTAATGAATGAATATTTGGATGATCGGGAAATGAATCAAGAAGATACCATACGAGAAATTTCCCATCCGGTTGAATACATGTAACCACTTGAATCCGTAAGCTACCGTGATAATGATAGAGGCTAGAGCGATAGGCTCGAAAATACTCAGCAGCAGATACTCTCTACCCAATAAAAGAAATAGGCTAACAGGGAACAAATATCTCATATATTTTCGAAAAATAGGGAAATAGGCAAGTATGATAATACCAGAACAAAAGTACATCATTTGTCCGGGGAATTGTCTTTTCATGAATTCATAAATAGGGTTGTGTGTCATATCATCTAAATAATTACACGTTGTCGAGTAGATGAAAGATAAGATATAAATAAGAAGTAGGCATACCAATTTATTGTATCTTTTCAGTAACCAATAGATAATGGGTATGGTGATATATAGCATGAATTCAACCTTGATAGTCCATAAAGACCCATTCATCGCTTGTAAAGGATTGGTATCGAATACGCCGGGTAAATCCGGCGATAAAAAGTTAAATGTAAGTAAATTACAGATAAGATAGGTATATAAGCTAGAAGAGGTGAGGTATTCCCTGCAGGATAAAGAGGTAAGGAATAATCCGATTAAGGCACATAATAAAATAGTCAAGCTGTAGGCGGGCATAATACGTTGAATACGTTTACGGAAAAAAATCTGGGTATTAGGCGTACGTAAGAAGCTAAACATAACAAGAAATCCACTAATAATAAAGAAACCTTTCACTCGAAATCCTCCGCTAACAAACCAAAAAGGATCTGTCTCTGTCAGTGTGCTGAAATGGTTGAACATGACAGAATACGCAAGAAAGAAGCGAATAAAATCAAAATTATTCGCTTCTTTTACTTGATTTATTAATCTGGAGTTGAGTAAAACTTTCTCTGATTGATTCATTGTTCTATTTGACTACAATGATTTTTGTTACGACGCTCTCTGAGGCTTCCTCTGTGGAAGCTAGTACAAGATATACGCCTGTCGCTACACGTGATCCGTTTGCGTTCCGGCAATTCCAGATAGCTTGCCCCCCCAAGGATTTAGTTTGATAAATAATATTTCCGTTTAAATCCGTGATTTTTACATTCGAATTATCCATTAATCCTACAATCGTTACTTTATCCATATGTTCGGGACGTACCGGATTAGGATATGCGTAGATCTCCGAGTAATCAGATTTACCTTCCGAAGCTTCTCCTTGATAGGAATTTAGTCCTTTATCGGTACCGATAAAAACTTCACCGGTCTTATCGTTTATCTCTATATCGTATATGTTATCGGAAAGGAGCGGGCTATTGTTCGTATTAAATTGATAAACGATTGTCTCATTATCATTATCTAGAACATAGACGCCATTTCCTTTGGTTCCAATCCATTTTCGATTACCTGCGTCTACTTTTAGGGTCGTGACGACAACGTTATCTAAGAAATAAGCGAGATTGCCAGTTTCCTCATTGGTATATTTTACCCTTGTACAACGTGTAGCGGCTTTATCCTCAGCGGAAGAGATCCTAGGTTTAGTGAAGTATACGGCTCCCCGATTCGTACCAACCCAGATATATCCATCCTTATCCTCGGCTACGCATGTATAATTACTAGGAGTCAATTCTTTTCCGTCGGTATCAATAAGTGTAGTAAACTCATACGAGGAAACTTCGTCTAAAGACTCGCTATTCGGTATCATTACAAGTTTAGGGGTGTTACGAGGCACATAAATCCATTTGTCGTTAGTGGAGGTTATAAGTATATCGTTAATTGTATAAACTCCTCTAAGTTGCTCGATATCCAAACGATGCCATGCTCCTGCTTTGTCAAGAACAAGTACCGCATGGTTAACCTCTGAGCTTGTCATCCACAAATTTCCATTTTTATCAAAGGCCAGTCCATCTATATAACAATAACCGGACCCATAGCCTCCCGCGGTTTCTTTAAAGGCATTCTTTTCATTGTATGACTGAACGGGAGTTCCATTCTTATATTGGATAACGCCATCACCCATGGAAGAGGCGTATACGATCTCATCATTAGAATCATCGGTCGTTACGGCTATACTTGTATAGTCTCGTGGATTTCTTGGTAAATTGAGTTTCTTTTGGGCTTCTTTAGGATCGATAAAAGACCATTTATCATAATCGTATGTAAGAATATAACCTCCTTTGTCGAAGCGCTTACCATTTAGGAGGTCTTTACCTCCTATGATCATATATACTTTATCATTTTTACAAACAATATCGAATGCGCTATTGCTGTAAGGTCCGTCTAAAATGATAGGTTCATTAAGAGCCTCAAAACTATTTGATCCTTTCCGTTGGATAGAACGTAGCCCTTTGCTTCCTTCCGCTATCCAATATTTGTCTGTTTGATAGGTACTGATATCATTGATACTTAAGTTTATTTGGTCAAACTTTTGCGTATCGGATACGATGAAAACCCTTGAGTTATCTATACATGCTAATTTTTCGCCTATTACTTTCATGTATTTTAGGGTTGAGCTATTTATTATTCGGGAAAGCTCTCCATTGTTTTCATAGAAGATACCTTGCTGACTGACCAAGTAGAACAAAGTATTCTTGAATGAAGCGATAGCTGAGATCGTATGACTATCGGAAAGGTTTGATAATCCATAGGGCTTCCAGTTTGCCTTATCCAGTAGGTTTTCTTTTAATGAGGCGTATATAATCCCCGAAGATACTTCTGCCTTATTGGTTGTAGAGGCATATATATTGCCATTCTGTATGGCACACGATGTTATATTTAAGGAAAGCTTGTAGGTATCTTTTATTTCCTTTTTGGCCATATTGACCACGACGATACCAAATGCTGTCGATAAATAGGCATATTCATCGTTTACTAATACTGAATTGATTTGTTTGTCTCTTATGGACGTACTGGTCGACAGATAAGGTAGATTTGTCGCCACTCCTCCCTCAAGTATATCTATATTTGAATTATCATAGATAATAAGGAGTGATTTTGTTTGTTTATTATAGCGGATCAAAGAAATCGTATTATCATTTAATCCGTTTCCTTTATAATATTGCTTAATACTATTATCTTCTTTTCCATACGTATAAAGAGATCCTTCCGCTACCACAAATACTTGGTCGTTCGATTCCTCTACGCTGTTTGTGTTATTGTAAGAAAGATACGTTTTCCATCCGGTTGTATTAAAATTCGCGGCTAATACAGTGAATGAAAAGAATGAAAATAGAATGATAGTAAGTATATGTCTCATATTAACAATTGTAATCAGATAAAAATGATGTTAACTTCATGACGGCTTTCGCACGATGGCTGATCTGGTTTTTTGTATCGTTACCCATCTCGGCGAAAGTTTGTGTATAGGTATCAGGCATGAATATAGGATCGTATCCAAATCCGCTATTTCCGCGTTTTTCGGTAGTGATAGAGCCATTCACGATACCGTCGAAGGTATATTCTTTTCCGTCAAGGACTAGAGCTATGACCGTGCGGAAACGTGCTTTTCTGTTTTCTTTATGATTCATTTCGGACAACAGCTTGTTCATATTAGCTTCCGAGTCGTGCCCTGTTCCTGCGTAACGAGCCGAATAGACTCCCGGAGCATTATTCAATACCTCGACTTCTAATCCCGTGTCGTCAGCGAAACAATCATATCCGAATTTCTCCTTGATATAGCGGGCTTTTAGCAAAGCATTTCCCTCTAAGGTATCTGCCGTCTCGGGGATATCGTCATGGCAATCGATATCGGATAAACTTATGATTTCCGCGTATCCGGCGGTTATCTTGCGGACCTCGTCCAGTTTGTGTTGATTATTTGTCGCGAATACAAGTTTCATATTTCGTAATCTATTAAATAAGAAAGCATTTCTATACGGTAGATATATAACGTATGGAAATGCTTTAAATTGTTTGTATATTCTTTTTTAAGTCTTTATCTGATCGAACCCCTCACCATATACCCCTCGGACGATACTTTGGGAGATGAACGCTTGGTGGTCTATCCGCTTCACGATCCGGAAGATGGAGACGGATTCGGATTTCTTGGCGAGGAGTACGACTACCTTGACGGGTTTGCGGGAATAACCGCCCTCACCGTCTAGTATCGTGCAGCCACGGCCTAACTCATGGATGATACGATCTGCTATCTCGTCGTACTTCTGGGAGAAGATGAGGAATTGTACGGATTGGCGGTTACCGTTCAATACCATGTCGAGAACGTAATTGCTTATGACCATCTCCACGAAACCGAAAACGATCTTGTCCACGTTATGGAACAGGAAGAAAGAGGAACTGATGATGAAGAAATCGCAAAACAGAAGGATACGTCCGATCGATATATTCTTATATTTATTGATTACCGCACCGATAATATCCGTACCTCCGGTACTACCGTTCGCCGAGAATACCAATCCTAGTCCGGCACCACACATGAACGCTCCGATTATGATAGCCATAAACGGCTGGTCGTGCAGTATAGGTTGTCCTTTCAGCAGCCACTCGAAGAGAGAGAGAGAAGCCGAGAGTGAGAAAACTCCGAAAATAGTTTTTATCAAGAATTTTAGACCAAGGATCTTTAAGGCTACCACCAACAAGGCTACGTTGATGACAAAATAAGATACGGATACCGGGATCAATCCATTGGAGGCAAAGAAGATCAACGCACAGATACCACTTACCCCACCTGTCACGATCTCGTTGGAAAGGATAAAGGCGTTGAATCCGAATCCGTATAATAAAGTTCCGAACAGGATCATTAGATAATCCTGTACGGAAAAATAGATTTTTGTGAGTTTTAAGTTCATCCCACTACGATATTAACGATTTTGCCGGGAACGACAATAACTTTCTTAATGGTCTTGCCTTCCATCCACTTCGCTGAGTTCTCATGGCTCAAGGCCGCCTTCTCAGCGTCTTCACGGGAGATATCTGCCGGAAGTTCGAGGTTGAAACGGGCTTTACCATTGAATGAGATGACGTAGGTAACTGATTTTTCTACCAGATACTCTTCGTTATGTTCCGGCCACTGGGCATCGCAGATGGTCGTATCATGTCCTAATTGATGCCATAGCTCTTCCGTGATGTGGGGAGCGAACGGAGCCAATAAGATGATCAGCGGCTCCAAGATGGCGCGCTTGCTGCATTTTAAGCTCGTTAACTCGTTCACGCAAATCATGAAAGCGCTAATGGACGTGTTGTATGAGAAATGCTCGATGTCGAACGTTACTTTCTTGATCAGCTTATGCAAGGATTTCAATTCGTCGGCCGTAGGCTCGGCATCGGTAACTTGCAGGGTATCCGTATTGCCGAAGAATAAACCCCAAAGCTTTTTTAAGAAACGGTGTACGCCATCGATACCGTTCGTATCCCAAGGCTTGGATTGCTCCAACGGGCCTAGGAACATCTCGTACAAACGTAGGGTATCGGCACCATATTTCTCAACGATCATATCCGGGTTCACTACGTTGAACATGGATTTGGACATCTTCTCGACCGCCCATCCGCAGATATATTTACCATCTTCCAATACGAACTCCGCGTCGTTGTATTCCGGACGCCAGTTCTTGAAAGCCTCTATATCCAACAGATCGTTAGATACGATATTTACGTCTACGTGGATAGGGGTGACCTCGTATTGGTTTTTCAAGTTCAAGGAAACGAATTTATTGGTTCCGTTGATGCGGTACACGAAGTTCGACCGTCCTTGGATCATACCTTGGTTGATCAATTTCTTGAACGGCTCTTCCTCGCAAACGATACCCAAGTCGAACAAGAACTTATTCCAGAAACGGCTGTAGATCAAGTGGCCGGTAGCGTGTTCCGTACCACCGATATATAAATCCACGTTTCTCCAATATTCATCCACGTCTTTAGCTACCAAGGCTTTATCATTATGCGGGTCCATATAGCGCAAATAATAAGCGGAAGAACCGGCGAAGCCCGGCATCGTACAAAGCTCCAGCGGGAAGATCGTCTGGTTATCGATCTTTGATACCTCGGTGACTTTTTGATTTACCGTGTCCCAAGCCCATTTAACGGCGTGTCCTAATGGAGGCTCGCCCGTCTCGGTAGGCAAGAATTTATCTACTTCCGGCAGCAACAAGGGCAGACATTCTTCCGGCAACATCTGAGGCATGCCATTGGCGTCGTAATATACCGGGAACGGTTCGCCCCAATAACGCTGGCGGCTGAAAATAGCGTCGCGCAAGCGGTAGTTTATCTTCACACGTCCCAAATCGTGATCTTTTACGTATTTCTTGGTAGCGGCTATCGCTTCCTTGATCGTCAGTCCGTTCAAGGAAAGATCGCAATAAGGAGTAACGCCGTCTCTCGGAGAATTGCATACGATACCTTCCTTGGCATCGAAACTTTCCTCGCTTACGTCGCAACCTTCCACCAAGGGGCGGATTTCCAGTCCGAAATGCTTCGCGAAAGCGTAGTCGCGGCTATCGTGCGCCGGAACCGCCATGATCGCTCCCGTACCGTAGCCGGCCAATACATAGTCGCTGATCCAGATGGGAACCGCCTCGCCCGTAAACGGGTTAATAGCGTAGGAACCACTGAATACACCGGTTACCTGACGGTCGGCGATGCGCTCGCGCTCGGTACGTTTCTTGGTGCGATCTAGGTAAGCGTCTACTTCCGCTTTTTGGTCTGCCGTAGTTAATTGTTGAACCAATTCGCTTTCCGGAGCTAATACCATGAAGGTAACACCAAACATCGTATCGGCACGGGTCGTAAAGATCGTGAATTCCCTGTCGCTGTCTTTTATCTTGAAGCGAACCTCGGCACCTTCGCTGCGTCCGATCCAGTTCTTTTGGGTCTCTTTCAAGGAATCCGTCCAGTCGATCGTATCCAATCCGTCCAACAGGCGTTGCGCGTAAGCGGATACACGTAAGCACCATTGGCGCATGATCTTTTGTTCCACCGGATAGCCTCCACGCTCGGAAACACCGTTCACGACCTCATCATTCGCTAATACGGTACCCAAGGCGGCACACCAGTTTACCATGGTCTCTCCACGATAAGCGATCCGGTAGTTGAGTAATATCTCTTGTTTTTCTTTATCGCTCTTGGCTTTCCATTCATCGGCGGTGAAACTAAGTTCCTCTCCGCAAGCTACGTTCAGACCTTCCGTACCACTGGTCTCGAAAGCCTGTATCAACTCGCTGATCGGGCGGGCTTGCTTCTCGTCGTTGCAGTAGTAGCTGTTGAACATCCGGATGAAGGCCCATTGCGTCCATTTGTAATATTCGGGATCGCAGGTACGGATCTCACGGCTCCAATCGTAGCAGAAACCGATCTTTTCCAATTGCTCCCGATAACGGGCTATATTATTCTTTGTCGTGATCTCCGGATGTTGGCCGGTCTGGATGGCGTATTGCTCCGCGGGCAATCCGTAAGCGTCGTAACCCATCGGGTGCAATACGTTAAAACCTTGCAAACGTTTGAAACGCGAATAAATATCAGAAGCTATATAACCGAGCGGGTGGCCAACGTGCAATCCCGCACCGGAAGGATAGGGGAACATGTCCAATACATAGTATTTAGGCTTATTCGTGTCCTTTTCGACTTTATAAACCTTTTCGGCAATCCAGTAGTCGTGCCACTTCTTCTCAATCTCTCTGAAATTGTACTCCATGATCGTTTATCGTTTTTGTATCGTTTTCTATTTAAGGCCACAAAGTTAGTGAATTTATTTATTTTATATGAGTTATTTACATGAACTGTTTATTTCACGTAACCAATCCGGGGGCGAGATTGATTCTTGGTTCTTCTCGCTTGTAACTCAGCGAGTGACAGATTGATTAGCTCAAGTTGCGTACGGGTATCTTCGTTGATGTCGTTGTAATCGGCAAATGCTTCTTCGATATACGCTTTGAGTTCCTTTACTTCTTGTTGGAGTTCAAGCAAAGGGGAGGAAGAACTTATTATTTGTCGTATACCGACGAAAGCACGCATGATAGAGATATTGACTTTAATGGCTGTATCGGATCTGAGTACAGAAGAAAGCATTGCTATACCTTGCTCCGTGAAAGCGAATGGAGCATATTGGTTACCTCCTTTCTTTGAGATGCCAATTTGGCATACCATATTGTTTTTCAAGTTGTTAAATTCTTGAATTGTTAATGTGAACATAAAATCATCAGGAAAGCGTTCTATGTTTCGTCTGACCGCACGTTTCAATTGGGCGGTTTCCGTTCCATACATTTCCGCCAGATCAAAATCCAGCATGACTTTTTGCCCTCTGATCTCATAAATCTTGTTTTGTATCGCTTGTAATTCCATAGTATAAGAACTTATTAGTTTACTTTATTTGATATAACCAATTTTAGGCTTTTTAGCATTGTTCTTTTTCTTTGTAGCCAGTTCGGAAAGAGCTATGTAAATATCATCCAAAGACTTTTGGGTGTCTTCACTGAGATCATTGATAGCGCAAAGCGTTTCCTCATTAGCCATTTCAAGAGATTTGATACGTTCTTGTAGTTCTTTAATTTCGATGGAACTAGTGATAGTTTGTAAGGTATAATTCCGGATAGCGACAAAGGCTCTCATAATGTTTCTGTTGATTTCTATGGCAGTTTTAGAATTTAGCACACTACTAAGCATAGCCACCCCTAATTCCGTGAAAGCAAAAGGCTTATATTTGAAATTACTACCTCTTCCTTTGTTCAAGATACCAAATTGGCATCTTGAAAGTTCCTCCTTGGTTAACTCAAACATGAAATCATCTCCTTCAAAGCGTTCTATATTACGTCTGACCGCACGTTTCAGTTGGGCGGTTTCCGTTCCATACATTTCCGCCAGATCAAAATCCAGCATGACTTTTTGCCCTCTGATCTCATAAATCTTGTTTTGTATCGTTTGTAATTCCATAGTAAAGATTTTAGTTTAATATTATGGTCGCAAAGGTTTGTAAAATAATTGAGATAAGCAATAAGCTAGTTGGATATTTATGATTGGTTGCATTTGTAAGTTGTACAATGAGTTATTGCTGATCCGGCTTATTGTCTATTTTTTATGTGTTCTTATTTTCCTTATAAGATTTCCGGGAAAAACACGTACGTGATTTATGAAAAACACGTACGACTTTTTGGAAAAACATGTACGTGTTTTCCGGAAAACATGATGATGTTTTTATATCACTGATATTCATGTATATATAACTTGATACCTTTGCATGGACTTATTGTGTTTTTTTTCTTCTTGTATTTGTTATTTTGTTGTTCTATCGTTTGTTTATGAATTAAAAATATTTAATTTTGCTTATCTATAATAAAGGATGAAGTCATTTATATATATACTATTAACTTCCTTGACTTTCCTTGTGGTAGGATGCCAAAATGAATCTGAGGAAATCCGTTTGATCAATCAGGCGGAACGCCTGTTTGATGCTTATCCGGATAGTGTAATCACTACATTGGATTCCATTCCGCTCCCAGAAGAGATGAGTCCCCGTCTGATAGCCCGTTGGTGTATGTTATACGCACGTGCCGCCGATAAAATAGAGGACGAGATGCCTTATACGAACCAGCTTGAGATCGCCTTGAAATACTATCAAAAGAAAAAGATGCGGGAAGAGGAGGCTGAGATCGGTCTTTATCTGGGGCGTTCGTACGTGGAGGATAAGGAGTACGAGAAGGCAATGAGGACTTACTCCGATGCGCTGAAAGTAGCGTTGGCGATTAAGGATTATAATCGTGCCGGGTATATTTGTAGTTATATGGGAGATTTGTATGAGGTAGATCTTCGTTATATATTAGCCGCCGAGAAGTATAAAGAAAGCGGAAAGTATTTCCATTTAGCTAATAATACTACGAGCTATGTACGTGCGTTCGTGAATGAGGGAAGAAGCTATATGAGTGTTGATTCTAATTATTTGGCTTTAGCTTCATTGAAGCAAGCAGAAGTGATTATGGATTCGTTAAATGTCGAAAATGTTAAAACTTATGTATATAATGGCTTGGGTAATATATATAATGATTTGGGAGATTATGATTTAGCGGAATATTATATTTTACGATGTATAGAATTAGATCCAGAAGAAGTAGCTTCAGATTATTTATCATTGGTTGATATCGAGAAAAAACGTGGTAACTTGGAGAAGGCTGAGCAGTATTTGAGAAAGGCTAGTGATGTGCCTGCTGATAATGAGTTAGTTCCGATTACTATAGCTTATTATAATTATGTAATAAAGAAGAAACAAGATGACTTAAAAAACGCTTTGGATTTTTTTGAAAAATATGTGGAAATAGAGGATTCTCTTATAAACGTAAGTAAATCTATAGATATATATGATACAGAACAAAAATATGAACATTTGAAATTACATAATGAAAATATAGGATTACTTTTAAAAAATCAAAAGAATTATATATTTATATTAGTTTTATTATTTATCTGTGATTTA
>OGHV01001233.1_pt1 | contig 14958 bp, 17 predicted proteins | sample 1571551 | NCBI WGS metagenome assembly OGHV01 (sample SAMEA2581960, study PRJEB24529) | metagenome | biome: Human gut stool | place: China | collected 2011 | reverse complement strand
CGAGATCTACACTCTTTCCCTACACGACGCTCTTCCGATCTCTAACTCTTCTAAAATCTCTTTAGTTACTTCCCCTTCCCCTATTAAATATTTTTTTCTTTTATCTATCATTAAGCAATATTCACTCATACTCTCCTCCATTACTATATTTTTATCTCAGTTGTACCATTTTTATTAAAAATATACAATCCTCATATTTCCTTATAGAATTTTGCATATAAAGATATTACAATTTTTTAAATCTAAAACTAAAATTCTTCAATATAAAAAATCAAGAATAACTTTCATCTCTAAACAAAAGTCACTCTTGATTTTTTTAGTTCTTTAATTACAACACTCTCTTTTATGTTCTTTTTAAATTTTTGTTAGCATATGTCTCATTTTTTCTTTTTTAGTTTTCATATACTTTTCATTAGTCTCATTAAATCCTGTCTCAATAGCTTCTCTTCCTGTTACTTTCATTCCATAATCCTCAAGAGCCTCTATCTTAGCAGGATTATTAGTCATTACTCTTACAGATTTTACTCCAAGAGCTTTTAACATTTGAACAGCTACTGCATAATCTCTCATATCAGGATCAAATCCTAGTGCTACATTTGCCTCTACTGTATCTGCACCCTGATCTTGAAGTGTATAAGCTTTTAATTTATTTAAAAGTCCTATTCCTCTTCCCTCTTGTCTTAGATAAAGAACTACTCCTTCTCCCTCTTCATCCACTCTTCTCATAGCTCTTTTTAATTGAGAACCACAATCACATCTTAATGAACCTAAAATATCTCCTGTAAAGCACTCAGAGTGTAATCTCACTAAAACATTTTCTTTCCCAACTACATCTCCTTTTACTAGAGCTATGTGCTCCTTTCCATCTAGATTATTTTCAAATCCTACTATCTCAAATACTCCTGAGCCAGTAGGCATCTTAGCTCTTACACTTACAGTCATAAGTTGCTCATTCATCTTGATATATTTTTGTAAATCCTTAATAGATATCATCTTCATATCTAATTCTTTAGCAAGTAATTGTAAATCATCAAATCTAGCCATAGTTCCATCTTCTTTCATGATTTCACAACAAAGTCCCATTTCCTTTAATCCTGCTAATCTCATTAAATCTACAGTTGCTTCTGTATGTCCATTTCTTACTATTACTCCACCTTTTTTAGCTACTAATGGAAACATATGTCCTGGTCTTCTAAATTCATAAGGCTTTACATTTTCATCCAAAGCTTTCATAGCTGTCAACGAACGCTCATAAGCAGATATTCCTGTTGTAGTATCCACATGATCTATTGATACAGTAAAAGCTGTACAATGATTATCAGTATTATCATAACACATTGGAGGTAGAGCCAATTTCTTAGCATATTCCTCTGTCATAGGCATGCAGATTAATCCTTTTCCTACTGTTGCCATAAGATTAATATTTTCTGGAGTAGCAAACTCTGCAGCACAAATAAAATCTCCTTCGTTTTCTCTGTCCTCATCATCTACTACTATTATTACTTTTCCAGCCCTTAAATCTTCAAGAGCATCTTCTATTCTATCTAGCATTATTTTTCACTCCTCTAAAATCCATTTTTCATAAGAAACTCCATAGTAATTCCCTCTTTTTTTTCAGAAGGCTTATCTTGAAATTTCATAAATCTCTCTATATATTTTCCTATCAAATCTGTCTCTACATTTATATAATCTCCAACTCTTCTTTTTCCAAGAGTTATCATCTCCTGTGTATGAGGTATTAAAGAAACTCCAAAAGTAGTATCTCCTAGCTTCATTACAGTAAGACTAGCACCATCAAGGGTAACTCTTCCCTTTTCAACTATATATTTCATATATTTTCTATCTATCTCTATCTCATATATCTTAGCTATTCCCTCTGGAGTAATTGCTACTACTTTTCCTTCACAATCCACATCCCCTGTTACTAGATGCCCTCCCAATGGAGTAGCTAAAGTTATTGACTTTTCTAAATTTACTCTATCTCCAACCTTCAATCTCTTTAGGTTAGTTCTCTTTACTGTTTCATACATACAATCTGCAGTAAAGAAATTATTTCCTAACTCTGTAGCTGTAAGACAAGTTCCATTAGTTGCTATACTATCTCCTAACTTTGCTCCCTCTAATACTTTTTTACATTTTATCTTAAGTTTTAGAGATTTTTCACCATTTTCAATAGCTATAACTTCTCCCATCTCTTCTACTAATCCTGTAAAAATAGCACTCACTCCTCTCTACTTGTAAAACTCCATAGATACATTGTTTCCATAGCTATTTATCTTTACATTTTTTAATTCAAATCCATCTGCTATATTTTCAACAGAAAATCCTCTTACAAATGATATAGCTTCACTATCTCCTAATATTTTGGGAGCTATAAATATCTCTCCACCATCTATTGCATTCTCTTTAAAAGCCTTAGAGATAAGATAACTTCCACCTTCTAAAATTATTCCATCTATTCCTAGCTCTCCAATCTTCTTTAATATTTCAGAGACTTCAAATTCATATCCTTCTAAATATTCCACTCTTACTCTCTTTTCCTCTAGTATCCTTATCTTTTCACTCTCCCTATTCTCCTGTGAAGTGATAATAATACTCTTTCCATCTTCAAAATTTACAATTTTACTTTCTAATGGTATCCCTAGTTTAGGGTCAATAACTATTCTATATGGGTCTCTTCCATTTTCTATTCTAGCTGTTAAACTAGGATCATCTTTTAATACTGTATTTATTCCTACCATTATCCCCATATATCTATTTCTTAATCTCTGTACTTTCTCCCTAGCTAACTCATTTGTTATCCATTTAGAATTTCCTGTTCTAGTAGCTATCTTTCCATCAAGTGTAATTCCACACTTTAAAAAAAGATAAGATTTTTTTTCTGATATATATTTCATAAAAACTCTATTGAGTTCTTTAGCTTCTCTCTCCATCACTCCAGTAACTACATCTATTCCAGCATCTTGGAGCATCTTTATTCCTCTTCCTGATACTAAAGGATTAGGGTCAAGAGAGGCAATTATACATCTCTTGATACCCATCTCTATTATCTTCTTAGCACATGGTGGAGTTTTTCCATAGTGTGAACATGGCTCTAGTGTTACATAGATGTCTGCTCCATAAGCTTTTTCTCCAGCCATCTCTAAAGCAAATACCTCTGCATGAGGCCCACCATATTTTTTATGATATCCCTCCCCTACTACTACTCCATCTTTTACCACTACAGCTCCTACCAAAGGATTTGGATTTACAGATCCCTCTCCAAGAGCTGCTAATTCAAGAGCTCTTGCCATGTACTTCTTATCCATAATTACATCCCCTTTAGTAAGTTTACCATTTCTAAAGCTGTAACTGCTGCATCAAAACCTTTATTTCCAGCTTTAGTACCAGCTCTTTCAATAGCTTCCTCAATACTATTTGTAGTTAATACTCCAAATATTACTGGGATATTGCTATTTAAGCTAACTGTTGCCACTCCTTTTGATACTTCTGCACACACATAATCAAAGTGTGGAGTTGATCCTTTTATTACTGCTCCTAGAGTAATAATTGCATCATACTTTCCTGATTCTGCCATTCTTTTTGCTACAAGTGGAATTTCAAAAGCTCCAGGTACCCATGCTAAATCTATATTATCAGCTTCTACTTCATGTCTTAATAGTGCATCTTCTGCTCCACCTATAAGCTTAGAAGTAATAAACTCATTAAATCTAGCTGCTACTATACCTATTCTTAATTCTCTCCCTGTAAATTTTCCTTGTAATACTTTCATTTTCTTCCTCCTTGATTTCTCAGGACAAATAAAAAGCCCAGATTCTCTCTGGGCATATAAAAAAAGTATAAGATTTCTTTGCAGATATCTTTTCTTCTTCCATCCAGACTTTACTGTCGGTTTTGGAATTTCACCAAATCAGAGTTTTTACAAACTCTCGTGGACTATAACCACCGGTCGGGAATTGTTTTCACTCACCCTGCCCTGAAGATAAATATTTTTATTCTCTATAAATTAAGTATAGTCTTATTATTCCATTTTGTCAATAATTATTTTTTTCATTATCTCTACACCTTTTACTATCTCCTCCTTATTATTAGTTAAAAAGCTCAATCTAATTTTATTACACTCTTTTTTATTGTTATAGAAGATAGTTCCTGGTAGAATAGATACTCCATTCATCTTACATTTATAATAAAAATACTCTCCATCTATGTGTTCTGGCAGTTTTACCCAAAGAAAAAAACCACCCTTAGGAATATTCATAACTTCAATATCAGGAATTTTTTTTAACTCTTCTAACATCACTTTTAATTGCTCTTTTAAAATTCCCTTTATCTCTCTTATATGTCTATCTAACTCTTTTTCTTTTATAAAATATTCCAATACCTTTTGATTTAATCCAGAGGTATTAGGATCTAATCCATATTTAGCTATTATAAATTTATCCATAAATTTTTTAGGTGGAATTACAAAAGCACTATTTATTCCTGGCATCAATACCTTAGAAGAAGTTTTTAAATAGATTACTCTCTCCTCTCCTACTCTATCCATACTCTTCAAAGATGAAACTCTGTCCTTGTAAGAAAAATCAGCAAAGCAATCATCTTCAATTATATAAAAATGATAATCTTTAGCCAATTCTAATAACTCTTTTTTCTTTTTTTCACTCCAGATTACACCAGTAGGATTTTGAAAATTAAAAGTTTCATATACAAAATCAACCTTCTCTTTTTGTAACAACTCTTTAAACTCTGACATATCCCAACCATCTTTTTGTAAATCCATAGTTCTAACGTTACACATATCCTCTAAAAAATTTAAAGCATTTGGATAACTTGGATCAGATATTACCACAGTTTTTTTAGGAGAGTATCCAAAAGCTTTCATTATAACAGCTAGCGATTGCTGAGTTCCTGATGTTATAAATATATCATCTGAGTTTACAAAAATATCATATTTTTCTATATACTCAGCTATAGCCTCCCTTAAACTCTCTAATCCTTGGACATCTTGATAACCTAAAAGGTAACTTCCCTTTTCATTGAAGGCTCTTTCTATATATTTTCTATAACTATCCACAGGAAATAGATTTTTAGATGGAGTCCCATTAGAAAAATTTATTGAATATTTTTTTACATTTTGACCATAACGAAAATTTTCAATCAAAGGAAAAACCTTTTCATCAATAGAGATATCATAGTTAGCTTTTACAAAAGAACCCTTTCCCTTGATAGAATAAATATACCCATTTTCTTCTAAAAGCTTATATACTCTCAATACTGTATTACTATTACAACCATACTTACCACTTATCTGCCTTATTGATGGAAATTTTGAATTCACTTTCATCTTTTTTAAAATTATTTCGCTTTTCAAAATATCATATAATTCTAGATAACTTCCTACTTTCTTTTCCATATTTTTTCCTCTTTTTTGATTTTAATATCCCCCTATTTAAATTATATAACATTTTTTTTAGAAGATAAAGAGAAAGAAATGTATATTATAAAAGCCAAGAATGACTTTCATCACTCTTGGCTTTTGGTTTTTCTTATAAGGGACACTATGGAATAAGAAATATTTATTTTAATTTTTTTATTTTATTTGAGCTAATCCATATTCTAAGTCTGCTATTATATCCTCTATATTTTCAAGTCCTACTGATAATCTTACAAGACCATCTGTAATTCCAGCTGCTAATCTTTCCTCTTTAGTATATGGAGAGTGAGTCATAGAAGCAGGATGTTGAATAAGAGTTTCAGCATCTCCTAAAGATACTGCTAAAGCTGCCATTTTTACATTATTAAGTAATGTTTTACCAGCTTCAAATCCACCTTTTAATTCAAAAGCTAGTATTCCACCAAATGCCTCCATTTGCTTAGATGCTACTTCATATCCATCATGAGATTTTAATCCTGGATAATAAACTTTTTCAATCTTGTCATGAGCCTCTAAATATTCTGCTACTTTCATAGCGTTTTCACAGTGTCTTCTCATTCTTAGTTCAAAAGTTTTCATACCTCTTATTATATAGAAAGCTTCAGTAGGTCCTAGTACAGAACCAGTCATATCTTTTACACCTACAAGTCTTACTTGGTCTATTATCTCTTTTTTACTTATAACTACCCCTGCTATTACATCCCCATGCCCATTTAAATATTTAGTTACTGAGTGAACAACCACATCACAACCAAGTTCTAATGGTCTTTGGCAGAATGGAGTAGCAAATGTATTATCTACTACTACTAAAGTATTTGGATTAGTATGTGCTATTTCTGCCACTGCTTTAATATCTACCACTTTCATATTAGGGTTAGCAGGAGTCTCTAAATATACTACTCTTGTATTAGATTTCATAGTTTTTCTTACTAGCTCTAAATCAGAAGTATCTATAAAGTCAACCTCTACACCAAATTTTGCTACACCATGGTTTAAGTAAGCAAATGTACATCCATATAGAGTTTTATCTGCTATTACATGGTCCCCAGCTTTTAAAAGTGTCCATAAAGTAGAAGTAATAGCTCCTATTCCTGAAGATGTTGCAACTGCTGCTTCTCCTCCCTCTAGTGCTGCTATTTTCTCTTCAAATACTGCAGTTGTAGGGTTTCCTAATCTTGAATAAATATATCCTTCCTCTTCTAGTGCGAATCTCTTTCCACCTTGCTCAGCTGAATCAAATACAAATGTTGAAGTTTGATAAATTGGTACTGCTAAAGCTCCAAATGGATTTTTATGATTCCCTGTATGAATACTCATAGTTCCTATACCTTTTTTCATAATTAATAACCTCCCTAAATTTATCTTAATCTTTCGCTCTTTATTCTTCTTGATAAAAGTGTAATTTATTTTTTTTGCAAAGTCAACACTCTTAGAAACAAAGTGTCTTAAGACACTAAAAATAATACTATACTTGATTTTTTTGTATAAATAAATTACACTTATTATATAGGGTAAACAACATAACTTAAAATTATTAGGAGGAAAATATGGAAAATAAAAAATCTAGTTTTACTGGTTTAATACCTCTGTTAATCTTTGTTATCATCTATTTAGGAACAGGAATATTTTTACAATCTCAAGGAGTAGAGATGGCTTTCTATCAGCTTCCTTCTCCAGTTGCTATCTTTGTAGGAATAATAGTTGCCTTTATTATGTTTAAAGGGACTATAAATGAAAAATTTAATAGTTTCCTTGAAGGTTGCGGTCATCAAGACATTATTACTATGTGTATAATCTATCTTTTAGCTGGAGCTTTTGCCACTGTTTCAAAAGCTATGGGTGGAGTAGATGCAACTGTTAATTTCGGACTTACTTATATTCCAGCTCATTATATAGCTGCTGGTTTATTTATAATAGCTTCCTTTATCTCAACAGCTACTGGTACTTCTGTAGGTTCTATCGTAGCTATTACTCCTATTGCCGTTGGACTTGCTGAAAAAAGCGGAGTACCTATGCCTCTTATATTAGCAGCAGTTATGGGTGGTTCTATGTTTGGAGATAATCTTTCTGTTATTTCAGATACTACTATTGCTGCTACAAAAACTCAAGGGGTAGAGATGAGAGATAAATTTAGAGTTAACTTATATATCGCTGCTCCTGCTGCTATAATAACTGTTATATTGCTTTTACTTTTTGGACGTCCAGAAAGTATTCCTGATGTAGAAGTTCTTTCATATAATTTCCTAAAAGTTCTTCCTTATATAGCTGTTCTCGTATTAGCTATTGTAGGTATAAATGTTTTCGTAGTATTGACATCTGGAATAATCTTATCAGGAGTTATAGGTTTTATATATGGAGATTTTACTTTCTTAACATTTTCGAAAGAGATATACAATGGATTTATAGGAATGAATGAAATTTTCTTACTATCTTTACTTACTGGTGGACTTGCTACTATGACTACTAAAGCTGGTGGTGTTCAATGGCTTATTGAACAAATTCAAAAATTTATAATCGGTCCTAAAACAGCTAAAGTTGGAGTTGGATTCCTAGTTGCTGTAACTGATATGGCAGTTGCTAACAATACAGTTGCTATCATTATAAATGGTTCTATAGCTAAAAAAATCTGTGAAAAATATGATGTTGATTTAAGAGAAAGTGCTGCTATACTAGATATCTTCTCTTGTATATTCCAAGGACTTATCCCTTACGGGGCTCAAATGCTAATCCTTTTAGGATTTACAGCAGGAGCTGTATCACCATTAGATGTTATACCTCTACTTTGGTATCAAGGATTATTATTCATCTTTACACTAGTTTTCATAGCTCTTTCAATCAATGACAAAATAATCAATAGGCTAGATAGAAAGAAAAATAAATAATAAAAACAAAAAGCTTTCTGTGGGAAATTCCCAAGAAAGCTTTTTTATTTAAATTATTATTTTACTAATAAAGATTTTCCATTCATCTCTTCTGGCTTAGCAAGTCCTAAGATATCTAACATAGTTGGAGCTATATCAGATAATTTTCCATCTTCTAATTTAGCATTTTTGTACTCATTAGAAACTAAGATAAATGGTACATTATTTGTAGTATGAGCTGTGAAAGGAATGTGAGTTTCAGGATCTTCCATTAACTCTACATTTCCATGGTCAGCAGTTATAAGCAGTGTTCCTCCAAGTTCTAAAACTTTTTCAGAAACTTTAGCTATACATCTATCTACTTTTTGTACTGCAGCTACAGCAGCATCAAATACTCCTGTATGTCCTACCATATCTGGGTTAGCATAGTTTACTATAATTACATCATACTCTCCAGAGTTTAAAGCTTCCATTAGCCCTTCTGTTACTCCACAAGCTGACATCTCTGGTTGTAAATCATAAGTTGCTACTTTTGGTGATGCAACTAATTTTCTATCCTCTCCAGCAAATTGCTCCTCTTTTCCTCCATTGAAGAAGAAAGTTACATGAGCATATTTTTCAGTTTCAGCAGTTCTTAATTGTTTCATTCCAGCTTTTGCTAAAACTTCTCCAAATGTATTTGTAATATCTTTATCTTCATATACAACTGGAGCATCTATTGTAGAATCATATTGACGCATACAATAATATTTTACTCCTAAGTATTCTCTTTCAAATCCTGTAAACTCTTTATCATTTAAAGCTCTTGTAATTTCTCTTGCTCTATCTGGTCTAAAGTTGAAGTTAATAAATACATCTCCAGCTTTTACAAGTCCATTAGCATCTACAACAGTTGGTACAACAAACTCATCTGTTTTTCCTTCTGCATAAGAAGCTTCTACTGCTTCTACTGCTGAATTAGCTTTATTTCCTAATCCTAAAACCATAGCATCATAGGCAAGTTTTACTCTATCCCAGTTTTTATCTCTGTCCATAGCATAGTATCTTCCAGAAAGAGTAGCTATTGTTCCCTCTCCTATCTCTTTCATCTTAGCTTCTAACTCTTCTACAAATCCTTTAGCTGATTGTGGAGCTGTATCTCTTCCATCTAAGAAAGCATGTACATAGGCTTTTACTCCATACTTTTTAGCCATAGCTAAAAGCCCAAATAGGTGTTCTATATGAGAGTGTACCCCTCCGTTTGATAAAAGTCCCCCAAAATGAACATTTTTTCCATTAGCAACAGCATATTCAAAAGCCTCTTTTAACACAGGATTTTCATATATTGTTCCCTCTCTGATATCTTTTGAAATCTCAACTAATGGTTGATATATTATTCTTCCAGAACCTATATTTAAGTGTCCTACTTCTGAGTTACCCATTTGTCCATCAGGTAATCCCACTGCCTCTCCTGAAGCTTGTAATTCTGAATGAGGATACTCTTTCATAAGTCTATTGAATGTTTCTGGGTTAGCAGCAGTTATAGCATTTTTTTGATCTGCATTTTTGTTTATTCCCCAACCATCTAATATCATTAACATTACTGGTTTTTTCATTATTTTACTCCTCCTAAAATTTAACTATTTAGCAGCTAAAACTATTTTAGCAAATGAAGCTGCTTCTAATGAAGCTCCTCCTATTAATCCACCATCGATATCAGCTTGAGCTAATAATTCACCAGCATTTTCAGGTTTCATTGATCCTCCATATTGGATTACCATCTCTTCAGCTACAGCACCAAACATAGATTTTAATACTTCTCTTATCTCTTTATGAGTCTCTTGTGCCATCTCTGGAGTAGCAGTTTTTCCTGTTCCTATTGCCCATACTGGTTCATAAGCTATAATTATATTTTTAGCTTCTTCAGCAGTTATATCTTTTAATCCTTCTCTTACTTGAGTTTCATTTACCTCTGCAGTTTTTCCAGCTTCTCTATCTTCTAATTTTTCTCCAACACATAGGATAGGAGTCATTCCAGCTGCTAATACAGCTTTTACTTTCTCATTGATGAATTCATTTGACTCTTTGAAGTATTCTCTTCTTTCTGAGTGTCCTAAGATTACATATTTTACTCCTATTGCTTTTAACATTGTAGGAGAAACCTCTCCAGTGTAAGCTCCTGATGATTTTGGATATACGTTTTCTGCAGCTATCTCTACATTACTTCCTTCTACTGCTTTTACAGCATCAGATAAAGCTGTAAATGGAGCTCCTATTACTATTTTTACTCCCTCTACGTCTTTTACTAATCCTTTTAATTCAGTAAGCATCTCTACTGCTTCTGCATTTGTTTTATTCATTTTCCAGTTTCCAGCTATTACATTTGTTCTCATTATGGTCCCTCCATTATCATTATATTATTCTCATCTTACATATTATCATAGAGATTGTCAATTTTCAAATATTACATTGGTCAGTAAATAACTATTAATTGAGCAATCTTTTACGATTTTCCTCTTCTAAAATATCACTATAGTAATTTTCAGTATTTTCATAGAAATCTTTTAATAAGTCACCTATGGAAAATTCTAATATCTCCATAAATGTTTCATAATCTTGAGCATCATAAGCTTTTTCAGCTTGTTCCATCTCTTGTTCAAATTCAGCTATATAATCTTCAAAATCACTATATACAAAATCTAAATCTCCACTAGCTTTCATAAGTAATAATAGATTATAGAACCATCTTAAAAAAACACCTCTTTCTACTATCTCTATCTCACTTACCATCACAGCTGCTCTTCCTACATTTTCTGGTTCTTCTCCCTCATAATCAAAGATTGAGAAAAATAGATCTATCTGCTCTTTAGCTCTCAATATAGAATCTAATAGCATCTCTCCCTCTGTTTTAGTAATAACCTCTAACAATCTTAAATCTTTCAAATCTACAACAGAGTTATCTCTCAACTTTTCACCATTTATATAGAATTTATATGGTACCTTATTATCTTGAGTTAACTGTTTTGTAATTTCATTAATCATTCTACCAAAGCTTTTAAATCTTTTTTGCTTTAGCTCCACCTTTTTATTATCTACATATAATTCCATTTTCTCTCCTAATCTATGGTTTAAAAATTTTTGAAACCGCCAAAGAAAAAATATATATTTCCTTTGGAGTTCCTAATTTTTCTATCTCCTTTATCATCTCTCTTATTGTACTTCCAGTAGTTACAATATCATCAACTATCAATATATTTTTCCCTTCAATATTTAACTTCTCATTTTTAAAAGCATTGTATATATTCTCTTTTCTACTTTTACTATCAAGCAACTCATACATATGCTTTGTATTTTTTTCTCTTCTTATTCTTTGATACTCTATCTTACAATTATCAAGTAACTCCTCTACCTGATTGAAACCTCTCTCTTTTTCTCTCTCTTTACTTATTGGTACAGGTAAAATTACATCTATTTTCTTTTCTAATAAGAGATTTTTAAGAGGAACTTTTATAAGGTAAGCTATCTCTTTTCCTAGTCCTCTCCTATTTTCTAATTTAAAATCTGCTATTAACCTTTTTATCTCTTCATTATAATAGTACAGATAGTAATAATTTTCAATATTTTTTATCTTACCTTTTTTCTTCAATAAATAGTAACACTCGTTGCAAATATAATTATTTTCTTGGGAATTTTTTTTACATATTGGACATCTTCGAGAAAAGACTAAATTTTTAATACTCTGGACAAAGTTTCTTCTTATCATCTTTTTCCATATTTACTATCTTTGCAGAGTACATCTCTGTATATCCACAATTAAGGCAAGTTTTTATATAATAAGTTCCAAACTCTAGTTTTAAACCAGGGCTTTTTTCTGGAATAACTGTTGTTTTTACTTGGTATTTATCACACCCACATTTTACACATTTAAAATCCAATTTCATCACCCCATGTTAAATTTTTTGTCCAAGATATTTTATCCCCTAAAAAACTTATACAATCAAATCTGATTTTAGATGATAATTTTTTATTCAATGTTAGATATACTTTAGCAGCATTGTATATCCTTCTGATTTTTCTATAATCTACTGCTTCTAATCCATATCCATATTTTAAAGTTTTTCTATACTTTACTTCTATAAAGACAATAGTATCTTCAAATTTTGCAATTATATCTATCTCTCCAGCTTTCACTCTATAATTTCTTTCTAGTATTTTATATCCACGAGAGATAAGTAGTTTTACAGCTTTTTCTTCATACTTATCTCCTATCTCTCTATTATTTTTCATTTTCTCCTAGTATCTTTGTTAAAAAAGTTTTTCTATGGATAGGTGTAACTCCATATTGTAAAAGAGCCTCTCTATGAGCTTTTGTTCCATAGCCCTTATGTTTTTCAAAGTGGTATTCTGGATATTTTTTCCCCTCTTCTACTAATTGCCTATCCCTTGTAACCTTTGCAATTATAGAGGCTGCCGCTATTGATAGACTTTTTGCATCACCTTTTATTATTGGCTCCTGTTTCCCAATATACTCTCTTATTTTAAAATTTCCATCTACAAGTACTAATACATCTGTATTAGTTTTTTTATCTAATTCCTCTATCGCTCTTCTCATGGCTAAAAATGTAGCATTTAATATATTTAATTCATCTATCTCTTGTACAGAAGCTATACCTATCCCTACTTCAAAGTTTTCCATAATTATATCAAAAAGCTTTTCTCTTTTTTTCTCAGTAAGTTTTTTTGAATCATTTATCTCTTGAAGTTCTTCTGAATATCTTTTTAATTTCACAGCAGCTGCTACAACACTCCCAGCAAGAGGTCCTCTTCCAGCTTCATCTACTCCTATTATCTCTTTTCCCTTTTCCAAATCAAATTGATAAAGTAAATTATTTTCCATTTTTTATCTCACTTTCTATTTTTGATATATCAACTCCTACATGTTTTGCTGCCCTTTTAAAATCTTCAGGCAGTGGAGCTATAACTGTCATCTCAGTATTTTTTGTAGGATGTATAAATTTTAATCTATACGCATGTAGCATCTGTCTATCTGCACCATTATTCCCATTTCCATAAGTAGTATCCCCCATTATTGGATGATTTAAATGCTTCATATGTACCCTTATCTGATGAGTTCTCCCTGTTTCTATTCTTACTTTTACTAAAGAGTGATTTTTCCCCTCATCAATTACTTCATAATTTGAAATAGCTATCTTTCCATTTTCATTTACAACTGCCATTTTTTTTCTATCTCTACTATCTCTACCTATAAGAGTTTCAATTCTTCCACTTTTCTCTTTAAATATTCCTTTAGCTATACATACATAAATTTTTTCCAAAGTTTTTTCTTTAAACATCTCTGAAAGCTTTCCATGAGCTTCATCATTTTTAGCCACTACTATTACACCACTTGTATCCTTATCTAATCTATGAACTATTCCTGGTCTTATCACTCCATTTATTGTAGATAAATCTTTTATATGGTATAAAAGAGCATTTACAAGCGTACCACTATAATTTCCATGAGCTGGGTGTACCACTAAATTTGGAGCTTTATTTATAACTACTATATCACTATCTTCATAAATAATATCTAATGGTATATCTTCAGGAGTTAAATCCAATACTTCATCTTCAGGTATATTTACTACTATTATTTCTGTCCCTTTTAATTTATTTCCACTCTTAGTTATTTTCTTTCCTTGTATCTCTACCAAACCATTATCAATTATTTTTTGAATATATGACCTTGTAGCATCATCTATCAACTCATTTAGAAATTTATCTATTCTTTTTCCTTTATCATTTTCATTGATTTTGTAGTCTATTTTTCTATTCATGGCAAAGATTATATCACAAAATACAGATTTGAACATAATATATTATAAGCAAATAATGACAGGGTGCTATGTGAATACATTTTTATCACCTCTTAGTTTAGAACGTGAGACGGAATGTCTGAAAAAAGTGGCTCAAAATGATAAAGAAGCTAAGGATGAGCTTATATTACACAATATGCGCCTTGTGGCACATGTTACAAAAAAATATGCAGTATGCGAGGATGAGATGGAGGAGCTTATATCCATAGGCACTATAGGACTGATAAAAGCAGTGTCATCATTCAAGGCTGATTACGGAAATCGTTTTGCAACCTTTGCAATCAGATGCATCGAAAATGAGATTCTGATGCACTTTAGAAGCTGTAAAAAGAGCCGGGGTGATGTGTCCATATTTGAACCTATAGGCACTGACAAGGAGGGAAACCAGATTCATCTGGTGGATGTGATTGAGAATGGACAATCTGATGTGGTATCGGATATAGAGGTATCTGAGTCACTTAAGATTTTAAGGCAAAATATGAGAAGCGTTTTATCGGACAGAGAATATTATATTATTACGAAACGCTTTGGCCTTGACGGTGAAAAAGAGCTGACACAGAGACAGATTGCTAAAACGCTCAGCATTTCGAGGTCATATGTTTCAAGAATAGAAAAGGCCGGTTTGAAAAAATTACGAAAACTGCTCGAATAGGTGTTTACAAAAGGCAAAAATATGTTATCATAGAGCCATGTCTTTTGTGCATTTGTCTATGCATTTACCCCAATTGGAATAGGAGTATATATGTACAGTACAGTCAGAACGGCTGTTTTGGATGGAATCAGTGCGATTCCGGTACAGGTGGAGGTT
>OGHV01001219.1_pt1 | contig 15071 bp, 8 predicted proteins | sample 1571551 | NCBI WGS metagenome assembly OGHV01 (sample SAMEA2581960, study PRJEB24529) | metagenome | biome: Human gut stool | place: China | collected 2011 | reverse complement strand
ACCATGGCCCGGGTAGCCGCCGGTCCATCGTCTGCCTCAAACCCGATGTCTCCCGGCTGCAAGCCAAGGATCTCTCCGACACGCAGCGAGAGAATCATGCTCAGATGAACAGCAAGGTGGAGCGTAGGATCGGTCATGGTCTGCAACGCAGCAAGCATGGTCTTTTCGTCCCAGATGGCACGTTCTTCCGAGGTCGATTTCGGAGCTTCTCTCGGAATCGGTGACTTGAGGAGCAGACCCCACTCAACGGCATAGGAAAAAGCAGTCTTGAGCATGGCGTGGACTTCCCGGATGGAAGCACCCGTCAGAAACTGCCGCTTCTGTTTGTCGGTGAGCGTTTGCTTGACACCCTGCTTATACAGTCCGCGCGGTGTCCGGCTCAGCGTGGCGTAGAACTGTTCTAGGTCATTCCTTCCATCCTTTTTATTCTTTCCATAGTATCTATCAATACTCTCAAATCTTCATCTGTCAAAGTAGGTAAAGAATCGTTTAAAATCTTGTATATATCTGTAAGTTTCGTCTCCTTTGAAAGCTTTGCCCCTCTTATTTTTAATAGAAACTTAATAAGATTCTTGTACTGATCTACATTTTCAAAACCAAATAAATTTTTATTTATCATATCTATATACTCTCTTTGAGTATAGACTATCCTATTTTCACTTCCCAATGTATTTGGTAGCTCTTTTTTTAAATGTAGTGGTACTTTTTTCTCCCCGATCTCCCTATATAATTTTATATCTTTTCCTACTCTTTTTCCATCAGTTATACAAAAACCAGCAAACTCTAAATTACTTCCTTTTTTTGCTCTCTGACCTATTCCTATTGTGAGATACTGCTCTGTTTTACCCTTTCTAAATTCTAAAAATACATACCCAGTCTCATCCTCTTTCTCTCCATCTCCCAAAAGATAATACTCCATCTTTCTATCCTTTCCACCAAAAGAATCCAATCTTTCAGGACTTCTATCTCCATCCATTAAAAAACTAATTATACTTTGAGTAGTTATTGATTTTCCTGAACCATTCCCCCCACGAAAAAATATTTTTCCATCCTCTAATTCAAAGATTTCCTCATCATATAACCAAAAATTTACAAATCCTATTCTATTCATCTTCCAACGATTATTCATATCTATCTCCTATAATATCCTGTATATTTCCCTATTGTTGGATAAAGTTTTATTTTATCCTCTATTATTTCCAAAAGCTGCCATTCTCTCATAAATTCTAAAAGTTGTTCAAAAGTTTTCTCTAAGGACATATCCCTATACTCCTTACTCCAATTTATTCCACTACTCTCCTTTATCTCCCTCAAAATTTGAAAAAATTCCCCTCTCTCTATTAAAATAAAATCTCCACTATCCATTACTTTCAACTTTTCTGCCTCTAACAACTCTCTTATTTTTCCAGATACAATAAGTGCTATCTCTCCTAACATATTTTTTTTAGGATACATCTCCCCTAGCTCCTTTTCGAAAAGTAAAAAAGCTGAGTTTCTCTTTACCTCTAATACACCACCAGTAAATTTTTTTAATGTGCTCTTTATTGCCTCTCTTTCCTGTCTAATATAAATAGAATCCCTATCTATATTCTCTTCCCAGTATATAGCTGGTGTTGTCAATAATTTTCTATATACTCTATTGGTTCTTCCTCTTCCTTGGTCATCTTCTAAAGTTTCTTCAAATCCTTTTTCCACTATTGTAAAATATTGAGCTAGTTCTGTTTTCTCATATAAGACGTCAGCTCTTTCATCAGTTGTAAATGCCTCCACTTTTCCATCATATTTTTTTATTAGTCCTATCTCCTGTGCATATAACAAAACTCTAACCAAAGACTTCCTTTGAATATGCTGACTCCAATCTAACTCTATATCCTCTCTTAAAATATGAGGTAATTCTTCTACTAACTTTTGTAAATCAAACTGCCTTTCATCCTCTCTATCCTCTAAATATATCATCAAAGCACATAAAATACAGTAATCTAATTTCTCTTGAAATCTCTCTATTCCCATATATTTTTCAGGAGTAGCCGGAAGTTTTTCAAGTTTTATAAGTTGTTCTGTTACTATTATATTCCATCCAACTTTCTCATAAAAAAATCTTGAAATCTCTGGTAATTTTTTCTTTACTCTATAATATAACTCTCTATCCTTTTCTTTATCTATCCATAAATTTTCTAATAATGCTATTATCTCTTCCACTATTCCTCCAAAAAATTGAAAATATAGACTGGCATATCTAAATCTCCATCTTCACATTTTAAAACACATCTTTTATCAAGTTTAATAGCTTCATACCTTTGTCCATCCTCTGTTCTTCCCCAGCCACCATTTAAAGAAGCAAGACTTATCATATTTAAAATGAAGAGTCTAAAATCTATACTTACCTCTTCATCTATTTTTGAAATATCCAAAATTCCATCTTTAGTATATTTCATTCTCATTCTCTTATTATTTTTTAACCTCTCTAAAGCCTTTTCTCTCTCTATTCTTTTTAATAAACTCTTATCCTCAAAACCGCTCTTTTGTACTCTTGGTTTATATGTCCTATTATGCGATTCTAACTTATACTCCTTAGCTTCCTCTTCATAAACACTACTTTTGTCTCTATCTATCATAGTTTTTCCCAAAGAAAAATGTCTTATTTTCTGTACTCCAAATATTTCAGATGAATATCTATGAGCCTCCTCTAATGATTCACATTTTATAAATTTTTTTATATACTCTCTATAAAGATTTTTTCTACTTATTCCTACATTTTTTCTCTGGGTCATATAATAAGCATTCTGTACAATCTTCTCTATTATCTCATCAGTAATTTTCAAAAGATTTTCATACTCACTAGATTTTCCTTCCCCTACTACAAACCATTTTTTTAGAGATATCCATCTTTTTAAAATATTCTCTTTTAATCTTGAAGAATAATTCTCATCTTTAGTATATAAAGAGTTTATATTTAGTTCTTGCTTAGCTAATTCACTTTTTAATATCAACTCTATAATCTCTTTTTCTACTACCTCTTCTACTTCATCTAAAATATTTTTTAATCTGCTTCTTTTTAGCTGTAACTCTCTTACAAATTCTCTTAAAACTACTATTAATCTATCTTTATATTCTATAAACTCTATGGTTCTCATAAATCTCTGAGCTCTCTCTCCATAAAATTCATGTAGATAATCTTGATAGCTTTCATTTAACTTTTTAAAATTATCTTGTAAAACTTCCCACCACTGATTAATTTCTTCTAAACTCCAATTTTTAAAACTTTCTCCTCTTATTTTTTCTAACTCTAGCTCTATCCTTGTAAGAAAATTTGTAGAGATACTTTTACTCTGGAACTCTAAATTTTCCAATGTAATAGTCATTCTTTCAACAATGACTGCTACTTCAGTCATAGAGTAAATAAACTCCTTATTTTTATACTCCTCTAAAGTTTGAGCTTTTTTAGGAGATTGTACAGCTGTTAAATTTCCATTTTCAACTAAATAATTTAATTCACTATCTATCTCTTTAGCTTCCTTATAATCAATAAGTTCAGGAAATTTTTTTATTTTTTCAAAAATCTCCTCTCTATATAGATTATATTTTAAATTTTCTCTCTCTTCATAAAAACATCTCATTATTCTTCTATATATTGGTGTTTTGGAAACATTTAAATAATTGGTTTCATTTATATTTTTCATTTTCTTATTCGTTTACAGAGGTGGATATTAATTTTTCGATTCCGGCGATTTGGGTATTATATTCCGCTATCGCTTCGCTTTTCTTCAAGTGATAGTCCAACATTTGTCGCTCCACTTGGATCACGTCGGTCAAGGTCGTTCTTCCTGTCGAGAATTCCCGGACGATCAGTTGGTAGGTGGCCAACGATAGATCGTATTGTTTCTGGTACAAATCGATTTTCCGTGCGGCATCTTCCAATTGCTGGGTAATACGGATATACTCGGCTTGCAGTTGGTTCATCGTGTTCTCGTACTTCAACTCGCTGGATTTCCAATAATGCTTGCTTTCCCGTTGCTGTGCGTTATATTTCTTACGGAAGATAGGAAGGCTGATCTTTAGCATGGGCATGAACATATCCTTTCCGTTCATACCGGACATAGAGCCCATAGACATATCCTCTGGTTTCTTCCCGATCAAGGAATACTGGAGGCCGATACCTAGCATGGGGTAACTCATTTTCTTGTCCATCTCCGCCTTGGCTCGGTAAGCGTTTCCTTCCGCCTCCAGCATGGTAAGCATGGGGTTGTTGGAGATGACGTTGTCAAGAGCCATCGACTCACTCCATGAGAGAGGAAGCCGTTCCAACGAGTCGGGGACGGAAATCGGGGTAGCTAGCGACTGATTGAGCAACGTATTAAAAGCAGCCTCGGCCGTTTTCCGTTGCGATAACAAGGAGGCTAGCGTATTCTCCAGTTCTACCTTCTCCATCTGGATTCGCAGTACGTCCGACATTCCGCCCATAGAGTTGCCACTTCCCATAGAGCCTCCACCCATAGGGCTACCGCCGGACATTCCGGACATCGTACTACCGGATGCTCCCGTGCTTTGTACCGTAGGGCTTCCCATGCTACTGCCTCCCATACCCGACATACCTCCACCGGATACGGCGGGAGGAGTCGATGGAGCAGAAGATACGGGGGAGGGTAGGACGGAGGAACCGCCCGCCTTCGCCGACGGAGCGGAGAAGCGGTTCAATGCCAACTGTTCCAACTGGTCTAGCAGACGAAGGTTCGCCTGCGTATTTTTATATTGCTCGCTGATATTGCAAAGCTGGTACCATTGACTCTTCACCTCGTAATACAGGTTGTTGCGACTGTTACGGAATTGTTCGTAAGCCATCCGGGCCATCTCGGTCGCCTCGTTGCGGGCCGCCTTCCGGGTACCGAACCAAGGGAACATTTGCATCAAGGTGAAATCCGCTATTTGCTTTCCGGACAAGATCTCCATCGGTTTCAGGAAGAAACCGATCTCCAGTTCCGGGTCCGGATAGGCTCCGGCTTGCGGGACTTTCTCCAAAGATGCCTTATACAGGGAGAAGTCGGCGTTGATCTGCGGATTGTTACGTGCCGCCAGTTCCAGATAATAGCCTAAACTATCGGCCGGCTGGGAGTAAGCGAAAAGGACGTTTAGCATCCCCAGTACACCTGCCATGATGATTGATCTGATTCTTTTATATCTCATAAGTCGTTACCTCCTCTTGAATTTTATTCTTTTGTTCTTTCTTTATAGCGTTCTCCCGCCACCAGCATTGCAGGACGGGAACGACAAACATGGTCATACTCTGGATCAGCATTCCTCCGAACGTAGGGATAGCCATCGGTACCATGATATCCGCCCCCTTACCGGTAGAGGTAAGTACGGGGAGCAAAGCGATCAGGGTAGTGGCTGTAGTCATGGCCGCAGGGCGTACCCGTTTCAGTCCGGCGGCTACTACCGCTTCCCGGATATCGTGCTTGGTGCGGGGGTCTCGCTCGAGGAATACATGATGGATGTAGGTTCCCATCAATACCCCATCATCCGTAGCCACACCGAACAAGGCGATGAAACCGACCCAGACTGCCACGCTCAGATTGATCGTGTGCATCTGGAAAAGATCCCGCATATTCTCTCCGGCGATGGAGAAGTTCATGAACCAATCCTGTCCGTAAAGCCATAGCAAGATAAAACCTCCGGCGAAGGCCACGAACACCCCGGAGAAATGGATCAGTGAGGCAGTGACCGTCTTGAATTGAAAGTATAGAACCAGCAGGACGATCAACAAGGCGAGGGGAACGACGATCATCAGCCGGCTGGTGGCACGCTCCTGCTGCTCGTAATTGCCGGCGAACTTATAGGATACGCCGGGATCAAGGTTCAACCCTCCCTCCTTTATTTGTTGCTCAAGGATGCGGGAAGCCTCTTTCACGACATCCACTTCCGCCTTCCCCGCCAGTTTGTCGAAGATGACGTAGCCTACCAAGAAAGTGTTCTCGCTTTGGATCATCTGCGCTCCACGGGTATAGTTGATATCGGCAAGCTCTTTAAGCGGGACTTGCGCCCCAGTGGCGGTCGGTACGAGGATCATACCTAGCGCCTCTGGATTATCTCGAAGCTCACGAGCGTAGCGTAGGCGCACCGGGAAACGTTCCCTGCCTTCCACGGTGCGGGTCAGTACCATGCCACCGACAGCGGCACTTAATATCTCTTGCAAGTCCTCCACGTTTACGCCGTAACGGGCCATATTCTCACGGTTCAGTTCGATCTCCAGATAAGGGGCGCCTACCGCACGGTCGTAAAATACGGAAGAGGGGATAACGGAGGGTACCTCTTTCAATGCCTTCTCGATCGCCTTTCCGGCTTTCTCGATCGTCTCCAGATCCGGGCCATACACCTTGATACCCATCGGGGCACGCATACCGGTGGATAACATGACGAGACGGGCCTCGATAGGCTGCAGCTTCGGGGCGGAAGTCAATCCCGGAAGATGGGTGACGTTCACGATCTGTTGCCAGATATCGTTCGTGTTCTTGATCTCCGGTCGCCATTGGCGGAAGTAATCGCCTTTAGCGTCTGGGATCAGGCTGTCTGAGGGAATCAGCCGGAAACCGTCTTTGGGGTTATATACGCCTCCATCTTTTAGGAGATACTCCCCTTGCCGGTTTACCTTGAAACGTTCCCTTTTCCCGTCCTCATTCAGGATATATTCCGGACGGTAGTTGATCGTATTCTCGAACATCTGTACCGGCGCTGGATCGAGGGCGGAGTTTACACGGCCCCATTTACCGATGGCGGTCTCCACCTCGGGGATAGAGGCCAGCCGTTTGTCGAGCGCCTCTATATAATCAAGGTTTTGCTCGATACCGGAATGCGGCATGCTAGTCGGCATCAGTAGGAAAGAACCTTCGTTCAGGCTAGGCATAAACTCCTGTCCGATGCCTCTCCATATCCAGAAACCGAATACGATGGTAGCTCCCGGAATCAACATGAATTTCCAGCGGTTATCCAAGCACCAGCGCAATATCCTCTCATAATACATAACGAGCAGCCACAGGATGCTTAGGATGATGGCTACGCAACCCGCCACGAACAATATATTGGGGAGCATCCCTTTTTGCGGCCCCATCGGCAACCATTCCTCGGATAGGTAATAGATCGTGACAAAGAGGGTGATACCGATATTGATATAAGTGCTCATTTGAGGCTTCTTCCAATAACCGGACAATAGATTATTCACCCCGACTGCCGTTAGCCCGATAGCCGGAATACTTCCATAAATAATAAGTAAGGCGATTCCGGCCACGATCAACAGGCAATTCAGTATTTTCCGTATCAGCCTTGAATGGATCTTTATCGAGAACAACCAATACGATAGGGAAGGAAGCAAGATCAATCCCAGCACGAAGGCGGAAGCCAAAGCATACGTCTTGGTATAGGCCAAAGGCGAGAACATCTTCCCTTCCTGCGCCTCCATGGTGAAGACGGGGAGGAAGCTGACGATCGTCGTGATCATCGCTGTGCTGATTGCCCCGGACACCTCGCTTACCGCCTTATAAATAAGGTTGACAAACGCCTTTCCCCCCTGTATATGCCTGTTCTCGGGCATCTCCCGGTAACGGATGATACTTTCCACGAAGACGACCCCTACATCCACCATCACGCCAATGGCGATCGCTATACCCGATAAAGCCACGATATTAGCCGCTACCCCCGTATAACGCATGATGATGAACGTGGCGAGCACCGCTATCGGTAGCATGCTGGCGATAACGATAGAGGCCCTCAGATTGAGTACCAGCACGATGATGACGATCACGCAGATCAATATCTCGTGGGAAAGGGCGGTCTCCAACGTCCCGATCGTCTCCTTGATAAGCCCCGTACGGTCGTAGAACGGCACGACGGTTACCTTGGAGACCGTCCCGTCCGCCAGTACCTTTTGGGGCAATCCCGGCTCCATCTCCTTGATCTTCGCCTTTACGTTATTGATAACCTCCAAGGGGTTGGAGCCATAGCGGGCTACTACCACTCCGCCCACGGCCTCCACACCCTCCTTGTCCAGCCCTCCCCGTCGGGTTCCGGGACCGATATTCACGAACGCCACGTCCGATATGCGAACCGGTACGCCTTCCCGAACGGTGATGACGGCATTCTCTATATCTTTTACATTCTTGATATACCCCAAGCCCCGGATCAGGTACTCCACCTTGTTGATCTCCATCGTCTCGGCGCCGATATCGAGGTTGCTCTTCTTGATGGCGCTCATGATATCCATCACGGAGACGTTGAAGGCGTACATGGCATCTGGGTTCAACTCGATCTGGTACTCCTTCACGAAGCCGCCCGCCGAGGCAACCTCGGATACCCCCTCGGCGGAGGATAAGGTGTACTTGACGTAGAAATCCTGTATCGTACGCAACTCCTCGGCGTTCCAGCCTCCGGTAGGTTTACCGGTCTTGGGGTCCCGTCCTTCCAGCGTATACCAATAGATCTGCCCGAGGGCGGTAGCGTCCGGTCCCAAGGTAGGCTGTACGCCTTCCGGCAAGGTTCCCGGAGGCAGGGAGTTCAGCTTCTCCAATATACGGGAACGGCTCCAGTAGAACTCTATATCGTCATCGAAGATAATGTATATGAAGGACATCCCGAACATGGAGGAACTACGGATCGTCTTCACTCCCGGGATACCTAAAAGAGAGGTGGTCAGCGGATAAGTGATCTGGTCCTGTATATCCTTCGGCGAGCGGCCCATCCATTCCGTGGCCACGATCTGCTGGTTATCGCCGATATCGGGGATGGCGTCTACCGGAATCGGATTCCGGGGAATGATCCCCCCGTGCCAATTGAAGGGGGACGTGGAGATGCCCCATACGATAATCAGCACTAGTAAAAGTAAGGTTACCACCCTGTTCTCAAGGAAGTAACGAATGATTCTGTTTAACATTTGAATGAGCTTTTATGATTTGAAAACATATGAGAACGCTTATTTGTTCGTCTTTGAAGGCAAGCGATCACATGAGTACTCGTGATGCTTTACGCCAGTACTCGCAAGGGATTACTCCAGTACTTGCGGTGGATTACTCCAGTACTCGCAATAGATTACGCCGGTACTCGTGCGTAAACAGACGTAAATCGCCTTTTAAAAAGGAAGCCTATACGCTAAATCAAAAAAGTACAATGATGGACGAATAACGGGATAGCGCTATTCTCCTTGGGTGGATTAATAAAGGGATTGGAACGTGTTGTCTCGTCTCGCCCGGCGATCTTATAGGAGTCGAGTAGATCGAACAACAAAACTACAGCGACAGGAGCGGACAATTGCACGAGCGTATTCGCCACATCCTGATCGACGGATAACTTAACATATTCCGTCTCGGTAGAGCAGCACTTATGGGACGTGCCCGCCTCACCGCAACTGGGGCAAGTGTCAAGATACTGCAAACTCACCTCCGCCAACTTACCCATACAATAATGGTAATTCAGCGCAAACCCGGAGGAAACGCCGAGGTAAAGAACAGCGAGTATGAACAATAAAAATCTTCTCATCCCAAGTAATATATTCCGCAAATATATGAATATTTTTTGAACGGGCAATAGGGTGGAAAAAGTGCTCGTAGGGTTGTTAAAATCAGAACCTTTTCTTTATAGCCTTGTTCAAGGTAGGTAATTAATCTAAACAAAACACATTTATGAGACTATTTGTACAAGGAGCAGTATTACTGCTAGGTATGGGATTCTTATCGGCTCCCGCTAAGGCTCAAAAGGTGGTCATCGAGGATGACGTGCCAAATTCGATAGTCCTTGTCAGCCAAGACAAGGCAGGTGATGAAATCGTGAGGATAATGAATGAGACGCAGAGCCCTCGTTTCCACGACCCGAAAGCCCCCCGCTTCGTATTGACCGATCGTAAGGGACGTTTCGCCTTGGGTATCGGCGGTTACGTGAAGGCTACGGCGGAGTATGATTTCGGCGGGATCTCGGATGATGTCGATTTCTATCCGTCCATGATCCCGAATGGTGGGCAGAACTACGTCCGTAACCAGTTCCAGATGGACGCTACTACCAGTACGATATTCTTGAAATTAGTGGGTCGTACCAAACACCTCGGGGATTTCGTCGTGTATACGGCGGGTAACTTCCGGGGAGGCAGCAAGGTCTTCGAGCTCCAGAACGCCTATGTGTCTTTCCTTGGTTTCACGATGGGTTACGATTATAGTACCTTCATGGATCTGGCCGCCCTTCCGCCCTCGATCGATTATGCGGGGCCTGCCGGACAGGTTTTCAGCCGTGCCACCCTGTTACGCTATGAGCGTGCTTTCGGTAAGGGATGGAAAGCGGGTGTAGGTATCGAGATGCCAGTGGTGGATGGCATCACGAACCAAAGCGTGAATATCAGTAACCAACGTATGCCGAACTTCCCTGCCTATATCCAATACGCTTGGAATAAGAGCAGCCATATCCGTGTAGCTGGTATCGTACGTAATATGACGTATGAGAACTTGGTGGCGCAACGGGCCGAGTCTAAGGCCGGATGGGGCGTGTTTGCCGCCTCTACGTTCAATGTGACGAGCAAGCTGAACTTCTACGGTCAGGCTACTTACGGCCGGGGTATCAGCCAGTTCTTGAATGATATCAGTAATCTGGACGTGGATCTGGTTCCGGACCCCGAGGCCAAAGGCAAGATGCAAGTGCTTCCGATGATGGGTTGGTACGCTGGCTTGCAGTATAATATCACGCCGAAGGTATTCGTCTCCAGCACCTATAGCCAGACTCGTTTATACAGCGAGAATGATTACCCGGTTACCCCGTCGGATCAATACCGCTACGGTCAATACTTGGTAGCCAACATTTTCTGGAACGTGAACGCTAATCTGCAAGTCGGCGCCGAGTACTTGAGAGGCTGGCGTACCGATTTCAACGATATGACCCGCCACGCCAACCGACTTAATGTTTCCGCTCAATATAACTTCTGATAATGTAGCGTTTTGTTGATGTGCCACACCGGGGGATTCTTGGTGTGGCATTTCTTTTCGAGGCGATTGGCAGGTCTGCGATTAATAGATGTTCGCCATGCTAATCAGCGGCTCATACAGCTTCTCGATATCCTGCGAATCGATCTCGATCTCTACTTGATCACCGGGGATAAGAGTCTGTCCGGCGGGAGCCAAGTCCTTGCGATCCCGGTGAATAGTCTTGATGATACAACGTTGGGGGAGGGTGAGGTGATCTACCTCCTTCCCGTCGAAATAGGCACCTGTCATGATCTCTACGAACAGGCTGGAACGCCCTTCGGTACGGAAGGCTGGAGTCGAGATCATCTCGTCGTAGAGAACCACGTTAAAAGGTTTTATCTGTAGCATTTCCGTGAAGTAATACGTAAGCCCGCCGACAATGATAGAGGGGTAGAATACATCCAGATGCCCGGTTATCTCCGTAATCAAGACGATACCCGTCAGTGGTGTCCGGACTACCGCCACCAAGAAACCTACCATGCTGATTAACATGATATAGCTGATGCTCTCCGTTTCAATGAAACCATACTTCACCAATAATAAGGCGATGATCTGCCCGAACAATCCCCCGGTAACTAGTGTAGGGATGAAATTCCCTCCCGGCAGTCCGGAGGAGAAAGAGAGAGACGTGAATATCAAGTGGATGAGCATCATCGCCGCTATCCATAAAACGGGGTGATATCCATGCATCGCTTGCATGATAAGGAATTGCTCGCCTCCTCCTGTCAAGTCGATCTCCGTCAATGAGATCGTATACGCTATGATAAGCAGGTACAACATCTTCATATAAGGAGGATGCTTCAGTCTGGTAAAGAAATCCTTGCACCAAAGGGTAAACATCGAGTAAATTTTCCCGAAGACGGAAATAACCACGGCCAGAAATAAGAACAACTTCAGTTGATCTATAAAAGTAGCCTGCGGGGCAATAGCGCTAATCTGCGAGTAGGGGTTGAAGGGGAAAATCAAGCTCGCTACGCCTCCCGCCACGACCCCTGCCAGCAAAGTGGTAATGGCGGTCTTGGGAGCGTCGAACCGTTCGATGGACTCGATCACCAAAAGTGAGGAAGCGAGGGGAGCGGCGAAAGCGGCGGCCAATCCGGCACCTGCGCCGGCGGCCAAAAGTTGCTTGCGCTCTCCAGCCAATACGTGTCCCCATTTGGAAATGATATTCCCCACGTAAGATCCGATCTGTACGCACGGCCCCTCACGACCAAGGGACAGGCCGGCGCTGATCGCTAATATCCCTCCCGTGAACTTGGCGATTAATTGTGTCAATGGGTTCTTATAAGTGATCCTGCCATTGATAACCGCCCGTGTCTGGGGAATGCCCCCACCGGTAATCAGCGGCATCTTCTTGACCATCCAATTCACGCAAAGCAATATACCCCATAGCGTGAAGAAGAACAAAACATGGAAATACCAAGGGTAATGACCGTCGAAAAAAAGTTTCCGGCTATTGAATAACTGCTGGAGCAGATAGTGATAAGGTACCGCTACCAACCCGGTCAGCAATCCCACGAAAATGCTTACAAAATAAAGTCTGGCGTCAATAAGTTTCAATTTCCAGATCCGCCAGCGCCTCAATTTTGTTATATCTAAGAGATCATTATCCATCGGACTCACCTTGTTTTCGTTTCCTGTTACAACAACCAAGGTAAATAAGAGGTTTAAAATCTCATTCCATTGAACCTTTTTTAAAAAGCCTTGTTATTAAGATATAGTGTTTTTCATGGTATTAGAATTAAGTTAGATTAGGTTATCCGTCTTGTTCGTGAGAATAGGGCGGTTTTCCTGTTTATAGGGGTTTGTACTTTGAGGCGGTTAGGATTTCTTGGGCATCGTTGTTTTGCATCAACGCCTCCGGGGTAGATCCCGTCTCCTTCATGTACTGGTTGATGATCTGCCAGCCTATCCAAGTCCCGATATTCCCGGGAGCGTCGTTCTCGGGGAAAATGGCCGGGGTATCCTCGAAATACTGGGAAGTTGTCAGTTGATCCGGGGTATAAAGATGCTTGCGCTCGATGATTGCTTTCCAGATTGTTCCTTCGTTGTCCTTGCACCAGTTGTAGGCCTGTTCGGTGTATCCCATTAGCTCGGCGGCATCGGGAACGCCTAGGGCTTGCGAGAGCAGGTATTTGATTTTTCCCTCGTAAATCATCCGGTCCAGCAATACGTTCTCTTTTCCCGCGAAAGGATATTCGGACATGAGCCACCCCGCCAGATAATCCGGGACTACGAGTCCACGTTGCATTTTCAATTTCTGGGAGTCATAGAAGAAATCTTGATACAAGGGATAGTCCTTTCCCATGTACTTATCGATGGAAAGGGAAAGCAGGCTATCGCCTACCAATACGTTCTGGTTGAAACCGGATACATGCATATAGATAGCAGGGATCTGCATCGAGGGGAAATTCTCCTTTAGATAGGCGAATCCGTATCCCAAGGATTTCTCGATATCCTCCACGGAATCATATTGGGTGATAGCGTCACGATACAAGCCTTTCAAGGTAGGCTCCGAATAATAATTCCGCATTTTCTCGAAGAAGCCGGGAGTCTCGATGGTTTGCAGGTTTAATATGCCTTTCCCGATGATATCCAGTATTTCCGGGTATTGTTTGATTAGTTCGGGTTGCAAGGTGGTATCTTCCGTATCGATCAGCCGGAATAAATCCTTGTCAAAACGATTGATATGCAGGGGTTCGACGGTAGCGTAGTTGATCGTATTTGTGTTTTGCCCGTTGCAGCTCAATAGCGTAGCGGACAAAATACAGGCCATGATGAGTTTTGTAACCATATCTCTTCGTATAATAATGTAATATGATAAGAAACGGATCGCATGGGGTAATATTGTGTGACTGGCATCTTATTACTACCTTTGCCTCCCTTTTATTTAAGATTCATCATGCGATATACGAACAAACAAATTCTAAAGATCACGTATCCGGTATTAATCAGCTTGCTCATGGAGCATATGATCGGATTGACGGATACCGCTTATCTGGGACGTGTCGGCGAGGTCGAGCTAGGTGCCTCCGCCTTGGCAGGAGTCTATTATCTTGTGATTTATATGCTGGGCTTTGGTTTCAGTGTAGGCGCTCAGGTGCTGATGGCACGTCGTAACGGTGAGGGGGAGTATAAACGGATCGGCGAGGTTTTCACGCAAGGCGGGCTATTCCTTTTTTTGCTGGCGGCGGTGTTGTTTACGGCCTCTAATCTGCTTACGCCCCATCTGCTCCACCGGATGATCGGTTCGGAAGAGGTGTATCGAGCGACGATGAGCTATCTGGACTGGCGGGTGTACGGGTTCTTCTTCTCTTTTATAGCGGTGATGTTCCGTGCGTTTTACGTGAGTACGACGAATACGAAGATCTTGACGGCCAATTCGGTGGTGATGGTGCTTACCAACGTGGTCTTGAACTATATCTTGATATTCGGTAAGTTCGGGTTCCCCGCTTTGGGGATAGCGGGTGCCGCTATCGCTTCCTCGATCTCGGAAGCTGTCTCCGTAATGTTCTTCGTGATTTATACGTGGAAGAAGGTAGACTATAAGAAATACGGTCTGTTTCGTTTTACGAGAGTGGATTTTAGGATGCTGGGACAAATACTGAGTGTCTCTATCTGGGTGATGATCCAGCATGGGATCGCTTTTGGGGGATGGTTTATCTTCTTTATCGCTATGGAGCATCTGGGTGAGCGGCCGTTGGCGATTACGAATGTGGTACGTAGTATCTCCTCGTTCCTGTTTATGTTCGTGAATGCTTTCGCCTCCACGAACAGCTCGCTGGTTAGTAACTTGATCGGTGCCGGGGAGTCGGACCGGGTACTTCCGCTTAGCCGGAGGATGATCGGGCTATGCTATGCGTTCGTGCTACCGATCGGTATCTTGATCGCGATGTTCCCGTCTACCGTATTGCGTATTTATACGGATAACCCGGATTTGATCGCCGCCTGCGTCGTTGGCGACGGCGAGGCGGAGACCGGCCCTCTGGCTACCGCCTGGCACTCCAACAAGTTTCTCAATCCCATCAGCGATGGAGCTGTCCTGCCTATCCTCCACCTCAATGGCTTTAAAGTGGCTAACCCTAC
>OGHV01001214.1_pt1 | contig 15122 bp, 10 predicted proteins | sample 1571551 | NCBI WGS metagenome assembly OGHV01 (sample SAMEA2581960, study PRJEB24529) | metagenome | biome: Human gut stool | place: China | collected 2011 | reverse complement strand
AAGTCCAATGGCAAACTTCAAAGATCCCATCCATCACCGGCGGGCCCGGGCCTGCTGAAAACGCAAGAACCGCATCCGAAGCCGCAAGTCATAACTTGTAAAAGATTTAAAAACAGCGATGCACGGTTGCTTAGCAGTTATTTAGCAGACTCAGGGGCCGTCAAAACACAGACCCCCGCATGAGATATAGATTAGGATGAAAGAAGGCTGGTAGAGATGACCGTCACGACTCCGCCGAACAGGATGTACCTGAACTTCACCTGATCCATAAGGAGATACTCCAATGTACTAGAGTTAAGAGGCTTTGGTCCTCGGCATCAGACCCATTACCCCAAGAACGATCTTAATAACAAACATTACTCCGTTCCACAAATGCTTTTGAGCAAATAACGAACCAGAGGGTAAGTCCAATGAACAGTTAGTTAAGGTCTTGAAAGGGCAATCAAAATTCGCGTAAAGATAGGATGATTCCCATGACGATGCGGAAACAGTCCGAAAAATAACGAAAAGGGTTATGAGGCTATGACTCCGAAGAAGTAAGCATCCTGCCGACTGAGGGCTTGCAACCGCCTCGATCCGGCTGGTTTTTGTTTATGGATTTTTTACGGAGGTGCCCCCGCATGAAATTTGACACATCCCTTTTGCTGAACCTGTTTGCTGCCGCTGCCATGCTGGTAATGGGCTTTCGCAGTTTTTCCAAAAAGCACCAGATGAAGTTCAGCGATGACGAAGAGCGGGCTATGTGGGAGAAAAAGTTCGGTGTGTTCTATTTCTTTAATGCCGTTGTGTTTGCCGCTTCGCCGTTTTTGCCCCACACTTCCATTGGCGGCAGCCGCCTGCTCTCTATCGGCATTGCTGCGGACACCGTGTTCTTGCTGATGTACCACGCTTGGAAAAAAGGCCGGGAAGACGACTGAACCGTTTCAAAAAGCATTGCACCTCCTGCATTTCTCTGCTACAATGGAGAAAACGCAGGAGGTATTTTTTTATGGTCAAGCATATCATTCTCTGGCAGCTCAAGGACGAGCTTTCTGCCGCCGAAAAGGCAGAGATCAAGGCGAACATCAAAACCGGGCTGGAGGGCCTGGCAGGGCAGATCCCGGGCCTTGTGGAGGTGCATGTGAACATCAACGGCCTGCCCTCTTCCAACGCAGACCTGATGCTGGACACCACCTTTACCGATGCCGCTGCCCTCAAGGGCTACTCCACCCACCCCGCCCACGTGGCTGTGGCCGATGGCAAGGTGCGCCCCTACACCAAGACCCGTGTCTGCCTGGACTTTGAAGTGTAACTGAACATGTAAAAAGAACACCCCCTCTGCGGTGCAGCTTCAGAAACTGCCGTGCAGAGGGGGTGTATTTTGTGTTATGAGCAGATGGAACGCTTAGCGAGCGTCACGGTTTGCCTCGTACTCGTCCATGGAGATGTAGTGGTCGAGGACGTGGATGCCCTTCAGGCGCTTGTTGGAGAAGCCGGTGGAAGCGTACTGGCCCTCCCAGTAGTTCAGGCGGGTCGCCAGATAGGCGGGCACGCTCATGCCGCGCGGAATGACCAGTGCGTTGGTGATGAGCAGAGCCTCGGCATCGGCAAAGGCCTTGTAGCGGGCATCGATGTCATCGGTGATCTGCTTTGCGGCCTCGATGGCGTTCATATAGGCCATGATAGCATCTGCAGTCTCGCCGGTGATGAAGCCGTCCTCCACGCCGGTGCGCAGGTAAGCATAGCGCATTCCACGGGAATCCTCAGCCTGATAGAACGGGTCGGTCTCGGTCTCGGGGTCGGAGTAGTCAGCGCCCCAGTTGCAGAGCAGGAACTCGAACTTGCCGTTGCGGCGCACAGCAGACAGGAAGCTGTCGGAGGGGCCGGCGGTGATGATGATGTCGATGAAGTCGGTGCCGTCGTTCAGCACACCCTCCAGCTGCTGCTTGAGCACCTGGCACTGCTTGTCCCAGTCGGTGGTGGAGGGGTTGTAGGGCAGCTGCACCTTGATGGGGAAGGTGACCCCCTGTGCGGTCAGCTCCTCAATGGCAGCATCGCGGTACTCCTTGGCCTTGGCCTCGTCAAAGAACTCGGTCAGGTCGGCCAGGCCGCCGCACTTGGTGTAGTCCACACCATCGGTGGTGGCGCAGAAGTTCGGGGGAGTGATGGTGTTCAGCTTGTAGCTGTCGTAGCCCAGAGGTGCGCTGACAGCCAGCGTAACGGCGTTGTTGATGCCGTACAGGAAGGCCTTGCGGAAGTTGGTGTTGTTGATGGCCTTGGCCCAGTTCTCGGGTTCGTATTCTGCATCCACGCCCTCAACGTTCCAGTTGGAGAACTCGTGTGCAAAGGGCATGAAGTTGAACATGTAGAAGTAGGTGTAGTTGGTGTTGGGACGATCCATGGAGACCATGTCCTTGGTGGTATCGTCGGCCAGCCAGCTGTCCAGAATGTCGGAGCCGATGGTGGCTTCGTCGATCTCGCCGCGCTTGATCATCTCGGGGCCGTTCACGGCAGCCTCGGCGTTGTAAATGCGGCTGATGGTGTCGATAAAGACATTGTCCGCATCATAGTTCTCGGGGTTCTTCTTCATGATCCAGGTTTCCAGAGACTCGTAATCGGACAGGTAGAAAGCACCGCAGCTGTACAGGGTCTCGGCGCTGGTGGCATACTGGTCGCCCATCTCGCTCAGCAGGGGGCCGTAGGCGGGCTCATAGGGCAGGTAGCACAGCAGGCTCAGGAAGCCGGGGAAATCGTAAGTCAGGGTGTAGGTCAGGGTGTGGTCATCCACAGCGGTCACGCCCACGGAATCAAAGTCCACGGGGGCGTAGGTGGAAGCGGTGCCGTCTGCTGCGGTCACGGTCACGTTGCCGCTGCCATCGGTGACATAGGTGGTGCCGTCATCGTCCACAGTGCCGTTTTCAGCATTGGTCAGGTAGACGTGATAGTTGTAGTAATCATTCGCACCGGCAATGTAGGCGGTGACCAGGCCCACGTTGGAGGAAGCGTAATCCGGGGTCAGCACATACTGCAGGGCATCCACAAAGTCCTGTGCGGTCACGGGGGCAACGACTTCGCCGTTGTTGTCCACCCAGTTCTCCTCACGCAGGGTGAAGGTCCAGGTCAGGGTGTCGGCATCCCACTCCCACTTGGTGGCCAGGCCCTCGCGCATCACGCCCTTGTTGTCGTACTCTACCAGGGTGTCCACGCAGTTTGCACCCACGACCATTTCCAGGTCGGTGGCGGTGGTCAGATAGTTCAGGGTCGCAGGCTGGCTGGAATAAAGCACGGTGTACTTGCTGGTATCCGCACCGGAAGCAGAACCGGAGGAGCTGCCGCCGCTCTTTCCGCCGCAGCTGGACAGCAGACCGGCGGCGCAGGCACCTGCGGCTGCCAGGCCGCTTGCCTTGAGGAACTGACGACGAGAAATAGACTGTTTCATAATGAAATTCCCTCTTTTCTTCGTGTTGAAGTCTGGTTGCCGCCCAAAGCTGACAGGCCCGCTGTTTCCCGGCAGCGGGAAGCAAAAAAGCGTAACGGAAACACATCCGTTACGCCTTTGTAACTTGTCCTCCCGACCACAGCTGGGTGGTTAAGAAGAATTATAGCATTTTTTTGGAGCTGCGTCAATAAAAACCTCTCCGTCCATGCGAAGCCCCGGAGAGGTCCAGCGATCAGCAGGTGCTTTCGGTCGGGGCGGGAGCGGCTCCTGCTTCAGGGGCAGCGGCGCTTTGCGCTGGCTGAGAGGGCTGCATCTCGGCAGCCAGCTCCTTTGCAGCTGCTTCTGCAGCCTTTTTGGCCTCGCGCTCGGCCTGACGCTCCTTGGCACGAGCCACAGCCTCCTCCTGCCGTTTTTTGGTGCGCAGCTTGATGCGGCAGACCGAACAGATGCCGTCCGCACAGTTGGGCGCAATGGGCTTGCCGCATTCCTTGCAGAGGGTCTTGGTGCACTTATAGACACTGACAGGGCCAAGGCTGGTGAGCTGGCGCAGCTTCAGGCCGTCCAGACCGCCGTTGGAGCAGGCGGCAACGCAGACTCCGCACTCGCTGCACTTCCACGGCGTGATCACCGCGCGGGTCTGGCCGTCGGGCAGGTCCTCAAACTTGATGGCACCGCTGCGGCAGCTCTTTTCACACCGGCCGCAGGCAAAGCACTTCTGGGTGAAGTTGGGCAGGTGGTAGCCATAGCGCAGGGGCGTTTCGGACACCGCCTTGAGCTGCTTGGTGTACTGGTGGAGCAGCAGCCGGAAATCCTGGCTGCTCTCGTCCTCGCTGCGCAGGCCGGGCAGCATCCGCAGCAGCTGCTTGGTGCCCTTTTTGGAGCCGGAGGTCACCTGCTCCATCATCTCACGGCGGGAATACTCCTTGACGTGGAAGGGGGCATCGTCCAGCTCGTATGCCAGCGTGAATCGGGCCTCGAACAGGGGCTGGCCGAAGAACTCCACCAGCCGGGTCAGAACGGCACGCAGATGCTCGGCGCAGACATCGTTCTCGCACTCGCCGCAGGGGGTCAGGTCGAGGACGATCTTCTTGTTCAGGGCAAGGTAGGCCAGCGCTTCCCACGAATAGGCCGAGACGCAGGTGCGCACCACGGTGTTCTTGCGGGTGGATTTCTCGCAGCCGATCCAGATGGTGTCGCCATCGCTGTCGGCAGGGGAGATATCCCGCTGCACCTGCTCCGGCGAGGGGGCAATGCAGCCTGACCGGCAGGCCGAGACGCACAGGCCGCAGTCGGTGCAGGGATCCCAGTCCTTGACGAGGTTGGGGCGGGTGAAGATCTCATCACCATAGGGGCAGATATCCTTGCAGGCTGTGCAGGGGGTGCGGTGGGGGTGCAGGTTCCAGCACTGCTTGCGGTTCACCTCGGGGTGGGTGGTCTTCATCAGCGCATCCATGGCGTAGCGCGTAAAGATACTCATAGGATCACTCCTTTTCAGGGTCCATCACCGTGGTGATGTCGGCGTTGTCCAGCAGGAAGCGCTGGACTTTCTGTGCAACCAGTGCGGCGGCAAGGGTGTCCGGGCTCAGCGCCCGGCGGATATCGGCCTCCGGGGTGTCCTGCAGCTGGGACAGGCGGCGGTACTCGTTGTTGACCTCCAGCGTGCTCACGGTGATGTTCTCGGCTTCAGCAATGGAGCGGGAGGCCAGCATGGAGCGCAGATTCCGCTCGGCAGCATCACGGTAGCCTGCCCGCAGGGCGGCAGCGGTGGTGTGGCTGTTCTTGCAGTGCTTTTCCAGGGTGATGTTGCTGCGGGAGAGCCGCTGCTCCAGCATCCGCATCTCATTGTCGGCGGTGCGGTCCAGCATGGCCTCGGGCAGGTCCACGGTCAGGTTGGCACCGGCCTTTGCCAGCAGCTCCTGCCCGGCGGCGCGGTCGGCGGCATCTTCGTGGATCTTCCGCTTTTTGGCCCGCACGGCCTCGCGCATGGCGGCAAGGTCTGCATAGCCCTGTGCCCGGGCAAATTCCTCGTTCAGCTCCGGGGTGGTCTTTTCGGCCACGGAGTGCAGCTTGATCTCAAACTGCGCGGTCTTGCCGGAGAGTTCCTCCACCCGGAACTGCTCCGGGTAAGTGAAATCAAAGCGGAAGGTCTCGCCAGCGGTGTGGCCGTAGATGGCATCCTCGGCGGCAGGCATCAGCTTGCCGTCCCCCAGAACCACCATCACCTTTTCCATCCGGCTGTCGGGGATCTCCTCCCCGTCCATGAAGCCGACAAAATCCAGCAGGACCCGGCTGCCGCGCTTGGCGGGGGCGGTGGAGTTGTGGTAGACGGAGCGCATCCGGGTCTGGTGGACCATCTCCTGGTCAATGGTCTTTTCGGAAAGCGGCCGCACATGACGGGTGACAGCCAGCCCCTTGTACTGGCCTAATTTTACTTCCGGCAGATTTTTTGCGTTGTTGGACATATCGTTTTACTCTCCTTTTATAAACCATGAACAGCCAGCCAGTTTTCCACAACAGAGGAAAACATTTCTGGGTATTTGGCGTTTTCAGCATCAAATTCATGGAGATAGGTCTCCACTTCCTCACGTGTCACGGGAGTGGTGCGTTCCCAGATCGTGAACACCGTGCCGTTGCCCATATCGAAGGTCGCAACTTGCTGGTGGGTAGTCTCTCTCAGCTGAAGAAAAACGGCGTTGAACCGGTGGCCCAGTTCCGTGTCTGGTGCCAGCGAGAGGGGGAACGGGTCAGCGGTGATGACATACTTTGCGTCGAAGAAGCCGGTGGGGAAAGAGTGGGTGCCCGGCACCGAGAAGCTGTCCGGCAACTTGCCGTCCAGTGCATGGTTGGGCAGATCACAGTTCCGCAGGTGGCCGGGATTGTAGAGCATGTCATCCGGGATCATATAGGCGACCTCGCCTTCCCCCAGATGTTCAACCAGCCATTGTGCCATGGCCTGGATCTGCGGTTTGTCCTTGCGGTCATAGGTCAGCTCGTCCAGCCGCTGATATTCAGCAAGGTCTGCCGGGTGGAACGCATGGATAACGAACTCTGGCAAGGCCATGACAGTGAGCGGGGAGCACCGCACCGACACGGCGAACAACAGTGTAAAGACCCAGAAACAAAGCTTTGGTATTTTGAAATGCTCGATACTCTCTGCCAGACCCGCCGCACCGCAGAGAAACAGAATGACATAGGCGGGCACGTACAGCAGCATCTGGTGGGAGCCAGAATTCTGCACTCGGGTAAACAAGAGCATACTGAGCATCAGCTCACACAGCGCCAACACAGGCAGGCTGGGCTTTTTCCGCTTGACGCAGAGCCACAAACCAAACAGGATCAAAATAAGGTTCAGCAGGCCGGTGCGCATGGCATGATAATAGAGCTCTACTGCAATGCCGCCGACATTATAGTACGAATAGCGGTCGGAGTAGTTAAAAGCCAGGATCTTGCTGACCATGGGCCAGAGCAGGACCACCATTGCTGCCATGGCGCAGACACCAAACAGGATGAGGTTGCGTACTCGGCGCAGGGCAAGGCCTTTTTGGCCCTGTTTTGCGAGCTTTGCACTGCTTACAAAGAGCAGAAGCGCATAGGAAAAGTAATAGCCCACCACAAAATATAAGTACCAGCGGCGGCTCAGGATAATGGCGGCCGTTGCCAGGAAGATGAGCACGAACCGCCCCGGCTCCAGCTTTTCAAAACGGTAGTCCAATGTGAGGAGCAGAATGGCAAAAGCGAAGATCAGACCGAACCAGTCCGGCTGTGCCAGCATAGCGCTCATTCGCAGGAACGGATAGGTCAGCACCCAGGAAAAGCCGATGAGGAAATACCAGAATTTATTCTTGACCTCCAGCATCTGTCCGATTTTGATCGTGAGACCAGCCAGCATCAGCATAAGGCTGGGGAGCACACAGAATACTTGCGCAAAAGCGTAGCTGTCACCAGTTTTTGCGGTGAGGCAGAACGGGAACTCAGTGAACAAGGTGATGAAATTGGTGTAGTCTTCAGAAAATGTGCTTATGATGTACTTAAAACCGGCCACCGGACCCAGCGCAAAAGCCGCTTCGGTATTGAACTGCTTCTGAATGTAGTTCACATAATCCCAGGCGTAAATGAACTGCCGCCGACCCAGCGCCCAATAGAAGTAGAGCACAGCTCCGGCCCAGAAGGCGATGATGGCTGCGCGGTGGAAGAAGTCCAGTTCCACACCGGCAGTGTGCAGCACCCACAGCGCGCCGTAGAACAGCACACAGCTGCACCACAGGCTCACCAGCGGGAAGAACGCCGCCGCGGTGGGGAACAGCAGACCCACCAGCACCAGCAGGAGTGCTCCGGCACCCAGCCCGATGCCGCCTTTTGCCCAGGGCGAAAGGGTCTTCTTTTCAGAAAGTATCGTTGACATTGTACATGCTCCTCGGTTTTGAACCACAATATTACAGCTTACAGTATAATGGTTCCGGGCGGCGCAGGCAAGGGGGCAGGCCCCCGGAAGATAAAATATCCCGCCTGCATTTCAGCAGACGGGATATTTTGAATACGATATTACTTTTTGGAATTCTGCTTTGCCGCGATGGTGGCCTTGCGCTTCTGGGCGGCGGCCTTGCGGGCAGAGGCCTGTGCGGCCTCTGGGTGGGGAGCCTCCGGCGTGATGCGGTACATCCGGCTGCCCATGGCAGGCAGATCCACGCTCAGGGTGTAGTCCCGGCCGTACACGCCGCCATCGGTGGTGTGCAGGTGTCTGGTGCGGCTGCGGTCCGCACCGTTCCAGCAGGCAGCCTCGCTGTTCAGCAGCTCATCGGCGGCGCAGGGGTACTGGAAGTAGAGCGGGAACTTTTTGTGTGCGGTATTCTGGGTGTTCATCACACAGAGGATGGTCTGGCCCGCGCCCTTCCGCAGCCAGGCGTACACGCCCTCGTCCCGGCTCTCGCAGGCGATCCACTCAAAGCAGTTCGGATTGTATTCGCCATCGTAGAGGGCGGGTTCGGTGGCATACAGGCGGCCCAGCTCGGCAAAATATTTCTGGAAGCTGTCGTGGAAGGGATACTTCATCAGGCCCCAGTCCAGCTCCTTTTTCTCATCCCACTCCCGGAAATGTCCCAGCTCATTGCCCATAAAGTTCAGCTTTTTGCCCGGGTGGGTGTACATGTAGAAGTAAAGGGTGCGCAGCTGGGCGCATTTTTCCTCGTAGGTGCCCCACAGCTTATCAATGATGGTCTTTTTGCCGTGCACTACTTCGTCGTGACTGAGTGCCAGCAGATACAGCTCATTGTAGAAATACTGCATACTGAAGGTCAGCTTGTAGTAGGCATCGGGCCGCTCACCAAAGGGCGTGGCAAAATAATCCAGCGTGTCGTGCATCCAGCCCATGTCCCACTTATAATCGAAACCAATGCCGTCGTAGCGGGTGGGGGCGGTGACCTTGAGGAAGTTGGTGGAGTCCTCGGCGGTGTAGATGCCGGTGGGCCAGCGCTCGTTCAGGCCGTGGTTCAGGTTCCGCAGGAAGGTAACAGCGCCCTCGTTCACGCCGCGGTTGGGGTCGCCCTGCCAATAAAGGGCACGAGAGATGGCATCCATCCGGATGCCGTCGCAGTGGTAGACATCCATCCAAAGGGCAGCGGCGCTGTTCAGGAAGCTGCACACCTCCCGGCGGTAATAGTTGAAGTTGCAGGTGCCCCACTCGCTGTGGCCCACATCGCTGTCGTACTCGTAGAGGTGGGTGCCGTCAAAGTTGGCGAGCGCGTCGCCGTTGGCGGCAAAGTGGACGGGCACAAAGTCCATGATGACACCAATGCCCATCCGGTGGCAGGCGTTGACAAAGGCCGCAAAGTCGGCGGGGTCGCCGTAGCGGCTGGTGACAGAGAAGTAACCGGTGGTCTGGTAGCCCCAGCTGCCGTCAAAGGGATGCTCTGCCAGCGGCAGCAGCTCCACATGGGTGAAGCGGTGATCCAGCAGCCAGGGGATCAGCTCCCGGGCCAGCTCCCGGTAATTGTACCAGCCGTCCGAGCCGTCCTCGCGGGTGGCGTTGGGCTTGTGCTTCCAGCTGCCTGCATGGAGCTCATAGATGTTCAGGGGCAGGTTGCGGCACTTGTCCCGACGCTCCATCCAGCTGGAATCGTCAAAGGCAAAGTCCATCCGGGCCAGTCTGCTGGCCGTGCCGGGCCGCAGCTCAGTGGAAAAGGCGTAGGGGTCAGCCCGCATCACGGTGCTGCCATCCTTGCCGTGGATGCGGTATTTGTACAGCTCTCCCTCGGCAAGGCCGGGCACAAAGCCGCTCCACACGCCGGTGTCGGCCTTCTGCATGGGAACGCCCGGCCCCCAGCCGTCAAAGCCGCCGCAGATCTCCACAGCCACGGCCCCCGGGGCCCACACGGCAAACCGCCAGCCCTCCTGCCCAAAGTCATCCCGGCAGGGGTGCGCGCCCAGCACACGGTAGGCATCAAAGCATTCGCCCGCAAAGAACGAGCGGTCGATGGTGGGAAAATTCATGCAGATTTCTCCTTTTCTCAACGGGATACACCCGGTCATATTTACCAATAATTTTTGATCAAAATCGTCACACTTGCTGATTTTAACAGATACTATGCAGAAAATTTATCAAACATCCACACAATTGGCGGAGTTTGTGGTATACTGAGCCTGCCGCTGCTGGGCGGCAGAAGAAATGATATGGGAGAGAGTAACTATGGCATGGTATGATACCGCAGTTTTTTATCACATTTATCCGCTGGGCCTGTGCGGCTGTGCGCACGAAAACGACGGCCAGCCCACACCGGGCGCGTTCGCAAAGCTGAACGCCTGGGCCGAGCACGCCTCCAAAGACCTGGGCTGCACGGCCATTTATATCGGCCCGCTGTTCGAGAGCGGCTCCCACGGCTATGATACCATCGATTATCGCCGGGTGGACCGCCGTCTGGGCACCAACGAGGAGTTCAGGGAGTTCGTGGCCAACTGCCACGCCCGGGGCCAGAAGGTCATTGTGGATGGTGTGTTCAACCATGTGGGCCGGGATTTCTTTGCTTTCAAAGACCTGCAGGCCAACCGCGAGAATGCCCGCTATAAGGACTGGTTCTGCGATGTGAACTTCTGGGGCAACAACGAGTACAACGACGGCTTTTCTTACGGCAACTGGGGCGGCTTCAACCTGCTGGTCAAGCTGAACCAGCGCAACCCCGAGGTGCAGAACTACCATTATGATACCATCCGCTTCTGGGTCGATGCATTCGACATTGACGGCATCCGGCTGGATGCAGCGGATGTGCTGGACTTCGACTTTATGAAGGGCCTGCGCCGCCTTGCCAACGAGGTCAAGCCTGAGTTCTGGCTGATGGGCGAGGTCATCCACGGCGATTACAGCCGCTGGGCCAACCCTGAAATGCTCCACTCTGTTACCAACTATGAGCTGCACAAGGGCCTGTGGAGCGGCCACAACGACCACAACTATTTTGAGATCGCACACACCATGCGCCGCCTGCAGGGGCTCTGCCACGACACCCGGCTCTATACCTTCTCGGACAACCACGATGTGGAGCGCCTGCCCAATAAGCTGCGGAACAAGGCGCACATCCGGCACATTGCAATTCTAGTATACACGCTTTGGGGCATTCCGTCCATCTATTACGGCTCCGAATTTGGCATCGAGGGCAAAAAGGAGTGGGGCAGTGACTGGCCCCTGCGCCCCTGCCTGGAGCTGGACAAATTCCGGGATGACCTGACCACCAACCCCGTCACCAGTGTGTACGCCGCATTGGGCAGGCTGAAGGCCGAATACCCGGCCCTGAGCTGGGGCGAGGTGAAGGAGCTCCAGCTGACCACCCAGTGCTATGCCTTTGCCCGGGTGCTGGATGGAAAAGCCCTGGTGGCTGTATTCAACAACGGTGACAGCCCGGCGGAGATGGAATTCCAGCTGCCGGTGGAAGCCAACGCTGCAACGGACCTGCTGGCCGATACCGTGGGTGCAGAGAATGTGATGACCAGCCTTGCATCTGGCCGGATGAAGGTCCAGCTGCCCTCCAATTACGCCACGGTCCTGCGTCTGGATTGACAGGACACCTGTCATGCACTATTATAATAGGGAAAAATGCTGACAGGGGGAACAACAATGAACGCAGCACAGCGCCGGGAAAAGATCTTGCAACAGCTCCATGGGGCCAGCGCACCCATCAGTGCCAGTGCACTGGCCGCAAAGCTGGGGGTCAGCCGCCAGATCGTGGTGGGGGACGTGGCCCTTCTGCGGGCCGGCGGGGCCGAAATCGAGGCCACCCCGCGTGGGTATCAGTTCCACCCGACCCCCGGCGGCTACACCGGTATCCTGGCCTGTGTGCACAGGACAGCCGATGAGATGCGTACCGAACTTTACACGGTGGTGGATCAGGGAGGCGTGGTGGTCGATGTGGCGGTGGAAAACCCGCTTTACGGCGAGCTGCGGGGCAACCTGAACCTCGCCAGCCGATACGATGTGGACACCTTTATCACCCAGGCAGCCAATACCCCGGAGTGCCTGCTCAGCCGGATGACCGGCGGCGTGCACCTGCACACCCTCCGCTGCCCGGATGAAGAAACATTCCAGAGGATCGAAGCGGCATTGAGAGAGAAAGGGATTCTCTATTGATATTGTAAGAAAACTCGAACAAACTGTCTATCCCCGAAAAACGAAAAGCGTTGGATATCCAACGAAACAATGAAAGTGGTGGATTCTTTTGGACATCCGCATTGAAAAGACTGACCGCGCCATCGAAAAGGCATTCATGGAGCTGCGTGCCCGCCAGCCGCTGGAGAAGATCAGGATCAAAGACCTGTGCACACTGGCCAAGGTGAACAAATCCACCTTTTATGCCCACTATGAGGATATCTATGAGCTGTCCAGCCGGTTGGAGAACAAGCTCATCCATGTCATTCTGGACAGTGTGCCCAATGTGGGGCTTACCGCTGCACACACAGAGCAGCTGACCCGTGAACTGTTCCATGCCTTTGTTCAGAACCAGGAGGCGGTGAACATCCTTTTCTCCGGGGCAAGGCAGGGAATCTTTGCCAACTGCATTGAAAAGGGTCTGCGAGACCGTCTGGCTGCCAAAGACCCCGCCTTTGCAGCGGACCCCGACCGGGGCATCCTGCTTTCCTTCTGCGTGCAGGGCTGCTTCTATGCCTTTGCCAACAACAGCGGCCAGATGGACGTGGAACATCTGGTCGATCTGCTGGCTGTGATCGCCAAAGCGGCGCAAAGCCTGAACCGATGACAGAATGGTAATCATGAGAAAGGCTCCTGCGAAAGCAGGAGCCTTTCTCATTTAAAATACATGGAAACCGGTTCTTTTTATTGTTTCAATTCATGGCTCCTGCCTTTGTGAACATCTGTTCGACCTGCGCGGCGAGCAGGCTGTGCTCCGGCGCTTCCAGCAGGGGGTCTGCGGCCAGCAGAGCGGCGGCCTCGGCCTGGGCGGCGTGAAGGGTGCGGGTGTCGTTCATCAGGTCGGCGATCTGCAGGGCGGGCAGGCCGTGCTGGCGGCTGCCGAAAAAGTCGCCGGGGCCGCGGGTCTCAAGGTCGAACTGCGCCACGGCGAAGCCGTCTGAGGTGGAGCAGAGGAACCTGAGCCGCTTCTGGACGCTCTCGGCGGTGTTGTCGCTGACAAGGAAGCACCAGCTCTCAGCGGCACCCCGGCCCACGCGGCCCCGCAGCTGGTGCAGGGCGCTCAGGCCGTAGCGCTCGGCATTCTCGATGACCATGACGGTGGCGTTGGGGACATCCACGCCCACCTCGATGACGGTGGTGGATACCAGTGCGTCCAGCCGGCCGGCTTTGAAATCGTCCATTACAGCGGCTTTTTCCTTTGGCTTGAGCTTGCCGTGCATCAGGCCGACCCGGCGGTCAGGGAGAAGGGCCTTGGCAATGTCCTCGTAGTAGCTCTTTACGGCGTTCAACCCGCCGTCCGGCGTGTCCTCGATGGCGGGACAGACGATATATACCTGCCGTCCGGCTCCGATCTCCCGGTCAAGAAAGCCGTAGAGATCCCGCCGCTTTTTTCCGGTGATGCACCGGGTCTTGACGGGCTTGCGGCCCGGGGGCAGCTCATCAAGGATGGAAATGTCCAGATCACCATAGATCAGCAGGCCCAGTGTGCGTGGAATGGGCGTGGCGCTCATCACCAGCAGATGGGGGTTCGCGGCCTTTTCGGCCAGCATCCCGCGCTGGCGCACGCCGAAGCGATGCTGCTCGTCCACCACAGCCAGACCCAGCCGGGCAAACTCCACGCCCTCGCTCAGGATGGCGTGGGTGCCCACCACAAGGTCGGCTTCGTCACTGCGGATGGCAGCCAGCGTGGTGCGGCGGGCGGCGGCCTTCATGCCGCCGGTCAGCAGGGCCACACGCATCCCGAAGGGGGCCAGCATCCGGTTCAGATTCTCTGCGTGCTGGGCGGCAAGGATCTCGGTGGGGGCCAGCAGCGCTGCCTGATATCCGCTGCGGATGCAGGCCCAGATGGCGGCGGCGGCAACCAGCGTTTTGCCGCTGCCCACATCGCCCTGCAAAAGGCGGTTCATGGAGGTGCTGCCGGACAGATCGGTCAGAATTTCGTCTACGGCCCGGCGCTGGGCACCGGTGGGGGAGAAGGGGAGCGATGCCCAGAAGGGGGCCGGGTCGAGCCGCTGCATGGGTGCACCGGTGGAGGCGCTGCCCCGGTTCTTCATTCGTCCAATGCCCAACTGGAGCACCAGCAGCTCCTCGTAGATGAGCCGCCGCCGGGCTGCAAAAGCCTCCTCTTCCGTGGCAGGGCAGTGGATGGCCCGCACAGCATCGGCCTTGGAGAGCAGGCGGTATTTTTTCAGCATCTCCTCTGGCAGCGGGTCGGGCAGGAGTTCCGCATGGGGGAGCAGCTGCCGGATGCATTTTGCGATCACGGTGCTGGAAAGCCCCTCGGTCTGGGGGTAAACGGCCTCGAAGGGAGCGGCGGTGATCTGTGCCGCCGTGCGCACCTGCGGGTTGACCATCTGACGGCGAAGCATCCCGCCGGTCACGATGCCCTGAAAATAGTATTCCTGCCCCAGCTCCAGCTTCTGGGTGGCATAGGGGTTGTTGAACCAGGTGATCTCCAGGCTGGAAACATCGTCCCCGGCGGTGATGCGCTCCATCCGCCGCCCGCCCGGCAGGATGCGCCCGCCGGGCTTTGCAAACACTTCGGCCTTCACGACGCCCTCGGTGTCGGCGGGGGCCTCGGCGATGGAGTAGGGCTTTGAAAAATCCAGATACCGGCGGGGATAGTGGCAGAGCAGGTCGCTGAGGGTCAGGATGCCCAGCTTCTCGAACCGCTCGGCAGTCTTGGGGCCGACGCCCTTGAGATAGCGTACCGGGGTGTCCGGCGTGAGGGTGGTGTGAAGTTCGGCAGGCATGGCGCGGCCTCCTTTCAAGGAAAATGATAGTATGCCCATTGTATCACGGCAGAGGGCAAAAGAAAAGCGCCCCGCCGGAGCGGAGCGCGGAAAAGCATTCAGACTTTACTGTCCTTCTTGAACGAGCCTTTGAACCCTTCCCAGAGGGAAACGACCCGGGGCCGGGGCAGAAAGTAGTTGACCAGCAGCGCTGCGATGACGCCAATGGCGGTGTCGAAGATGCGGTTGAGAGCGTAGCTCATATAGGTCTCAATGGGGGTGCTGAACAAAACGATGCAGAGCACCACGCCGCCGGGCTGGACGCCGCCCGGCCAGAAATACTGGC
>OGHV01001191.1_pt1 | contig 15332 bp, 7 predicted proteins | sample 1571551 | NCBI WGS metagenome assembly OGHV01 (sample SAMEA2581960, study PRJEB24529) | metagenome | biome: Human gut stool | place: China | collected 2011 | reverse complement strand
TTGATGTGAGCCAGACCGATGGGAAACCTTTGCCGGAGCTTGCTTCCTCCCTTTCTGGTACGGTGGAGAACTATGATGTATTCATGGAAGCCCTGCGCCGCAGTTCGCCGGTACCGATTACCATAGAAGCAATGCCTGATGATACGGATGGTTATTTTTATATTGATAATCCAAGAATTTCGGTTCGATTTGGCATGAGCGAGGTGCAGACGGTTTCGGCATCGGTTCACGAGATTGCCCACAGCAAGCTCCATAACCGGAAAAAGATCCAGATTGCCAATGACGAGCAATATCAGGAGATCGAGCTGTTTGAGAACCCCGGTCTGTTCTCTAATGGGCGGATTGTCCGTGATAATCTGCCGGAGGGCGTTTATTGCTATGACTTGCGCGGTTCTGATGATGACCCCGGAGAGCCGATTTATGTAGAGGACCGAGTTGGTGTAAACCATGCGGGTGCTGTGATTTTGTCTGAACCATTAGATCTTTCAAAAGAAGGCTATCTTCGGTTGACCGAGGAGGAAGGCTTGAATTTTACCGGCGGCTTTTCTACCCTCGCCCAGTTTTTGCAGGAGCAGAAGAAAGACCGCCGCACAGAGGAAGTGGAGGCTGAAAGCATTTCCTATGCGGTTTGTCAGTATTTTGGCATTGAGACCGGAGAAAACAGCTTTGGCTATATTGCCAGCTGGAGTCAGGGCAAGGAACTGAAGGAATTGCGAAACAGTCTGGAAATTATCAATAAGACAGCGTGTGAGCTTATCTCTGACATTGAGCGCCACTACAAGGAAATTTGCAAAGAGCGTGGGATTGATTTGTACTCCCAAAAAGAAATGACTACTGCCACCCCGGAAATACAAAAAGAGTCCGAGACCTTTCGATATTACATCACAAAGGCAGCGGCTGATGCGGGTGTTTATCCCTTCCAGAAGGGCTGCAAGGTGCATTTTACACCGGAGCTGGAAAACTACGAGGATGGAAAGGTGCAGGCATTTGGTTATGTGGAATATCCGGAAAAACTCCCGCCGGAAGAAATTCAGGAGTATGCCCTTATCTCTGCCGGAGAAGCAGTCAGTAAAGAGAACTCCCTTCGCTACTATGTGGCAGAGTGCATGGAGTTTCCAAACCTCGGAGAATACCACGATAACCTGTCTTTGGCGGAAGCAATTCGCATTTATCAGGAGATTCCGGTAGAGCGAATGAACGGGATCAAGGGCATTGGTTTTGAGCTGAAAGACGGAAGCGACTATGAAGGACCGTTTCCGATTTTGACCGGGCAGACCATTGACCTGGACACTATTCAGGCAATCGACTATTACCGTGACAATCCGCTGGTACAGAAAGCGGTAAAGGAACTGGCTGCGGCCATGCCGGAAATGGAGGTACTGGGGGCGGATGCCAACCAGCAGGAGGCTTTGTTTCTGATCGACGATGCTGCCTATCTTCATATCCAGTCCTGTGACAGCGGCTGGGACTATACCCTTTACGATGCTGCGTCCATGAAAGAGCTGGATGGCGGTCAGCTGGATATGCCGGAGCTTTCCCGCAAAAATGCAGTTCTCCAGATTTGTGATGATAACGATCTGGACAGCACTTCACTCAGACACGCTCCCATGTCCATGATTGAGACCTTGCAGGAAGCTGCTTATGAGCAGATGCAGGCAGAGGTCAGTCAGATGACTGCTTCTTCCCAGCTGCCGGAGGCACAGGAGCAGGCGCTGGATGAATACCCAACGCCGGATGAGCAGGTCTCCACACCGGATATGCAGGAATATGGCTACTCCTATGATGGGATGCTCCCTGTTACCAGAGAACGGGCGCTGGAACTGGATGCCGCCGGTTTGACCGTCTATGTGCTGCATGAGGACAATACGGAGAGCATGGTGTTTGACCCACAGGAGATCATGGAGCATGGCGGTCTTTTCGGTGTGGACCGTGAGGAATGGGAGAAAAGCCCTCAGTTCCACGAAAAGGTCATGGAGCGTCAGGAACATCAGCAGGAACGAGAACAGGCATTTCTCTCCCAGAACAGAGATTGCTTTGCCATCTATCAGGTAAGTCGTGACGATCCGCAGAATGTGCGCTTTATGAATCTGGACTGGTTAAAGTCCCATGGCATTTCCATAGACCGCAGCAATTATGACCTAATCTACACCGCTCCGCTGAGGGAGTCTGGCACTGTGCCGGAGCAGCTGGAAAAACTCTATCAGCAATTCAATCTGGAAAAGCCCGTGGACTTTCACAGTCCCTCCATGAGCGTCAGCGACATCGTTGCGATCAGACAGGACGGTAAGGTATCCTGTCATTACTGTGACAGTGTTGGTTTTACCCAGATCCCCGGATTCCTGCCAGAAAACCCGCTGAAAAATGCGGAAATGATGCTGGAGGACGATTACGGCATGATTGACGGTATCATCAACAATGGCGCAAAAGAACCCACGGTGGCAGAGCTGGAACAGCAGGCCCGAAGCGGTCAGCCCATTTCCCTGATGGAGTTGGCAGCCGCCACCCATCGGGAGGAACGGGAAAAGAAAAAGTCCGTCATGGAGCAGCTGAAAGGCCAGCCCAAGACAGAACACAAAAAGACAGCACCCAAAAAGAGTGCGGAAAGGGAGATTTGATATGGGAAACTTTACTTTTGAGGAAATGAACCTGATGTGCATTTACAATACCGGCAGCCGTACCGGGCTGATCGACAGCCTGCGTGAGATGCGCGGCGAGCTTTCGCCGGAGGAAACGGAACTGAGGGAGCTAACCGACAGCGCCCTTACGAAGCTCTGTGCGATGACCGATGAGGACTTTGCCCAGCTGGAGCTGTACCCGGATTTTGACCAGTAAACACCATAACCGCAGGGATGGGGTGGCAATTTGCCACCCCACCTTTTACCCCAAAACTGAAAGGAGGACAGAATACCATGCCAACCAAAGCTGAACTATATGCACAGATGGCGGACAAGGTGGCAACACAGCTCACGGGGAGCTGGCAGGAATGGGCAGGGTTTCTCACCACTGCTTCCCGCCTTTACAAGTACCCGTTCCATGAGCAGCTGATGATCTACGCCCAGCGACCGGACGCCACCGCCTGTGCAGAGTACGATTTGTGGAATGAAAAGATGGGCCGGTATGTAAGGCGCGGTTCCAAGGGAATCGCTCTGGTGGATGATTCCGGGGACAGACCTCGCCTGCGTTATGTCTTTGACATTTCAGACACCGGAACCCGTGAACATTCCCGCACTCCCTGGCTGTGGCAGCTGGAGGAGCGCCATCTGGATTCGGTGCAGGCCATGCTGGAGCGCACCTATGATGTTTCCGGTGATGACCTTGCAGGACAGCTTACCGAGGTAGCCGGAAAACTGGCTGAGGAATACTGGACGGAGCATCAGCAGGACTTCTTCTATATCGTTGACGGTTCCTTTTTGGAGGAATATGATGAGTATAACATCGGAGTGCAGTTCAAGGCAGCCGCCACCGTCAGCATCACTTACGCTTTGATGTCCCGCTGTGGACTGGAGCCGGAACGCTACTTCGACCACGAAGATTTCATGGCGATCTTTGATTTCAACACCCCGTCCACCATCGGGGCGCTGGGAACAGCGGTCAGCCAGATCAACCAGCAGGTGCTGCGGCAGATCGGCGTTACCGTCCGAAATGCAGAGCGCGAAGCCAACCAAGAAAGGAGCAAGCAAGATGAACAATCCCATGACCTATATCCAGAACGGAGACTATCTGATTCCCGACCTGAAGCTGAGCCAGCAGCCGGAGAAACCCCTGGGCAAGTACGGCAGGATGAGGAAAACCTATCTGAAGGAACACCGTCCCATCCTCTACAACCAGATGCTGCTGAGCGAGAAGCTGTACCCGCACCTTCTGGAGATCGACGAGACCGCCCAGAGCAGACTGGAGCAGATGATGCCCCAGCTGGCGAAGGAAGCGGGAGCCACCGAGGAACTGAAAGCCAGCGATCCCATGAAGTGGGTGGGGCTGATGAACACCTGCAAAGCCCAGGCAGAGGAGATCCTGATGGCGGAGCTTATCAACAGCTGACCCTAAACCTGTTCCTCTCCGAAGCGGAACAGATCCAATCCATAGATGAAGCAGAGAATGTAGCGCATACATCCTCTGCTTTTTCTTTTGCCCAAAATGATATTGACCATGTGCTGCGTTTGGGCGGCAATACAGACCGCCAGAGGGAGCGTGTGGTTGCAGCCTTTGAAAAGCAGAAAACCACCGCTGAGATTGCCGAGATACTGAAAACGCTGTACCACGGCGGCAACGGCCTTGGCAGTGTGAGCGCATGGTATGCCGAGGATGGTATCCATCTTTCCCACGGGAAGTCTGTCCGTTATGACAGGTCTGCCCAGGTCATTTCCTGGGAGAGCGCCGCAGAGCGTATCGGGGAGCTTTTGGAGAGCGGCCAGTTTGCCTCCAATGTGGAGCTTGCAGAAGCGGCAGGCTATGAACGCTCCCTCCTTTCAGAAAAGCTCTGGTATCTGTATCACGATCTCAGTGAGGACGCCAGAGAAGCCGGATATTTGTCCTGCCTGTCAGAGATCAAAGGCAATGGGTTCCCGGAGGAGACCCGCCGCCTGACGGAGCAGCTGAGTGACCCGGCTTTCCGCCAGACACTCAAGGAAGAATACGCCGCCTTCTGGACTGCCTATCAGCAGGACCGTGACCTGTTGCGCTTTCATTACCATAGACCAAGGGAGATCTGGGAGAACCTGAAGGACCTTGACCTGCCACGCAGGACCTTTTCTTCAGACCTTTCCCAAGTGCCAACCGTTCAGCACTTCATTACCGAGGATGAGATCGACGCCGCTATGACCGGCGGCAGCAGTTTCGCCGGAGGAAAAGGCCGTATCTATGCGTTCTTCATGGCAAACCATACGGATAAGGAGAAAGTGAGATTCCTCAAAGACGAGTATGGCATTGGCGGACGCTCTCATGCCTTGTCCGGTGCAACACACAGCGGCGAAGATCACGATGGGAAAGGACTGCACTATAAAAAGCAGGACTGCCCGGATGTTCACTTGAACTGGGAAAAGGTTGCCAAGCGCATTACCTCTCTTGTCCAGAAAGGCCGCTATCTTACCGAACAGGAACAGGCGCAGTATGACAAAATCCAGGCTGAAAAGGAACTGGCAGAAGAAGATGCTATCCAAGCCCAGCAGACGGAGGTGGAGGAAGAAACTCCAAAGCCTACCCTTCGGGAGCAGTTTGAGCAGTATAAGCCTGTGGTGACTGCCGCTATTTCCGAGGATGCCGCATACCGCAATGCCTGCGGTCATTCTGACCGTGAAAATGCTGTCATCGAGGGCAATGCCGCTGTGCGCCGTGCGGTTCTTGGCTCTAAGGATATGGAGCTGATCCGCCTTTATTCGGATGTGCCGGAGTTCCGCCAGCGCCTGCACCGGGAAGTGATCGACGAAACCTATCCAAAGCTCCATGAGCTTCTGCGCCCTCTTTCTCAGGAAGATATTGATACTGCCCTTTGTGCATGGAACGGCAATATTGAGAGTAAACACGCTGTCGTCCGCTATATGAAAGACCATGCAAGGGAGAAAGATACCGCTGCATGGCTGGCTCAGGAATACGGTGACAGCAACAGACTGTTCGTTGTCCGTGCCGGAAGTCCAGAGGAAACGCAGCTGCCCTGGCCGAAGGTACAGCGCCGGATTGCCCAGCTCATTCAGGAGGACCGGTTCTATACCGAAGAAGAACAGGACCGTTTTGACAACATCGACCCTATCGCCATCCGGGAAGCCCTGGAGGAAAGAGGGATTGTCAACGGTCAGGTGGCAGACCCGGAAAAACTGGACAATGACCCGTTTATCCAGCAGGTGATGTCGGATGCAGAGCAGATCGCAGCTGCCGAGACAGAGCAGACTTCCGAAGTTTCCATTTCCGATGAGGAATATGATGCAGTTCGCCGCCCAACTCCGCAAAGAACCTCCTATGACCCTGCCGCCCCGGTTTATGCCGTGGGCGATACCGTGTATATCGAGGATGACGCCTATCAGATCACCGAGCTGCGGGATGACACCGTACAGCTTCTGCCCACCGGTATGGTATATCCCATCTACCGGGCAGAGCGCAAAGAACAGTTCGAGCAGCTGCTTCGGGCAGATCGCCGTAATGCTTACTATACCGAGTTTCTTCCCGTTGACCCGGACAAGGCAGATCAGGACCTGCGGGATGTATTGGTCCATGGACTGATGGATGAAGCGGATAAACAGCAGATTTCCACGCTGCTGCAATCCGGCAGGAGCAACAGCGAGATCGCCTACTGGCTGAGCAGAGCCTATTCCGGTGAGATCGAGACGCTGAATCTGGAGACCGGCGATATTGCCGATTACCGTACCACGGCACAGGGCATGGAGCTGGAAGTCCTGGACGCAGAGGAAAAGCGTCTGGCTGTGCTGTATTTCCGCTGGGATGAGGTTGCGCCTTTGCTGCGCGGGATGTATGCCCGTCAGCTGGATGGCTTTGGACAGGAACAGCCCCAACCGGCTACCGAATCCCCGACCTTCCATTCCGAGACCATGGCCGTCTATCCGGGCGATAAGAACAATCTGCCTTATGATGTGGTGGTGGAACGACTGCATATCGAGGAGCCGGAGCCACCAGCCCCTGTGACTGAGCCGGAGAAAACCTTTGAGGAAGTGCTGGACGAACACCCGGTTTCCATTCAGGTCAATGGCCAGTGGCAGACCTTCCCCAATGCCAAAGCTGCCGAGGAAGCCTCCTATGAGGAATACAAGGCTAACCTGCGCCGCAATGCAAAAAACTTCCGCATTACCGATGAGCATTTGGGCGAAGGCGGTCCGAAAGCCAAGTTCCAGGCAAATATCAATGCCATTCGTTTGCTGAAAGAGCTGGAAGCTGCCGGACAGCAGGCAAGCCCCGAACAGCAGGAGGTTCTATCCCGCTATGTGGGCTGGGGTGGCCTTGCCGATGCCTTTGACCCGGAGAAACCGGCATGGGCTTCCGAGTATGCCCAGCTGAAAGAGCTGCTGACCCCGGAGGAATATGCCGCCGCCAGAAGCTCTACCCTCAACGCCCATTACACCAGCCCTACGGTCATTCAGGCCATCTATGAAGCGGTGGGCCGTATGGGATTTGAGACCGGAAATATTCTGGAGCCGTCTATGGGTGTGGGCAATTTCTTCGGTATGCTGCCGGAGGAAATGCGAAACAGCCGTCTGTACGGCGTGGAGCTGGACCCGGTTTCCGGGCGCATCGCAAAGCAGCTCTATCCCAAGGCGGACATCACAGTAGGCGGCTTTGAGACCACCGACAGGCGTGACTTCTTTGACCTTGCCATCGGCAATGTACCTTTTGGCCAGTATCAGGTCAATGACAAAGCCTACAACAAGCTGAATTTCAGTATTCACAACTACTTTTTCGCCAAAGCACTGGACCAGGTGCGTCCCGGCGGTGTGGTAGCTTTTGTGACCTCCCGCTATACCATGGACGCCAAGGATTCCACCGTGCGCCGCTATCTTGCCCAGCGTGCCGAGCTGCTGGGAGCTATCCGTCTGCCTAATGACGCGTTCAAAAAGAATGCCGGTGCCGAGGTGGTATCGGACATCATCTTCCTCCAAAAGCGGGACCACCCGCTGGACATCGTGCCGGAGTGGACCCAGACCGGACAGATGGAGGATGGGTTTGCCATCAACCGGTATTTTATCGACCACCCGGAAATGGTGCTGGGCAGACAGGAGCCGGTAAGCACTGCTCATGGTATGGACTACACCGTGAACCCTATCGAGGGACTGGAGCTTTCCGACCAGCTGCATGATGCTGTGAAGTACATTCATGGCACTTATCAGGAGGCAGAGCTGCCGGAGCTGGGCGAAGGCGAAGCCATTGACACCTCCATTCCTGCCGACCCCAATGTGAAGAACTATTCCTATGCCATTGTAGACGGGCAGGTGTACTACCGGGAAAACAGCCGCATGGTGCGCCCTGACCTCAACGCCACCGCCGAAGCCCGCGTGAAAGGTCTTGTGGGACTGCGTGATTGTGTGCAGGAACTGATCGACCTTCAGATGGATGCAGCGGTTCCAGACAGCACCATTACCCAAAAACAGGCGGAACTGAACCGGCTCTATGACAGCTTTTCTGCCAAATACGGTCTCATCAATGACCGTGCAAACCGTCTGGCCTATGCAGACGATTCTTCCTATTACCTGCTCTGTGCGCTGGAAGTCATCGACGAGGACGGAAAGCTGGAGCGCAAGGCGGATATGTTCACCAAACGGACCATCAAGCCCCATCAGGCGGTGGCTGTGGTGGATACGGCAAGTGAAGCACTGGCGGTGTCTATCTCGGAAAAAGCCTGCGTGGATATGGGCTATATGAGCCAGCTTACCGGAAAAACAAAAGAAGAACTGGCCGGAGAACTGCAAGGTGTGATCTTCCGTGTACCGGGACAGCTGGAACAGGACGGATCGCCCCATTATGTGACTGCTGATGAATACCTTTCCGGCAATGTACGCCGCAAACTGCGTCAGGCGCAACGGGCGGCACAGCAGGACCCGGTTTATGCAGTCAATGTGGAAGCTCTTACCGCCGCCCAGCCCAAAGACCTGGATGCGTCGGAGATCGAGGTGCGTCTGGGCGCTACCTGGATCGACAAAGAGTACATCCAGCAGTTTATGTACGAGACCTTCAACACCCCGTTTTATCTCCAGCGCAGTATCGAGGTCAACTATTCGTCCTTTACCGCTGAATGGCAGATCAAGGGGAAATCTTCCGTATCCTACAACGATGTGGCAGCCTACACCACCTACGGAACCAGCCGTGCCAATGCCTACAAGATTTTGGAGGACAGCCTGAACCTGCGGGATGTCCGTATCTATGACACCATAGAGGACGCAGACGGAAAAGAGCGCCGCGTGCTGAATGCCAAGGAGACCACTCTGGCTGCCCAAAAACAGCAGGCTATCCGGGAAGCCTTTAGGGACTGGATCTGGAGAGACCCGGAGCGCCGCCAGACTTTGGTGCGCCAGTATAACGAAGAAATGAACTCTACCCGTCCCCGCGAGTATGATGGCAGCCATATCACTTTTGGCGGCATGAACCCGGCCATTACCCTGCGGGAACACCAGAAAAGTGCCATCGCCCATGTGCTGTATGGCGGAAATACCCTGCTGGCACACGAAGTAGGCGCGGGCAAAACCTTTGAGATGGTGGCCGCTGCGATGGAAGCCAAACGCCTGGGCTTGTGCCAGAAATCTCTCTTTGTGGTTCCCAACCACCTGACTGAGCAGTGGGCATCGGAGTTTCTGCGCCTCTATCCTTCCGCCAACATCTTAGTCACAACCAAAAAGGACTTTGAGACCCATAACCGCAAGAAGTTCTGCGCCCGTATTGCGACCGGTGACTACGACGCCATCATCATGGGACACAGCCAGTTTGAGCGTATCCCCATCAGCCGGGAGCGTCAGGAACGGCTTCTCTATGAGCAGATCGACGAGATCACCGAGGGGATTGCAGAGGTACAGGCCAGTGGCGGCGAGCGTTTTACCGTCAAGCAGCTGGAGCGTACCAGAAAGTCTCTGGAAGCCAGACTGGAAAAGCTGCAAGCCGAGGGGCGAAAAGACGATGTGGTAACCTTCGAGCAGCTGGGTGTGGACCGTTTGTTTGTGGACGAGGCCCACAACTATAAAAACCTGTTTCTATACACAAAAATGCGGAATGTGGCTGGTCTTTCCACATCGGACGCGCAGAAATCCTCCGATATGTTTGCCAAGTGCCGCTATATGGATGAGATCACCGGAAACCGTGGCGTGATTTTTGCCACCGGCACCCCGGTCAGCAACTCCATGACCGAGCTTTACACCATGCAGCGTTACCTTCAGTATGAACGCCTGCAAGAACTGAACATGACCCACTTCGACTGCTGGGCTTCCCGATTTGGGGAGACCGTCACAGCATTGGAGCTGGCACCGGAAGGCACCGGCTACCGGGCAAGAACGAGATTCAGCAAGTTCTTTAATCTGCCGGAGCTGATGAACCTGTTCAAAGAAGTGGCGGACATCAAGACCGCCGACCAACTGAACCTGCCCACCCCGGAGGTGGAATACCACAACATCGTGGCGCAGCCTACCGAACATCAGCAGGAAATGGTCAAGGCCCTTTCGGAGCGTGCATCGCTGGTACACAGCGGAACTGTTGACCCGTCCCAGGATAACATGCTCAAGATTACCTCGGATGGCCGTAAGCTGGGCCTGGACCAGAGAATCGTCAACCAGATGCTGCCGGATGAACCTGGCACAAAGGTCAATCAGTGCGTGGACAACATCATGCAGATCTGGCGGGATGGCAAAGCTGACAAGCTGACCCAGCTGGTGTTCTGCGACATTTCTACACCGCAGGCAAAAGCTCCTGCAAGCAAGGCGGCGAAAACGCTGGATAATCCACTGCTTCACGCATTGGAAGGCGCTGTGCCTCTGCCGGAGCAGGAACCGGTCTTTACGGTATATGACGATATTCGTCAGAAACTCATTGCTCAGGGGATGCCTGCCGACCAGATTGCTTTTATCCATGAAGCCAATACCGAAGTGCGGAAAAAGGAGCTGTTCTCCAAAGTCCGTACCGGTCAGGTGCGTGTGCTTATGGGCAGCACCGCCAAGATGGGCGCAGGCACCAATGTGCAGGACCGTCTGGTGGCACTTCATGACCTGGACTGTCCGTGGAGACCGGGAGACCTTGCCCAGCGCAAGGGCCGTATCGAGCGCCAGGGCAACCAGAATCCCCTTGTCCATGTGTACCGCTATGTGACCGAAGGAACCTTTGACGCATACCTCTGGCAGACGGTGGAGAACAAGCAGAAATTCATCAGCCAGATCATGACTTCTAAATCGCCGGTGCGCTCCTGCGATGATGTGGATGAAACAGCCCTCAGTTTTGCCGAGATCAAGGCTCTGTGCGCCGGAGATCCCCGCATCAAGGAGCGTATGGATTTGGATGTGGAGGTATCCCGCCTGAAGCTGATGAAAGCCGACCACCAGAGCAAGCAATATCGTCTGGAGGACCAGCTGCTCAAATACTTCCCGGAGGAGATTGAAAAGCACAAAGGTTTTATCAAGGGCTTTGAATCCGATCTGGAGGTTTTGGCAGCGCACCCGCACCCGGAGGACGGCTTTGCCGGTATGGAGATTCGTGGAGACCTGCTGACCGATAAGGAGAACGCCGGTGCAGCCCTTTTGGATGCCTGCAAGGAGGTCAAAACCTCCGATCCGGTGCAGATCGGCAGCTACCGGGGCTATGCCATGTCCGTGGAATTTTCCGCCTGGAAACAGGAATATACGCTCCTGCTGAAAGGACAGATGACCCACCGGGCAACCCTTGGTACAGACCCTCGCGGAAATCTTACCCGTATCGACAATGCCCTCGCCCAGATGCCCCAGCGTCTGGAGGCGGCAAAGGCCCAGCTGGATAACCTCTATCAGCAGCAGGCTGCCGCAAAGGAGGAAGTTGGAAAGCCATTCCTTTATGAAGAAGAACTGAGAAGCAAAAACGCCCGTCTGGTGGAGCTGGATACCCTGCTCAACATCGACGGAAAGGGACCGGCACACGATGAAGCTGTCGTTGCCAAAAGCACACGGCCTTCGGTATTGGATCATCTGAAACGCCCGGTGCCGCCCCGCAGTACAGACAAGAAACCAAAACAGCATGAGGAGGTGCGATAACATGAATACCAACGATCTGAATACAGCTCTTTATGAAAAGATGGCCGCTGAGCAGGACAAATACAGGGACTGGCTGAAAAGCCAGCCCCCGGAAGAAATCCTGCACCACACTTATGAGTACACCATCCGTGAGGACATCGTGATGGCGATGGAGGAACTGGAGCTGACCGATGCCCAGGCAGAGGCGCTTTTGGAATCTCCCTCGCCGCTGGCGGATGTGTACCGCTATTTTGAAAAGCTGGAGACCGGCTATATGGATGTGATCCGGGACAGCATTGAGAACCGTGCCGACGATGTGTGCAGAGCTAAAGAGGAACTGCGAACAACACCGGTCTATCCCCACTCTGCCGCCTATGCGAGAGAACATGGGGAGCTGGAGCAGTACCGGGCTTCCAACAATGCAAATCTCCAATGCAAGGAGTCCATTGAAGCGGCGGTGCGGGAACACTTCGACGGAATGTATCTCAGTCACGATGCGGCAAAGGGTGTGATCGAGACCTATGGCATGGAGCGTGTGGCTTTGGTTCTGGCCAACACCGTCCAGCTTCAGGACTGGGATGGGCGCTACTCCCGACGCAATAAGGAATGGGCTAAGACCATTCCCAACGAGAACCCTGAAACCGTCCGTTGTGGTTATGCCTTAAACAGCCACCCTGCTGTGCTGGATGGCTTTATTGATCTGGTGCGTGAAGAACAGCAGCGTAGCCGTACTCAGGGAGAAAAACTGCAACCGTCCCGCCCCTCAGTACGGGATAAGCTCAAACAGGAGCTGCCTGCCCATAAGCCTGCCGCCCCGAAGAAACGGGAGCCGGAGCGATAACTATGGCAAAGCGTAAGCGGGATATGCAATTAAACTTTAGAGTTTCAGCGGAGGAGCTTGCTGTGATTGAGCAAAAAATGTCTCAGTTTGGAACCTCCAACCGTGAAGCCTATCTAAGAAAAATGGCGCTGGATGGGTATGTAGTCAAGCTGGAGCTGCCGGAGCTGAAGGAGCTTGTTTCCCTGATGCGCCGAAGCAGCAACAACTTAAACCAGCTGACCCGTAAAGTGCATGAGACTGGGCGGGTTTATGATGCTGACTTGGAGGATATATCCCAGCGGCAGGAACAGTTATGGGAGGGCGTAGAGGAAATCCTTACTCAGCTTTCCAAACTTTTATAACAGGGATAGATACTCCATTTGCGGAGGGAGGAACGGCATTACTTCGCTGCTCCTCTCTCCGCTTTTTCTTTTTATCGGTATCCTTGTCTTTTGCCTGCCCATGCCGGATAATATGATTAGAAAAGATACCAAGAACGCTGCAAGGAGGAAATGACATGAAGATTTTGAAAGGGCTTTTGATGATTATAACTGCACCGGTCATTTTGGTGCTGACGCTTCTTGTCTGGCTCTGCATGGGGCTGATTTACATATCTGGTCTGGTGCTTGGTCTGCTCAGCACGGTAGTTGCTCTGCTTGGTGTGACTGTGCTGATTACCTATTCTCCGCAGAATGGTGTGATTTTGCTGGTTATGGCATTGTTGATTAGCCCGATGGGGTTGCCGCTGGCTGCGATTTGGCTGCTGGGCAAGGTGCAGAGTTTGAAATTTGCCATTCAGGATTGGGTTTATGGATAAAATCAAGCATAACAATGGGGGAAGTTAGAGAGGAATATTTCCTTATATATGAAAATAGGAGCAGGACAAAGGAAGTTTTTCCGATGTCCTGCTTCTTGCTTATTTGCCTTTGATAGCGATATATTTTTGATTTTTGCTTTTGGGTTTATCCGGTAAAGTCATTTTAAGCATTTCGCTATCAAGCAGTGGGCGTAGGTATTTCTGAGTGAAATTTTTTGTGTTTTTATATCCACAATGTTCTGCGATTTCTGCCTTTGAGAGAGGCTCCACACAAAATGCAAGAATTGCATCATGGGTTGCATCATGGGTCCTATCATGGGTTGCATCATGGGTCTTTTCTTGTGGACCAACTTTTTCAACCGCAACCGGAGTGAGCGGAATGACTGTACGGAACACATCACCCTCTATAGCTCTGCAATCTGTTGCTGGCGAGAAAAATTTAGGTTTATATGTTTCTGAATATCCAGGCAGTTTTTCAGTCTCACTGCCGATTTATTTGTTGGACTATCTTTCAGCGAAATTAACTGATGAGTTTGGAAAAGGTTTTGACAAATCAAATATTCGCAAGATGAGGCAGTTCTACTGTACATTCCCAATTCGAGACACACTGTGTCTTGAATTGAGTTGGTCACATTATCATCTTTTGATACGTGTAGCAGATGAACAGACACGAACCTTTTATGTGGAAGAATGCTTAAGGTCTGTGTGGAGCGTCCGACAGTTAGAACGGCAGATCGGCACGATGTACTATCAGAGAATAAATAAGAGCAACAGGGTGTCGGGATTTTCCCCGATACCCTGTTACTCTATCTCATAATCGTCGCTGTCATTTGCTTCACCTGTTGTACAGGTAAAGCATAGGTTGCTACCAGTGATGGCACTTCCCGCCGCCCAAATCGGCGCACCACAGATCATACATTTTGCACCGTTTTTCTTGGCAGTAAGTGTGTCATTCAGCGTTTTTATCAGTTCCTTTTTTCGATAGCCTTTATTATTCTTCATGACCATACTGGCAAACGCTTCAACAGAAATTGGTTGCATTATTGGGTTATACCTCCTTAAAGCATTTGGGAAATTATGCTTGTGTTTTCGGGGTTAGGCGGTCATATTGGATGATGGTCTCTCCGGTAGTTAACTTCTTTTTTTCTTTATAGAGCATGGTATAGCGCGGCTGTCCCTCTGTGTAATCTTTCTTCTCTTTCGGGAAGAAAGACCGACAGAAATATTTTCCGGTGTCCTTGTGTTCTGCAATAAAAATGTAAATGTCGCTGTTTTCCAACGGAGTTGATAATAAATAGTCCGCTTCAATTAAAGAAAATTGATTCAATTTTGCATTGTAACGGAATACTAGACGGTTATCGTCTAGGAGTTGTTCAATCAAAGCCAACGGTTCAAAGCGATTTTCAATTTGAGGCAGATAACGGCTTTTCGCTAAAGTCTCATAGGTGGTGCTTCCGATTATGATTTCATCAAATACAGAGCCACGATTTTGTTTTGCTATCCGCAAATCTTTTAGTTTTCCAAGCCCCATCAGATGATGAAAGTCCAATTTGGAAAAGCCAATCACTAACTCTACGGTTTTTCCCTTTCGGCCAATAATAATTCGATACTGTATCTCCAATAATTTTTCAAATGCTTTTGCACACTTTTGTAATTTATCCATAAAACCTCTCTGTCCATAAAGAAAGCCGCCCTGCAATGCAAGGCGGCTTTGAGCATTTTCTTTCGGCTTTGCAGCCTACTCCGGTTTGAGGTTACTGCACAACCCCTACTGAAAGCTCTGCATAACAAGGCATCCCGGTACGCTATTATGCTTCAACGCTTTGGCAGACACACGCCGTTGCCCACCTTGTACTATTATTATATGCAACTTTAGAAAATATGTCAATCCCCATGAAAAATCAAAAAATATCTTCTCGGAGTATGAGAAAGGAGGTCCCTTCTATGGCAACAACAAGAATTATGCCACTTCATGTCGGCAAGGGCCGCACAGAAAGTCGGGCGATCAGTGACATCATCGACT
>OGHV01001186.1_pt1 | contig 15395 bp, 8 predicted proteins | sample 1571551 | NCBI WGS metagenome assembly OGHV01 (sample SAMEA2581960, study PRJEB24529) | metagenome | biome: Human gut stool | place: China | collected 2011 | reverse complement strand
TTGAACAGATAGTCCGCTCTGCACCCGATATTCGTTTGGGAATCGCTTTCGAACATTCCGATCGAATATTCAAAAAGGAAATAGACGACGTATGTTATTATCCGATTAACGTCAATGCCGGACTACGACAAAAAACATACGTCGCCGCAAAAGACAAGGCAATTCTTGCATATTGCCTGAATATTATCGAGGATTTTCAACCGGACATCATCCATGTTTTCGGTTCGGAATGGTGTTCCGGGCTTCCTTCAGAAAGCCTCTTCTTGGATTTGGTTGGGAGGACGCGCGGGGCGCGCACGTCTCCCCACCCCGAAAGTATCCGCTTCTGCGGTCCGCGGAAATTGGCGGAATCGGCAGTGTCTTTGCCTTTTCCGACCAAAGCGCGCCGCCGCGCCCGAAGGACGCCGGCGGCCACCGCTTCCGCAGCCCCGTCGACCTGCGGCGGCCGTCACGGCCTCAAAACGCAAAGAAGGACCGGACGCCCGCAAGCCTCCGATCCTCCTCAAGTTTGACGTCAGCGGCCCGGCGCGCCGGGCCGAACGGGAGCGGCCTTACGGCCCGTCCGCCCCGCCGCCCGCTCAGAGCATTTCTTCCAACTTCCTCACGACCGACACGTCGGCCGGGAGCCAGTCGACCGTCTCCAGCGTCTCCTTCGTGAGCCACTTCATCGCGAGGTGCTCGGTCAAAGTGATCTCGCCCGACACCACTTCACACATGAAGCAGTGCATCGTCAGATGGAAGGTCGGATAGTCGTACTCCACCGTCTCGATGAAGGCGGTCGGCCGGACGGTGACGCGGAGCTCCTCCTCGATTTCGCGCACGACGGCGGCCTCGGGCGTCTCGCCCGGCTCCATCTTGCCGCCCGGGAACTCCCAGCCGCCTTTGAAGTCGCCGTAGCCGCGCTCCGTCGCGAGAATGCGCCCGCCGTCGCGAATCACCGCCGCGACCACTTCGATCGTTTTCATGTTGTTCAAGCCTCAGTCAAATAGGAGTAGAGATCGGCCCGCACGGGGTGCGCCAGCCGGTAGTTGATTTCAAATGCAGGGGAGCCCCCGACGGTGACGGGCACAGGGTCGCCCTCGGCGCGGCAGCGCCCCAAATAGTAGAACGCCTTCGCCTCGCTGTCGTCCTTGTTCTTTCGGACGAACAAGTGCACCTCGTTCGCGGCCTCCCGGAAGATGTGGTCGGCGTCGACGGAATCGGGCCGCCGGTTGGTTTTGGACAAGGCGACCAGATGGTCCGCCGAGACGAAGTGGTCGTGGTAGCCGATCGCGTCCGCCGACTTGTCGTAGTTGACGAAGACCGGAAGCGTCCGGGTCGCCGCGTCGAACTTGTAGCCGCCGATCACCTGGGCGTTCACGTTCGTCGCCCAGCCAAGGAAGCGGCAGGCGTCCTCGTAGGTGTACTTGCCCCCGACCACGAGCCCCGTCGTGGGATCGGTCAGGTCGGCCTCCCGCCAACGGAGCTCCCAGGCGCGGCGCATGAAGCGGACGAGCCCCGCCACGGCGCGCCCGAGGTCGGCGTTTTCGGGCTCGAGAAAAAGCGCGCGCACCTTGGGCGCGAGGCGCAGGAGCGGCCGCCGCGTGAAGTGGTCGGAGGGCGCTTTTGGGGCCCCGGCGTCCTTGCCGTTCTTGGCGTCTCTTCCGGCGCTTGGGTCTTCAACCGACATCTCCTTCGCGATGACGGGAAGGTTGGCGGAAGCCGACTGACCGCCCTGCCCGCCGACGACGCTCTCCGCCAGCGCCCACTCATCCGTCCAAAATCGCCCCGTGACGCACCGCCCGAGGCTCTCCGAGAGGAGCGGCGTCCAGGCGAGCAGCGTCCCCACCGCGCGCGCCACCTCGGCGCGCACGTCCCGGAGATCGACGACTGGGGCGCCATCACCCGAATCCCCCGCTCCTCCCGTCACCCCGGCGAAGAGTTTCTCCAGAAGGATCACGTCGGGCAGGCGCTTCCCCTTCCCGAAGCGCTTCGAGAGATACGCCAAAAGCGAGAAGCCCTCCCCATTGATGCGGAGCGTCAGCCTCGCGTCCGCACGCAGCCCCGACGTCATGAAGGCCTCGTAGGACTTCGACTTCTCCATGAACTTCACCGGATCGATCGACTCGTGCTCCAGAAAGTCGCAGAGTTCGGGGACGCGTCCCAAGCGGGCGCGCAGGTTCATCCAGGCGTCCCGAAGGAGCTTCATGTCCATCGTCTTCGCGCGGTCGATCGCCGCCAAGACCCGCTCGCGGGCAATGTCGTCGAAGTGGACCGACACGCACCCCGGAATCCGGCGGTTCAACGTGAAGACCTCCCTTCTCATCGCGTCCTTGTCGTAGGACCGGTCGCCCGAGAGCGCGACGGGGATGAGGAAGTTGGATTCGTAGTTCGCGATGAAGTCGATGACCGTGAGGTAGTCCTTCTCGGGCGAGCGGCGCAGCCCCCGGCCCAACTGCTGCACGAAGACCACCGGACTTTCGGTCGGGCGCAGAAGGAGGAGCTGGTTCACCTCGGGGATATCCACACCCTCGTTGAAGATGTCGACGGAGAAGAGGTACGAGAGCTTCTCTTCTTCCGGAATGTCGTCGCACACCAAGCGTTGGATCGCCTTCTCGCGCGCTTCCTGACTCTGCGCGCCCGAGACCGCGAGCGCGGGAACGCCCCGCGCGCGGAAGGCTTTGGCGAGGAGCTCCGCCTCGTCGTTCCGCGAGACGAAGGCGAGACCCTTGACGCGCTCGCCGCCGTGGCCGAATTCGCGGGCGGCTTTGAGGATGTGGTCGACGCGGTTCGCGCTCACCGCGAAGTCGGCGAGACGCTTCTGTTTTTTGGCCTTCAAGGCCTTCGAGGCATCGGCGGCATCGGCATCCGCGGTGTTCTCCCCACCCGCCGGCCCCTCGGCCCCGGCCGCTCCATCCCCTTCACCGTCGTCGAGCACGAGATCCGAGATCCCGTAGTAGTGGAAGGGACAAAGGAGGTCCAACTCCAACGCGTCTTGGAGGCGCACTTCGCAGGCGACGTTGTGGTCGAACAATGCGAACACGTCCGCCCCGTCCCCGCGCTCGGGACTCGCGCTCATGCCGAGCCAGAAGGCCGGGCGGAAGTGCCTGAAGATCTTGTCGTACGAGGGCGCCGCCGCGCGGTGCACCTCGTCGATGATGATGAGGTCGAACGCGTCCGCGGGCCACCGCCCGAGCTCAGCGTCGCCGCTCATCGTCTGCACGGTCGCGAAGATCCGCGCGGCGCGGCGGTTCTTCACCTCCTCACCCATGAGGAAGCCCGAATCGTCGTTGCCGAAGATCCGGTCGAAGCTCAGCCTTGCCTGCTTCGCGATCTGGCCGCGGTGCACGAGAAAGAGGATCCGCTTCGGCGTGGGCACGAGCCCCTTCGCCGCGAAGGCCGCGGCGTAGGTCTTCCCGGTGCCCGTGGCGGAGACGAGAAGCGCCCGGGATTCGCCCGCGTCGCGAAGCCTCTGGAGCTCCGCGATGAAGTGGCGCTGCATGGCGTTGGGTTCGAGTTTCGGCGTGGGGCCCGCGGCCGGGTCGGGAACGGCCGGTTCGTCCGTCTCGGCGCCGCTCCAGGTCTTCGCGAGCCGCCGCTGCTCGATGCGCACCTTTCGGAGCGCCTTCCACTCCGCTTCGTAGGCGTCCAACACCTGGTCGAGCGTGAGCGTGCGGGGGTCGTTCCAAAGCGATTCGAACTCCTCCGTCATCGCCCGTACGAACGCCCCGTCCTTCTTGGTGACGAGGTGGACGTTCCACTCGTCGTTTTTCATGAGGGCGTACTGCGTCCAGTTGGAGCTCCCGACCACCAGCCGGCGCTCGTCCCCGTCCCGCTCGAAGATCCAGCCCTTGGCATGGAAACCGCGGCCCGCAGCCGTGCGGTGAAGACGCACTTCGAGGTTCGGATAGGCGGCGAGCTGTCGGAGCGCCGCCGGTTCCGTGAAGGTGAGGTAGTCCGTCGTGAGGATGCGGCCCGGGACGTTCTTCTTCCTCAACTCCTGAAGCGCCGTGATGAGGGGCGCGACGCCCGACTTCGTGATGAACGCGACCGCCGCGGAAAAGCCCGTTGCGGCGCGGAGCTCCTCTTCGATGACGTGGAGGACCTTCCCCGAGTCGGCGCTGTTTCTCAAAAACCCCGCGCGCATCCGCTCTTCGGACTCCGCCGCCGCGTCGACGAAGGACGTTTCGAGCGCGGACATCAGGGCGGCGTGAAGGTTCTTGGGCGTGGCGGTCGTCATGGTCGGAGGGTCGGCGGGCGGGTCCGTAGGGGACGACTGATGGCGGCGGCGGGCTTGGCGGCCCCGGAATCGGGATCCTCGCCGTCCTCGCCGCTTCGCCCGTCATCCCGGGGACACTGCGATATTCTGGTCGGGGCTTGCCCCGATCGAAGCCGGCAGCATACCAGCCGCGCCGGCGGCGTGGCAAGGCGGGGTTCGGGCGCAATCCTGGATGCGCGGCGCAGGATGCCGGCTTCTCGCCGGCGGGATGCCGGCAGAGGAGAATTCGGGCTTTGGGGAGAGGTGTGCGGCGAAAAGGGGACGGCGGGGTTGCGGGTGTGAGGGCGGACGTGAGGGCGGCCGCCCCTCGTCATCACCGTCGGCAACGGAAACGCCCGGCGGCCACCACGACCCCGGGCGTTCTTTTCGGACGGAGAGGCTCCGGAAAGATTTTCGGCTTAGCTCAACCACGCTGCGAGGAAGAGCCCCGCGGTCATGAGGACCGAGAAGACGAGCTGGGCCTTCGCGGTCCCCTCGTCCAACCGCGCGATCGCGGCGACGCCGCGGCCCGCGAACGAACTCACGTCGCGCCAGAGCGGCATCATAGCCCCGACCGCAAGGAAGGGCAGGAAGGCGAAGATCGGGAGGTGCCCCGTGCCCATGGCCCCGAGCACCACGAGGAACGGCACGACGTACTCGAATTTCAAGAGCGCCACCGACTTCGCTTCGCCCAACACGCTCGCCAAGGTGCGGATCCCCGCACGGCGGTCGGTCGGGATGTCGCGCAGGTTGTTCGCGTGCAGGATCGCGACCGTCAGGATCCCGGTGGGCAGGAGCGCGGGGAGCGCCTCCGCCGACCATTCCCCCGTGACGATCCGGCTCATCGCGAACATCGGCGTGAGCGTATAGGCAAAGAAGATGACGGCATCCCCCCAGGCGCGGTACTTGAGCGGCGGATAGAGGATCGCCGCGGCGACGCCGGCGGCGGTCGCCCAAAGGAGGTCGAAGTCGGTGCGGAAAGCCAGCCACACCGCCCCCGCGACGCCCAACGCCCCGAGGCAGGCGGCCAAAGCGAGGTACTCCCCGATCGTGAAGCGCCCGTGCGCGAGGACGCGCACGCCTTCGGTGTCCTTGGCGTCGACGCCCGTCTTGAAGTCGAAGACGTCGCTCCAGAGGTTCCCCGCCGCGTGCATGAGGACGACGGAGACGAGCGCGATCAGCGCGTTGGGGATGTCGATCGTGCGTCCGGCCTGCGCGTAGTAGCCGAGCGAGAGCAGCACCGGCATCGTCGAAGCGGGGAAGGACCAGGGGCGAAGCGCGAGAAACCAGTCGCGCGACGTACGGCGTTGGAGGTGAGACATGGATGGACTCCTCTTGAAGACGGGCGGATTCTACATGATGCGTAACGATTGGTACTGATTTTTTGAAGACCCTCCCGCGTCCGCGGGAGGGTGCGTCCGGCGGGCCTTTTGACGGGCGCTCCCGACACCCGAATGTCCGTCCTCCCCTCTTCGGCCCGCCCTCCTCTCCCCGACCCTTCCGCCTCAAGGATCGGCCACGTCTTCACGCCTCTTCACGCCTCTTCACGCCTCCTCTCACGCAAACTTCACGCGCGCTTCACGGGGGCTTCACGCCGTCTTCACGGCTCCGCCGCCCCACCGTCGCCCCACCGTCGCCCCACCGTCGCGCCCGCGCACCGTACCGGAAACCCGCGTTTTCAGGATCCCCATCCCGGCCCTCGTCCGCAGGACGTCCTTCGCCCGTTCTCAGGCAACCCGCCCGGTACCGCAACCGCGCCGGGAGGCGCTATCATGCGCTCGTCCGCGCGCGTGAAAAGATTTCACGGCCGCGCCGGACGCCCGATCGAGACCGATTCCAACCACGCGCCCAATCTCCCCGACCGTCATGCTCTCCACGCATCAGCTCCGCCAGCCTCAGCAGCGTCACCGACTCCGCCCCCTGCGCCTCGCGCTCTTCGGCTTCGCCGCCTCCTCGGCCCTCGTGTTGACGGGGTGCTCGACGTGGAACCCGTGGGCGGGGGCGTCCGGGAACGCCGACTCGCCCGAAAGGACGGAGGCGCTTTCCCACGCGGACGCCGCCGAGACGCTTCAGGGCGGGCCCGCCGCAGACCGCGCAGACCGAGCCGACCTCGAAGAAGGCACCGCCTCCGCCGAAGCGGCCGAAGCGTCCGCCTCGACCGCCTCTTCCGATGCTCCAGACGTGATCGCCTCCCCGAAGAAGACCTCCTGGACGGATCGGCTCGCCTTCTGGCGCTCGGCGGACGAAGACGCCGGCCCCGCGCGCCCCGCGCCCGCCTTCCCGAGGGACGACTCGGTGAGCTACGCGAAGAACGTGCTCGACCTCTTTGCCCTGGAGCGGATCGCCGACCGCCCCTTCGATCCGGCCCTTCCCGCCGACATCGGGGCGGACGTTCCCTTCATCCCGCAGGCGGCCGAGGGCGACCCCCTCTCCGCCCCGGCGCCTTCGAGCACGAGCGTGCTGGGCGTTTCCTTGCCGACGGGTTGGGGAAAGAGCTTGAAGGACGCGGTGATGCCGTCGTCCCCGGAAGAGCTGAAGTCCCGCCTCATGGGCTTCGCCGACGCGAAGGCCTACCCCGACCGTCAGGCCGCGCAGAAGGCCTTCGCGCAGCAGGTCTCGGACGCGATGGTGCGCGCGCTCACGGACGAAGGCTTCGAAGCCGTGCGCGTCGACCCGCCGGTGCGCGGGACCTACACGGTCGAGGGGTACACGTGGACCGCGGTGACCTTTGCGGACCCGGCACGCGGCTGCCCGAAGCCCACCGAGACGGACGCCGCCAAGAGTGCGGTGACGGCGAGCCTTCGGCCTGAAGCCGAGCGCTGCCGCATCGTCTTCACGGTGACGGACAGGACCGCGGAAGAAGAACCCGTGCGCGCCGCGACGCCCTGGTTGGGGCTCACGCCCGAAGCCTCCCCGGACGGCCTCTGGCTCTTCCGCACGACGAACCTCATGGTCTCGCTCACGGACGAGGCGCGCGAAGGCTTGAAGGTGGAATTGGCGCCGATCTTCCGCGGGATGGTCAAAAACCTCCCCGCAGGCACGCACCTCTACGCCGCCCCCGTGCGGACGCCCGCCGGTTGGTTGGAGCCCTACGTGATCGAACCCCGCGGGACGCACCGCTTCCGCTCCTCGCAGCAATGACGCAGCAGTAAGACGGCGGCAAGGACGGGCGGACGGGCGGCTCAGCCCGCCCCGGATCTCCCCGTAAAAGAAGAAGGCACGCGAACGAAAATCCGCGTGCCTTCTCTTTTTGCAAAACGGCCGCCCTCCGCCATCGCCCCGACTTCCCGCAGAGCGCCGCGCTTTTCCTCTTCCGGTCAAACAAATCCCCCAAGATCCCGCCCAAGTCCATTCGATTGGGGCTTTTGTCGTAGAAGCGCGGGCCTCGGTGCGGCCCTATCGGCCCTATAGTGTTGAGACCCGCCGAAGACGGGCGGCCGAAATCGGCAGAAATCGGCCTCCGCTCTTCCCCGAACCCAACCCAACCGAACGAGGCCCGCCCATGCTCACGAATCTCTTCTCCGACCTTTCGCCCCGTCCCGACGATCCCATCCTCGGCGTCGCCCGCGCCTTCGGGGAGGATCCGCGCGCCGACAAGGTGAACCTCTCCGTCGGGGTCTACCTCGACGACGAGGGGCGCATCCCGCTCCAACCCGTCGTGGCGGAAGCGGAAAAGCGCCTCCTCGACTCCAAAGCCCCGCACGGCTACGGGCCGATGGAGGGGCTCCCCAAATTCTGCAGCGCGGTGAAGCGCCTCGTTTTCGGCGACGACCCCGAGCTCCTTGCGCGCATCTGCACCGTGCAGACGCTGGGCGGCACGGGGGCGCTCCAATTGGGTGCGGCCTTCGCGCAGAAGAACCTCAACGTGACGACGGGCGCCGTCTCGAACCCCACCTGGGGGAACCACGTCGCGATTCTCAAAGAGGCGGGCATCAACGTGCTCCGCTACGCCTACTACGACGCGGCGACGTTGTCGGTTGACCGCGAAGGGTTCTTCGCGGGGTTGGAAGCGCTCCCTGAGCGCACGCTCGTCGTGCTTCACGCCTGCTGCCACAACCCGACCGGGGTCGACATCACGATCGACGACTGGAAGCGGGTGCTCGACATCGTGGAGGTGAAGAACCTCATCCCCTTCCTCGACATGGCCTACCAGGGGTTCGGCGAAGGCTTGGAGGAAGACGCCCGGGCGCTCCGGATGTTTGCGGCCTCCGGGGTCTCGATGATGGCGGCGACGTCGTCGTCCAAAAACTTCGGCCTCTACGGCGAGCGCGCGGGCGCGCTTCACGTCGTGGGCGCGAACGAAACCGAAGCGAAGGTTCTGAAGACGATCCTCAACGCCCTCGTGCGCGCCGAATACTCGAACCCGCCGCGCCACGGCGGCGCGGTGGTGGCGGAGGTCCTGAACGACCCCGAACTCCTCCCCGCCTGGAAGGCGGAAGTCGAGGGCTGCCGCAACCGCATCCTCGCGATGCGCCGCGCGCTCTTTGAAGCAGGGAAGGCGGAGGGCGCGGACCTCTCCTTCATCATCCGTCAGAAGGGGATGTTCTCCTTCACGGGGTTCACGAAGGAGGAGATGATCCGGCACCGTGAAGAGTTCGCGATCTATGGGGTGGAAAACGGCCGCATCTGCGTCGCGGGCCTCAACACCAAGAACGTCGGGAAGGTCGCGAAGGCCTTCGCGCGGGTGCTCAAAGACCGCAAGTGAGCGGTGAGCACTGAGACCGGGAAAGCGGCCTCATGAGCGGCCGCATGAGCGGCCCGCGCCCTCCCCGGTCTCATGAAGAAAAGCCGCCCGCAGGCACCTCGCCCCGGGCGACTTCTTCTTGTCAGGACTTGGGTTTCAGCGTCACGCCGGGCGATGGTCACCCGACGCCGCCCGAAGATCACCCAACCTCACCCGAGGAAGGCCTTCCTCATGACGCGCACGTCCTCGGGCAGCGTCCGGCAACACCCCCCGAGGCAACGCACGCCGCGGTGCTTCCACCGCGCGACGTCCGCGTCCCACTCGTGGGCCTGGGGGTCGGCCTTGGACCAGGTCTTCGTGGCCGGATCGTAGGTTTCGCCCGAGTTCGGGTAGAGAATGATCGGCTTCGTCGTCGCCCCGGCGAGCGCGTCAAGCGCCTCCGCGGCGGTCCCCTTCGGAATGCAGTTGAACCCCAAAGCCTCGACGCAGTCCTCACCATCCAACCACGCCGCGACTTCAGAGAGCGGCGTCCCGTCGGGGAGCCGCGTGGGATCCCCCGCCTTGTGCGTCATCGTCACCCAGCAGGTCATCCCGCGCGCGGCGGTCATGCGCACCAACGCCCGGATTTCCGCGAACTGCGGCTGGGTTTCGAGCGCGTAGAGGTCGCACCCGGCGGCCTTCAACGCATCCATGCGGAGCGCGTGGAAGGCTTCGAATTCGGCGTCGGTCAATCGATAGTCCCCTCGGTATTCGCTTCCGTCCGCGAGGTACGCGCCGTAGGGGCCCACCGACCCCGCGACGATCGCGTCTTCGCGCCCGCCCCGGCGGCAGCCCTCCCGGGCGAGCGTGACGCTCTTCGCGATCACGTCGAAGGCCGCCTCAGAATCGAGCCCCTTTTTGGCCAAGCCCGCTTCCGTCGCCTGGTACGAGCACGTGATCGCGACGTCCGCGCCCGCGCGGGCGTAGGCTTCGTGGACGCGCTCGACGATCTCAGGTTCGTTGACGAGCACCTTCGCGGTCCAGAGGTCGTCTTTCAAGTCCGCCCCGAGGGCTTCGAGGGCGGTCGACATCGCGCCGTCGATGATGAGGCTTCCCTTCTTTTCGAGGAGCGCGGTGAAGGGACGGGCAGGACGGGAGGCGGGAGAAGTGGTCGTGTTGGTGGTCATGGAATCGGTCTTCTTTGTCGGATGTCCCGGTCGGGGCGGTCGTCGTCCGTCCATTATGCGCCGCACGCCTTCCCGTCGGCCCCGGGCAACCGTCCGCCATCCGCCGCCCGACTCCCCTCGCCTCCGCTTCCCCCGCCCGCTTTGCGCGCCGCGCAAGTCTCCGAATGAACCCCTACGGACTTTTTCGCCCGGCAGGTCTAGGATGCCTACCTGCGTCCGCCATCCGGCGGATTTCCGCCTCAAGAAGGAACCTGACGACGGGCTCCGCCATCCCCCGACAACCCATGCTCGAAACGCTCGAAAGCCTGCGCCTCCTCGCCGACCCCGCGACCTTCGCGGGGAATCTCCTCATCTACGCCCTCGTCATCTCCGTCGGGACGGCGTTGGGGCGGCTGCGCGTCTTCGGGATTTCGTTGGGCGTCACCTTCATCCTCTTCGCGGGGCTCGCCGCGGGGCACTTCGGCTTCACGCCCAACCCCGTCATCCTCGGGTTCCTGCGGGACTTCGGGCTGATGCTCTTCGTCTTCTTCATCGGGCTTCAGGTGGGGCCGTCCTTCTTCTCGAGCTTCAGGGCGGGTGGGCTCCAGCTGAACGCCCTCTGCCTCTTCGGGATCGTCTTGTCCGTCGTCGTCACGATCGCGCTCTGGGCGGCGTTTGCCGGCCGCATTCCCTTGGCGGAGATGCTGGGCGTGCACTACGGCGCCGTCACCAACACGCCCGGCTTGGGCGCCGTGCAGGAAGCCTTGTCGGTTCTCGGCTGGACCGGGGCGGATCCGGCCGTGGCGTACGCGTGCGCATACCCCTTGGCGGTGGTCGGGATCATCGGGACCGCGGTCGCGGTCCGGTGGGTGTGGAGGATCGACCCGGCGGAGGAAGACCGCCGCTGGGAGGCGTCGGAAAGTGAACAGCACGCCGCCCCCATCACCTTCTACGTCGAGGCCTCGAACGGCTACCTCGAAGACAAACCCATCAAGGTGATCCGCCAGGTGATCGGGCGGCCCTTCGTGATCTCGCGGCGGTACAACGAGACGGAAGGCCTCATGAGCCCGGGGCCCAACACCCGGGTGAAGGTGGGCGACGTTCTGCGCTGCGTCGCCTTGGAAGAGCACAAGGAAGCGGTCGTCGCCTTCTTCGGGCGTGAGCGCACCGACGTGGACCTGACGAGCGAACACTCGCCCGTCCATTCGTCGCTCATCCTCATCACGGAGCCCTCCGTCAATGGGCTCCGCATCCAGGACCTTCACCTCTCGCACTACGACGGCACGAACGTGACCCGCATCTACCGCGCCGGGATGGAACTTTTCCCCTACCAGAACCTTCACCTCCACTTGGGCGACCGCCTCGTCGTGGTGGGCCCCGAGCGCGCTGTGGCGCGCCTGGCGGGCGTTTTGGGCAACCAGGAGAAGAAGCTCGACCACCCGAACGTCATCTCGGTCTTCGTGGGGATCGCACTCGGGATCCTCGCAGGCTCCATTCCGATCGTGATCCCGGGGATTCCGGCGGCGTTGAAGCTGGGGTTGGCTGGCGGCCCCTTGGTCGTCGCGATTCTGCTGGGGCGCTTCGGGCCTTCCTTGAAGCTCGCCACCTACACGACGAACTCGGCCTCCTTGATGCTCCGCGAAATCGGGATCTCCTTCTTCCTCGCGAGCGTGGGGCTCGCGGCCGGCCCCGGATTCGTCGCGGCCTTCACGGGCGGTGACGGGTTCCTCTTCATGGGATTGGGGTTGATCGTGACGCTCGTTCCCTTGTGGGTCGTCGCCGCGGCCGCGCGCATCGGCCTCCGGATGAACTACCACTCCATCGTGGGCCTCTTGGCCGGGATGACGACGAACCCGCCCGCCTTGGCGCACGCGGCGACTTTGTCCGAGAAGAACAGCGCGGCGGTCGCCTACTCCACCGTCTATCCGCTTGCGATGTTCCTCAGGATCCTCACCGGGCAGATCGTGCTGCTCCTCTTCTGGACGGCGGCGTAAGCGGTGTGAGGGGTGTGAGAGGCGTGAGCGGCCCGATTGGCCCATTCCTCTGACTGTCATCGAAATCTTTCAAGAAAGAGATCCCCCGCGGCGGCCCCGCGCCGCCCCGGCGTCTATCATGTCGGCAACTTGTCTTCCCCGTCTCTGAGGACCCCGCCGACATGTCCGCCTCTTCGCATTCCAACGCCTCCTCCCCCGTCACCGTCACCGTCACCCTCACCCCCACCCCCGCCAACTTCGACGCGCTCCGCCGCCGCATCGACGCCTCGAACCTCGCCGTCCCCGCGGACACGCGCTTCACGGGCGGGATCGTCGCCGACGTCTACACGGGCGAGTTCGTGAAGGGCGTCGACGTTCTGGTCAAGGACGGCCTCGTCGCGGCGGTGGTGCCCGAAGGCATCGGTGAGGCGCGTGAGACCGTGGACCTCCAGGGGAAGACGCTTCTTCCCGCCTTCATCGACGCGCACGTTCACATCGAGAGCGCGATGCTCGTTCCCGAGCGCTTCGCGGAACTCGTCGTCCCGCACGGGACCGGCGCGGTGGTGGCGGACCCGCACGAGATCGCGAACGTCTTGGGCACCGTCGGGCTCGACTTCATGCTGGATGCGTCCGAAGGGCTGCCGCTCGACATCCGGTTTCAACTGCCCTCCTGCGTCCCCGCGACGCCCTTTGAGCACGCCGGGGCCGTGCTCGACGCCGCCGCGCTCGAACCCTATTGGGACCGAAAGCGCGTTCTGGGCTTGGGCGAAGTCATGAACATCCCGGGCGTTCTCGGGCACGACCCCGACCTCGCGGCGAAGCTTCTCCATGCCCAGAAGCGCAACCGTCCCATCGACGGCCACGCGCCGGGGATCCTGCATGAGGCGCGGTCCGCGACGGCCGCTGCCGGCATCACGACCGACCACGAGTGCTCTACGCTTGAAGAAATGCGCGAGAGCCTCGCCCGCGGGATGAAGGTGATCATCCGCGAAGGGTCCGCCGCGAAGAATCTCAGGACCCTTATTCAGGGCGTCACGCCCCGCAACAGCCGCCGCTGCATGTTCTGCTCGGACGACGTGAACCCCGCGGACGTCGAGCGCCTGGGGCACATGGAAAAGCACCTCAGGATGGCTGTCGAAGCCGGGGTCGATCCGATGACGGCCGTTCAGATGGCTACGCTCAACGCCGCCGAACACTTCGGTCTCCCCGGCGGCGCGATCGCGCCGGGGAAGCCCGCGGACTTCGCGGTGGTGGAGGACGTGACCACGTTCCGGGTGGCTGAAACCTGGCACCGCGGCGAATTGGTCGCGAAGGACGGGAAGCTCACGAAGCCCATCCGCACGCCCATTCAGCCTGAAGCGGTCCTCTCCCGCGTGAAGCTCCAACCCGTGGGGCTGGAGACCTTCCGCCTGCCGGTGCCCTCCGGCGAAGCGAACGTCATCGGGATCGTCCCGCACGAAATCGTGACGAAGGCGGAAGTCCGCACGGTTGCGACCGACGCCAAGGGGAACTTCGACGCCTCGCTCAACCCCGGACTCGTCAAGCTCGCCGTCCTGGAGCGCCACCACGCTTTGGGCACCGTCGGCCTCGGGATCCTCTCGGGGTACGTGGCGGCCGGGGCGCTCATGGAGGGCGCCGTCGCCACCACGATCGCCCACGACTCCCACAACATCGTCTGCGCGGGCGGGTCGGACGCCGACATGCTCGCAGCCGTGTGGGCTTTGGAGGCCCTGGGGGGCGGCATGGTGGTCGTGAAGCGGGGTGAAGTGGTGGCGTCCTTGGCCCTCCCCGCCGGCGGCCTCATGAGCTTTGAACCCGCCGACGCCGTCGCGCGCGGCGTCGCGGCCGTGCTCCGCGCGGCGGAAGAGGCGTTCCATCTGGGTGAAGGCTTGGAGCCCGTCATGACGCTCGCCTTCCTCGCCTTGCCCGTCATTCCGGAACTGCGCTTGACCGACCTCGGGCTCTTCGACGTGCGGGCGTGGTCGCACGTGGGGACGGACCGGGGAGCGAAGTAAACCGGCGAAGTAAACCGGAGCGGGGAGCTTCCCCGCCGTCGGCGTCTTCCTCCCGTCTACATCCTGCTCTTCCTCATCCCTCGCCCGGTTCCGCACGTCGCGGGACCGGGCGTTTCTCTTCGGCGTCCGGCCCGTACGGACGCCTCCTCTTCGCCGTTCTGGCCTCTCCCACCTCTGTTCAGCCTGAGACGGACGCTCTTGACGGGTACTACGGTACCGAAGATTCCCTGTTTTTCAGCCCTTCCCGCGTCCCTCTCCGGGTCCCGACATGTTTCCGAGATGTTGCAGAAGACACACGCGGCCCCGAAATATTTTGGGCGTTCGGACGAATTTTTCGCATCCCCCGGTCTTAGGGCACGTACCCTTCGGGACCGCCCGACCACCCTCTTCATCCTCACGAACCCTCAACTTTCCGCCCGCTCCGGCCATTGTTGCAGGCCGCTCACGGCATTTGGTGAAAAAGCGCTTCCGGCGGGCGTCCATTTGTTGCGGGGGCAGTTGAGGGCCTTCCCGTCAAAAAGGAAAGACGGTGTCAAAGCCTTGCGCAGGCGCCCGGCGGGGTGACCTACGGCGTCGGTGTCGCCCCGGTCGGGCGCCGAAGGGCGCAGGGGGTGAGCCGTTCGCCTTGGGCGCGACCGACCCGACTTTCATTCCAGTTGCGGGGCGTCTGCGGTACCCGGTCGGCGGCCCCCGCGGCCAGCCCTTTCCGACAGCGCGGGCGGCGCGCCGCCCGAACGGGAAGACCTTTCCGGCTCCCTCTCCTGACTGGTCATTTTCAGCGTTCTTTTATGTGGTGACCCTGGCGCATGTTGAACGAACGCTTGCCGTGAAATTTCTTTGATTTCCGGGCGTTTTGACGAACTTCAGTACTTTTCGCGACCCCATAGGATCCCGCATCAGCGGACCTGCGCGGGTCGGAAGCTACTCCGGCTTCCTCTGAACGAACGGCCCGCGGGGTCCTCCCCGATTCGCCTTTGCAATAGGAATGACCGTCCCATGCAACGAAAAACCATGCTCCACGCGGCCGTCGTCACCGCGCTTTCCGTCTCGGCGCTGAACGCCGGCGCCGCCGCGGCCACTGCTGGCCCCGGTGTTTCCTCCAGTTCTCCTTCTTCGACCACGACCACTTCCACGGGTCCGGCTGCGCCGTCCGTGACGTCCACGACGACGGCACCGCCCTCGTCGACGGTTTCCACGTCGTCCGCCCCTTCGGGCACCTCGATGACCTCCGCGCCGTCTGCGCCCTCGGTCTCGACGTCTTCCTCGTCTTCTTCCAGCGCCGTGCCCGGTGCGGGCGTTTCCCCGGCGGGTGGCAGCCAGTCTGGCGTCGTTCCGTCCACG
>OGHV01001180.1_pt1 | contig 15450 bp, 10 predicted proteins | sample 1571551 | NCBI WGS metagenome assembly OGHV01 (sample SAMEA2581960, study PRJEB24529) | metagenome | biome: Human gut stool | place: China | collected 2011 | reverse complement strand
TCAACGGATGCGCTCCTTCCATGTAATCACTTTTAAAATATTGCATATTCGTTTTATTTTACTCAAAACAAAGTAAATAAATCCATTAGAATTTCAACAGTTTTTATAGTCAATAAAATGAAAAACAAACTATATCTTGTACCTATATCAAACTATTTTACCTGCACAATGCCCAAATATCCACCACCTCTAGTCACAGAAATCAAAAGTTTATCATTCTCTTGCAGAGTGCAATATCCGACCCTCACATCTTTGGCCTGAGAATCAGCATTTATTCCGTCTTCATGAAAGCTTACACATTTCTTCCCTTTCCCCATAAACGACAAATCAAGTTCCAATTCTCTAGGAGTACTTCCATTCAAGACGCCTATATACCAAATATCATTATGACGACGAGCTATTGCAATATATTCCCCAACTTCTCCCTCCAAAGGTATAGTCTCATCCCACACCGTAGGTATCTCCTTTATAAAATTTAAACTGGCGGGATTTTCATCATATTTTGCAGGACTATCAGCCATCATTTGTAGTGGACTCTCATAAACTACATACATTGCCAACTGATGACTACGAGTGCCTTGACTCATAGGCTCATGCTGATTTTCATAAAAAGTCTCCAAATGAGCATTCAACATAGCCCCTGGTGTATAATCCATTGGGCCAACCCACATCCTTAAATAAGGAATTATGACATCATGTGTAACAGTTGCACGCTTACTCCATTTATTATATTCCAACCCTATCACTCCTTCTCGGGTCATTAAATTCGGATATTTTCTTCGTAAACCTTCATTAGGATAAGAACCATGAAAATCTACCAAAAGTTTATGCTTCATCGCATTTATCGCAACCTTTTCATAAAATGCAACCATTTTAGCATCATTCCTATCCATAAAATCTATCTTTACTCCACTAACACCCCATTTTTCAAAAACACTAAACACCTCATCCATCTTCTGTTCCAAATTCAACCATTTGGTCCATAACAAGATTCCTACCTTTTTCTGCTTTGCATAAGCGCAAATATATGGTATATCTACAGATGGATTTGTCTTTAACAAATCATTCTTGTCTGACCATCCTTCATCAATCAAAATATATTCAATCTTATGCCTATCTGCATAATCTATCAAATATAAATAAGTGTTTGTATTTATTCCGGCCTTAAAATCTACCCCGTAAATATTACGATCATTCCACCAATCCCATAGAACCTTACCAGGTCTAATCCAGCTCACATCACTTTTTTCCTCTTTTTCTTCAGACAATAAATAAATCAACTCACTTCTTAATATAGAGGCTGCATCATCAAAAATACCAATAACCCTCCATGGGAAATTACGTTTACCGCAAATCGGTACAATATAATCCTCACGTGTTGAAACATATCGCTTATTCCCATCCTCAATTATATTTTCCACATCCGGATACTTGGCAAAAGTCCCAACAAAAGACAAGCCATCAGGGCGCAAATACATACCTGCATAATTGTATAAATTAGCCTCTGCTAGCAATACCTTATATTTATCTACCTCAACCATTACCGGTGCTATCGAGAAACTATCACGAGGTAATTGCAAAATAGGGCGTATTGTATAATCTTGTTCGAACCAATTTTGAAGTTGATTGGTCAATAAAGAATACGTTTTATGATTCTGTGTAAAACCAAAAGTCACATGTTCATCCTCAACCGGAAGAGGAGAGTTAAACAAACTAACAAAACGATAAGCTACCCCTTCATCATAAATTCTAAATTCTATCTTATACGTCCGATAAGACAGCTCTAACAAATTGTAATTATTAATAGTTTGCCTATATTTACGAGGAACAGGGAAATTAACAATCTCAGAAACATAACTCCTCCTGACTTTGACACATTCATCGTTCACGCCCCAAAGCTGGCTACCAACCCTTAATGACAAAAAACTTTTATTCATTATCTGGCTACCATCACGAAAAATAGAATATGAAACCTGAGCGCCTGTTTCTATTACCAACCGATTCCTACCATTCGGAGAAAATCCTTCTATTGTATTTCCTGCTACCTCCAAGCAAGGAAAAAACATAAAGCCACAAACAATTATTGGCAATATAAACCTCAGAATCATACCTAATTCCCCCCCGAATATACAATTAATGACAAGCCAGCCACAAATAAGCCAAACATAGCGACTAACAAATAATGCGTTGACTTAGAAGCATTCCCAAATTCTTTCCATACAAATACCCCCCACAAAGCCGCAATCATAGGAGCACCCTGTCCTAGTGCGTATGAAACAGCAGGACCTGCTTTTCCTGCAGCAATGTAACTTAATGCCGTACCTAACCCCCAAATACATCCACCCAAAACGCCAACCAAATGAGTTAATGGTTTTCCCATAAAATACTCTTTATAACTGACAGAAGTACCAATAAATGGATGTTTCATTATAATCGTATTGAAGACCAAATTACTCAAGAATATGCCAATAGCAAAAATTAAAAAAGCTGTGTAAGGGGTTGCCATACCTGGAGTCGGAGACTCAAAATGATCCAGATCCATAGCTGACGCAACGAAACGATAAAAAAATGACATCAATAGACCTGAAATCACAGCTAATCCTATTCCTTTCCGACTTGCTTTCTTATCTTTTTTTTGCTTTCGACTAGCAGCCATTCCATTACATATAATAGCAATCACAATTAATACTACTCCTGTAAACAACCAAATTGGATCACCCTTCGGATGAGTAAAATAATTTATAAAGACACCTAATACAAGGGCAAGACCTACACCTAATGGAAAAGCCACAGACATACCTGCGATAGACACAGAAGCCGAAAGTAATATATTGGAGGCATTAAAAATAACACCTCCAATTAAAGCACTGATAATATTATTAGAATGCACTTGAGTTATATCCTCCAAAAAACTTCTGCCATTACTTCCCCAACTACCTAATGTAAACACAAGAATAAATGCAAACAATAATATTCCAATAGTATAGTCCCAATAATACAACTCATATCTCCAGCTTTTACTCGTCAATTTTTGAGTATTACCCCATGATCCCCAACAAATCATGGTAATTAGGCAAAAAATTACTGCCAATATATAACTATCAACTATAAACATAATTAAGAAATCTACATTTAATGGGAACCCACAATATTTGTTGTAACATTCACTAATTTATTAACTACTGCAGATATACTATCTTCATCTACTATAAGGAAATAATGTTTCCCATTTAAAGATGGAGTAAATCTACTATAGCCTTGTTCATCTATCTTTATATTACCACTTGGAGATATCCCCAAATGACTATCATTTGGTTCTATTGCATAAAGTACAGAAGTCAAATCCCAGCATGGGCGATCATAAGGCATTTGTGCATATAATTTATATGAGACACACAATGGATAATTATCTTTATTAGGAAAGTCTGTTAAAATACTTTCATGTGGATAAAGAATTCTAACCCCAACCTCAGATCCACTAGCAATTATTTTTGTTGGCCATTTTTCATATATATTCTTTGCTGCTTTTATATCCTGCAAGACATTCCACTCAGGGTTATTAAAGGTATCATCATTGTATGTTCCACTCATTATAGATAGTAATTTTACTTTCTTTTTAACCAATTCTAGACCATTCAAAGGGCTATATTCATCTGGGGAAGAATCTAAAAGACGCGAAATATTAGTAGCAAAGCCCACAGTGATAATCACAACCGAAGAATCGGCTCTAGAAGCCAACTCTTTCCTCATCATTTTATAACCCTCTGGAATAGAATCTTTCACAGATAGTTTAACCGGCAAAATTGGAATACCATTAATCAGTGTATCTAAAGTTCTACAGACATACCTTCCGCACTCCCGGTTTATATCTAAATCAGAGCCATTATAAGCGTAACCTAATGATAGGCTATCAAAACCGTTTAAGCGCACATACCCATCTATATACTCAATAACTCTAGGATAATCTTTACTAATAGTAATCCCTAGTAAATCAAATTTATCTTGCTTTGCATAGTTTAGAATCATCTGAAGAGCTAATACATCATCAATATCGTTCCCTAAATCCGTATCAAATATCACACCCAACTTATTAGGTAATGAGGGTATCGTTCTACCTTTTTCACATGACACAAAACTTGACAATAACAAACTTATAAGTATAAATATAAGAGACTTTTTCATAATATATATTTAATCAACAACATAATGCAATGTTAAATCCGTATAGATATTATCAAATATTGATGGAGATATTCCATAAACCGAAACATCTTGATTGACCCCAACATAACCAATTGGATGTATTCCTCCCGCAAAGTAATTTTTAGTCGCAAAACGTAAGGAAGGAGCCATACCAGCAGGGTCTAATATCGCTATAGCAATTATATATTGACCAGGGGTAAGCTGTTTATCCAACGTCAAACCTTGCTTCACTACATTGCATTGAGGACGAATTTTATACTTCCCAGAATTTTCATCCCACTCGTCACCAGGAAGCCATTGAGTAATATTCACATCATCCAAGATGCAGCTCCAAACTTTTGATTTTGTTTCTTTATCCAATAACATAATCTCAATAGGCCAATCATAGTAAAATGGAGAAGATCCTTCATTTGTTACTTTAAAAGAAATATTAAAGGTTTTCCCATAATCAATTCTACGAGTATAAGTAAATTCATTCAATATATAACGGTATCCCAAAGCATTCTGTATCAGCTGAGCATTCTTTTGTAATGCATCCTGACTAAAATCGACCTCAGGCCGTGCATATGAGAAATATCCTAAATGATTACAATGTAAGTCTCTAATCTGTTTAATTATTTTATTACGAGTTTCATCATTAGCTAAAATCTCCGTCAAACTATGATAGCGAGTAAAATCCCCCCAATTCCAACAAATTTCTCCACCTATTGGTTGCTTTTTCCAACGCCCTTTAATTTTCATCATTTCGCCATATCCTCTGACATCTTCTTCAGCAATTCCCCATGAATCCCAATAATATCCAAACTCATAATCCTTAAAATCATAGGCATAACGAACCATTACTTTTTTATGTTTGAAGGCTTCTGTAAAAGCATCTCCCAATGTTTTTTCTATTCCAGGAATCCATGTTTTATTTGCAACATGCTCCGCAGCATCATGAGGTTTCCAATAAGTACTAATCATGGGGGAGTGTTGCTCTCCCCATTGACCAATAATCCCCATCTCCACATAAGCAACACGAGGGTCATTATCCCAGGCTTCTCCCATTTTCTTCACTAAAGCTTTTACCCGATCCTGAAAAGTCGGATCAAAATAACCTCCAATCATAGGATATGGAGTACCTACTTCTTGTTCATAAGGAATATCCGCAGGAAAACGAATACCATCTAATCTATCAGGATCTGTAACTGCAGGAGTTCCCATCCAATGAATATACACTCTTGGAATTACCTTTATATTTTGTTTTTCTATTCCCTTCCAACGATGATTACTATAAGATACAATCTTATCTACCCCATCTGTTTTCACACTTTCTATACGATCCCAGGGTATGTATTCCTTATAAATAGATCCATATGGAAGCGGATAATTCGATGGGATTGGATCTAAACCGACTGAAAAAACATCACGCCAACCCATCATTGGATTTCTAAATGCACCATCATACAATAAAGGTTCAACTATTACGTTATCTCCATCAACTTTAACATTCAGAAGCTCATCATTATTTCCTCCCTCTATAGGATTATCATTACTTGAAGAACAGCTAAAAAAAGCGAACAAACAATATAGTGACAATAATTTTATTTTCATAACTCAAATCTTTAGAACATTTATAACTCCATTACATATCTTCTACAGCCTTTAATTTAAAATCATAATATTGCCCTTCAAGAGCATCATAATCTGTATGATCTCTTATACCATCGACTTTACATCTATCATAAAAAACAGGAACAACACTACGTTTATCATCAGAGACAGTCAATATACATCCTTTTATAGCAACGGTATAAGTTGCCTCGTAATCCCACGTTTCCAAAAAATGAACCATTCGAGCATGCCCTAATTCATTAATTATAAAATACCACCCTCTCCATCCATCAACAGCACAACTTCCAGGAGAAGAGACATCTGCACTTACCACATTCCCTTTTTCATTAATCGTCATACCTGTTCCTACGTTATATATATTTGTATACTCCAAATGAGTATCCCCTTCACTATACCCAAAATATCCTCCTTTCATAAATTTCTGATTATCACTTCCATTATAAGGCTCGATTACAAACTTCGAATCACCATTATGATGAGTAACCACCTTTGTTTCATCATCTTTTAAACATATCACATATTGTTGTAAGTCTTGCCAAGCAAACCAATTTTCACTATGCTCACTAGCTATTGCCTTTAATTGGAAATTTTTCTTTAATTCTTGATTTTTTCTTGTTATCGTATAAGCAATCTCATAATCTCCACTTTTTATTATTGGATAATCAAATTCTGAGCTATTAGAATAAAATTCGCCATTCACCTTCCATTCATGTTTTACCGCTTCAGAACCTTTTACCGTAACTGATATACGAAGTGATTCTCCTACACTCTTTGTAAACTCACTTTTATCTGTTGAAAAAACGACACCTTCAATATCACTAGGCTTCACATTTACTGTAAACAATTTAGAGGTAGAACCATTTATATCTGTTGCAATATATTCCAATTTAAATGTTCCAACATCAGTAACCTCATATTCTAAATCAGCAGATTCAGCACATAATTCACCATTATATTTCCATTCATGCTTTACATTTTCTCCGTCAATTACAATAGCTTTTAATGACAATATGCTACCTGACTGTAACGAGAACTCTGTATCATTAGTAGAAAATGCAATTTGAGGAGCTCCAATCATTTTTTTATAATCATAATCCTCACATGAAGAGCACAACAATATTAAGCCCAACAGAAATATCTTAATAAAACTTCTTTTTTTCATAATACTCCAATTTTTAATCTATTAATATCCTGCTAATTGTTCCAACAGAGAATTTGCATCTAATGCAGCCAATGGCAATGGATAATATTCTTTTGCTTTATCTGGCACAGGCCTATTAGGCTTCCGAGCTAATACATAAGTTTGCAATTTATTGTTCCTTATTAAATCTTTTCTACGACTTTTTTCAAAACACAATTCATGCAATCTTTCTTCTAACAAAGTTTCCAAAAATCCCTGTTTTGTTGAATTTGTTCCAATATTCTCAATAGGTTCCAGCCCTGCCCTTTCTCGAACATCATTCAAACATCGAAACTTTTCAACTGTTTGTTGCCCTGTTTCTGTCTGTAAACCATTAATAGCTTCTGCCTTCATTAATAGAACATCTGCATATCTAATCAATGGGAAATTCTGTTCACCATCATTAACGGGAAATCCAGCAGTTCGATTGTAATATTTAAAACAATGTGGCTTAAAAGTAACAGTCTGGCCTGCAGCATTCACTCCTGTTGTAATATAAGTAATACTTTTTCTTTTATCATTAGGTTCATAGCTATTATACAAATAATCAGTCGGTCCATACATTGCCCAACCAGTATATATAGTACCCTGAAGTTCAATAGGAAGGAAAAAGTCTGTAGAAGTAGAGCCTTCATCCTCAGATTTCAAACTTGCTCTATGTTGTATCTCAAATATATTCTCATATCCGGCATTCTTATTAGCGGGATCATAAATATCTGCATAATCATCATATAAATGGAAATTATTCCCATCACCAATGACCAAATTACAATATTTTAAAGCTTGTTCGTAATTTAATTGTTGCAAATACATCCGAGCAAGCATTGCCTGAGCTGCAAATTTAGTAGCCCGTCCTTCTTCCCATACATTGACTGCAGGTAAAACTTTCTCAGACTCCAATAAATCTTTTTCTATCTGTAAATAAATTTCATCAACCGTTGCACGAGGTTTCTTCAAATTATCTTTATCAGCTGAAGCTGATAACCACAATGGGACACCGCCAAAAAGATTTACCAATTCAAAATAATACACCCCACGCAAGAATTTTGCCTGCGCAACAAACAATTCACGATCTTCAACATCAACAGGTAATAAGTCAATAATTACATTACATCGTTTAACTCCTTCAAAAAGGTCTAAATACACAGCTTCAAAAATATCATACTCTGAGGAATAAGTATAACTATCTAACAATACTTCATGATCCCCATAAGTATCATTGTAAGATGTAGCTTCATCTGTTCCAAGAATACCCAAACCTATTGAAAATTTATAATCAAACCCATCTTGCAACATTGCATATGCACCATTCATTGCTTTATCTGCTCCTTCTTTTGTCAAATATGCATTTTCAGGTGTCAACTGGCTAAATGTTTCTTCTTCTAAAAAATCAGCACAACCAGATAAGGTTAGAGCCAATATAGACATAGATATAAATAAAATCTTTTTCATATAATATTAAATTTAAAAATTAATAGAAAGACCTCCCATAAAAACACGACAAGCCGGATAAGGATTAGCATTATTAGTCTCCACGTCAAATCCCGTATAATCAGTGAAAGTTAATAAATTCTGTACTGAAGCATATATTCTAATGTTATTTACAAATAACTTTTTATTAATACTATGTGGAAATGTATATCCTAGCTCTACATTTTTAACCCTAATATAATCTCCTTTTTGATAGACTCCATCTGTTTCATACAACTGAGAATTTGTACTTCCTAAGCGAGGATATTTATTACTTGGCCGATCCACAGTCCAATAATTATTATAATAATCAAGACTCATATTAGCACTGGGAGAATAAGAATCAAGATACGCAAAAGGATTATATATCTTATGTCCTCCCGCAAATGTTAGAAAAACTGTGAAATCGAATCCATACAATTTAAATGTATTTGAGAAACTACCAAAATACTGAGGTACTGTCTGCCCTACAAAATCACGGTCATCATCATCTATAATATTATTTCTATTTGCATCGATGATTTTATAATCACCTGGCTCTGCATTGTATACTTTAGCTACCTCAGCCTCATCGGATTGCCATATACCTCCAAACCGTTTAGTATAAATTACATTTATTGATTTCCCAACAAAATAATCACCAACACGATTTAACCCATTGTAAAGCTTCTCTATTTCATTATCATTAAAAGAATAGGTAAAGCTTGTCTGCCAAACAAAATTCTTTGTATTAAAGTTCACTGTATTTAAAGTAAATTCAAAGCCTTTATTTCTCATAGCTCCAACATTGACTAATGCTGTCCTATAACCAGATTCAAGAGGTAAAGGTACATTATATAACAAATCATATGTATATTTATCATAGGTATCAATAGAACCAGACAGTCTATTGTTAAAGAATGCAAAATCAAGTCCAAGATCAAACTGGCGAGATTTCTCCCACGTTAAATCCGGCTGTGCTAATATGGAGGTTCTAGATCCCGTCGCCAAATCTCCTCCAAATACATAATCTGTATACCGACTACTAGCAGCATCAACTTGCGCCATTGATTGATATGAACCAATTTCCTGATTCCCGACAATACCATAACTTGTACGCAACTTTAAATTATCAAGGAAATCTACATCTTTTAGAAAATCCTCTTGATTAATTCTCCATGCGAATCCTCCAGACGGGAAATATCCCCATTTATTCCCTTTAGCAAAACGAGAAGAACCATCTGCTCTCAAAGTTACAGTCAGCAAATACTTATCCAGAAGAGAATAATTCGCACGAACAAAGAAAGAAGCTAAAGTGGATTTCACCCTATCTGAATTCACAAACTTAGGAGTCCCGGTTCCTAAATTATCATTTTGAGTAATATTAGATGCATTTAAAACTTGAGTTGTTACTTTAGTCCAATTAAAAACAGAAGCAGAGAATCCACCCACTGCTGTCAATCGATGAATACCTTTATTCAAATTATAAGTAAGAGTATTTTCTGTTTGCATATAAAACTGCTCACCATTCTCGCGGTCTGAAATATTAGTATTCTTATATATTCCAGTCATACGTGAATCTTGAAAAACGTTACTCTGATTATTAATAAATTCTCCACCATTTTCTGTTCTCAACTTAAGATTTTTTATTAGCTCCGCTTCCAAACTCACAGATGCATTAATACGAGTCTGAGTAAAATTATTTTTAAAATACGTCACTGCAGCAAGAGGATTTGGACGAAGTAAAAGATTATCATAATAAGTTCCATCTTCATTAAATACTGGAGCTGTCGGTTTAGATGCAACGGCACTTCCAACAGTCCCTTGATCTAAACTATTCATCCCGGCTACTCCATCTGTATTACTAGAATTTGTAGACGATCTAATCACATTAAACTTTACTCCCATAGTCAACCATTTATTAAGTTTAGAATCCAAGTTGAATCTAAGGCTCCCTTTTTGATAGCCTGTATTTTTTATAATTCCTTCTTGATCAACCCAATCTAACCCTAAATAATAGGTGTTTTTATCTGTACCTCCAGATATACCTAAATTATAATTTTGATAAAATCCTGATTGTGTTATTAAATCTTGCCAATCTGTAGACCCTCCTGTCTCAAACATACGCAATTCTTCTTTATCCCAAAGATATGTATTATCAGTTGCCTTATCTAAAACCTCTTTAAATTGAGCGGCATTAAGAACATCTTGCTTATTTATAAATTGTTGTACTCCCCAATTTGTATTAAAAGTGATTTTTGCCTTGCCACTTTTTCCTTGTTTAGTCGTGACAAGAATGATTCCATTTGATGCTCTAGAACCATATATTGCAGTAGAAGCAGCATCTTTTAATACTTCTATAGACTCAATATCAGATGGAGCAATAACATCCAATCCTGCATTAGACATTACACCATCTATAATATACAAAGGTGTATTACTTGCACCTCCATTTCCAAACGAACCATTTCCACGAATAATAATATTAGATGATCCCCCTGGTTTAAATGAGCCCTTAGATATTAATACACCTGTAGCAAGACCTTGCAAAGCGTCTGCTGCCGAACCAACTTTAACATTACTCAATTCATCTGGTTTTATTGACACTATAGAACTTGTTAAATCACTTTTTTTGGCTGTACCATAACCAATGGCTACAACCTCATCTAACTCTATAGCCGATTCATACATAGTCACATTTACAGTACTCTTTCCACCAACTGGAACATTTTCGGTTTTCATTCCAACTAACGAAAAAACCAATGTATGATTTTCTCCTATTCTAATTGTATACTTTCCATCGACATCAGTAATTGTTCCCTGAGAAGTTTCCTTACATACAACTGTAACTCCTGGCAATGGATTTTGATTAATATCAATAACAGTTCCAGAAACCAAGTTCTGAGCCATCGATGTATTTAGATATAAACACATCAACATTAAAATAAAAAGACTTTTTTTCATAGACATACATTTATTTTGTTAAACTCTTTTTTTTATAAACTCCTCTACTTCGTTTAATGTTGGAATAGACGGCTGTGCTCCCATACGAGTAACCGCTATAGCAGAAGCAGCACTAGCGAAACGCAGAACATCTTGATTTAACTGTCCATGCACATATGCAACAGCAAGGGCACCACAAAAAACATCACCTGCAGCAGTAGTATCAACAGCATTAACAGAAAAACTAGGAACGAAATACGACTCCAAACTTGTTTTGACATACGCCCCCTTGCTTCCTAATGTAATAATAACTTCTTTAGCTCCAGCATTAAATAACTTACTAGCCACACACTCTATTGTTTCATCATTCAATGAAGAATTACTGATATATTCTGCCTCATTTTCATTTACAACCAATAAATCAACAATCCTCATTAATTCAGAATCTATAATACAAGCTGGAGCTGGATTAAAAATAACTTTAACCCCCTTTTTATGAGCTATTAAAGCTACCTGCTTAATCGTTTCATAAGGAATCTCGGCCTGTAGCAATAACACATCTGCTTCCTCCAAAAGCACATCAATATTTTTCAGAGATGCCATCAAAAGTGAGCTATTTGCCCCTGGAGCAACTGCAATGCAGTTCTCTGCATTATCTGCGACTAATATCAGTGCTACACCAGTAGGCTTTTGCTTATCAATCACAATCCTATCCGTAACAATTCCCTCCTTAATATAATACTCTTTTAGCATTTCTGCATACATATCATTGCCTAAAGCTGTTACAAACGTAACCTCCCCCCCAAGACGAGCTGCAGCTACAGCCTGATTTGCTCCCTTTCCGCCATAAGCCTGGAGAAAACTAGCTTTTCCAACAGTCTCACCAGGCAATGGTAAATGACCGACTCGAGCGACCATATCAATATTAGAACTCCCAACAACTACAATTTTCATAATATCATTTATTAAGATTATATATTAATTTCACTTCTATATGGAATAGCACTTTGAGCACCTATGCGAGTTACAGCTAATGAGGCTGCAATATTAGCGAACTTCACTGCATCTGTTAAAGAATGTCCTTCTGACAAATAAACACTAAAAGCGCCACAAAACACATCTCCTGCACCAGTTGTATCTATTGCTTCCACTTCTTTAGCTGGAAGCAACGTATACATTTCTCCTTCTTTAACATATGCTCCTTCTTTCCCTAATGTGATTACAACATTTTCTATTCCCCTTTCTCCAATAATCTGTGCAGCACGATGAGCACTTTCTATATCAGTAACCTTTACCCCTGATAACATTTCTGCTTCAATTCTATTTGGAAGAATAGCATGAATATTGCTCAAAAACGAATCACTTAATCCAGAGGCAGGAGCTGGGTTCAAAATAATCTTCTTTCCATAACGATTAGCTAACTCAACTGCGTACTCAACAGCTTCCATAGGAATTTCCAATTGAATAAGAATTATATCAGCTTCTATAATCTTACTTACAGCTTTACTGATATCTTCAGTCGATAAAGAACGATTTGCCCCTGGAGCAACAATAATGCTATTTTCTCCAAATGAATCCACCGAAATAAGAGCCACACCTGAAGGACTTTTAGAATCTGTAAAAATAAAATCTGTATTTATCTTTTCTGATTTATATATTTCCAAAGCCTGAAGTCCAAATAAATCATAACCAATTTTAGATATAAAAGTCACTTCAGCTCCTAATCTCGAAGCTGAAATTGCTTGGTTAGCTCCTTTTCCACCTGGATTCATATAAAAAGTCCCCCCCAAAATAGTTTCTCCCGGAATTGGTAATCGGTTAGCCTTCACGACCATATCGGTATTACAACTACCGATTACCACAATTTTAGATTTATGCCCTAACGATATTTCCATAATATTTTTAATTAAGATATACAAAGAAAAAAAGAATAGAGATACAAAGAATTGCACTTATATCGAATAAATATAATTACAAAAAGAAGACAGTATCAAATAAAGCCTCCTAAAAGCAATATCTGCACTGTCTATCAATAATATTATTATAATTTCAAACGATATAAATCAGAAGTATTTTTAAAAGCTTATCCTATCCTTTACATGACGCTCTAACACTATAGATAAATCACTTTTCAGAACTTTAGATTCTATCCAAGCTACAAAATCAAAGAGTCGTAAAAGCTGACGTTCATATTTATCATTGTATAGTTCGTAAACTTCTATACGTAACTTATCCCAAAATTTTTCTCTATCTCTACGCAAAATGGGAAGATTTCTTTTATTTAAAAAACGTAATATTACCCGTTCTGTTTTAAATGCTTGTATGGAACGAGATGAGATAAGTCCTCGAAGTATGGAGTTTACTTCATATTGTATTAATTCAAATTCCTCCAACTCATAATAAGCAATAAGACGGACCAAACGAATTGTCCTCATTAAAGGTAAATACTTGATATTATGATCTACGACAGAATTCCCTATAATTTTCTTAGCCAACTTATATTCCTGGTTCCCAATATGAACCAACGTTGAATAAAGTAACAATTCACTTTTACGAATTGGAGTTAACCATACCATCTTCTCAAAAAGAGAAGACTGATAATCTTCCATTATCCTTTTACATTCCACAAAATTACCTTTATCTAAATATGGGAAAAGCTTGTATTGAAAAAGTAAACATGTCGCATTTATCTTAAATTCTAATGCTGAAGATTCTTTTATGATTTTCTCTAACTTATCTAAAAAATAAGGCATATCATTATATGCTCTTATTGAACGTAAATTGCTTAACACTCCTTCCAATACTGCTAAATAATAGACCGGAGGAGTCGACCAAAAACGTTGATTCTGTTCAAATAATAAATTTAACTCTTTGTAAGTATTTAAAGCAGCTTTATAATCTCCTGTTTCCATCAAATAATTGGCTTGGAAAAGTTTATGATTTCGAATCAATTCAAAATTGCCCTCCAAATCAGAAGAGGCAGTAAGATAAAGCTCACTAACAACTAAATCATTCAAATCTTGCTTCTGCTTAGAAGTACGTATTGCTCCCCAATGCATCAAACGATATTTCAATAGATTATGCAAAGAAGATTGTTCTACAATTTTTCTAATCTTTTTTAAAGACTCATTTTGAATAAAATGTCTATGAAACAATTCCCTCTCTGTTATCCCCAAAAAGTTCAAATGCAATAAATACTCCAGTTCTACTTTAACTGCAATAATTAAAATCTCATTTATTTCATAATATTCAGCTTGCTTAATTACATCTGACAATACATCAAAACATTCTTCAAATAATGAACGCTCATAAAGCATGCGCGCCTTACACAAACTACTAAATAAATCATAGTAAATATCTTTATGACGACGAAGCAATATAAGACTATCTAATAATTTCTCATACAAATACTGAACAGATATTTCAAAAGAAGCATTCGGTCTATATATATGAAATTCATCTTTCACTTGATCTCCATCTGGAAACTTATTCTTCACAATAATATCATAAATAATCAAATAATCCTTCTTATTATGTTCTTTCATTACTTGTTGACAAAAATGTTTTTTTTCAGCCTTTGATAAAGAACATATTAAAGATATAACCGAATCAATCTTTCTCATATTTAATTGTCTTTCTAAACTTCTTCCAACATCAAACCCACTCCCTTCACGGTCTTCAGTTCCACCGTATCATCGGCCGCTAACAGTTTGCGCAAGCGAGACACGAATACGTCCAAACTGCGCGAAGCAAAATAATCTTCCTCCGTATTCCATAGGCGCGACAAGATGACCTCCCGCCGCACGACTTGCCCCTTGTGCTCACACAACATACGCAGCAAATCAGCTTCCCGCGCCGTCAGCATCCGTTCTTCTCCCCTTTTCTGTTTCCATACGCCACGCACCGTATCAAAGGAAAACAGTTTCCCGATGGGTACCTCCCGGACTTCTTTCTGCGCCGACATCCCGCGCGTCAGTTTCAACAATGCCGTGATATGTGCATGCAGTTCCTCGGCCAGAAATGGCTTTTTGACATAGTTATTCACACCCAGTTCATAACCT
>OGHV01001178.1_pt1 | contig 15456 bp, 17 predicted proteins | sample 1571551 | NCBI WGS metagenome assembly OGHV01 (sample SAMEA2581960, study PRJEB24529) | metagenome | biome: Human gut stool | place: China | collected 2011 | reverse complement strand
ACGCCGCTGAGGGCATAGCGGGGCTGAGAGTAATTTCAGCGTGGAAATTCAGGCCCGTCGAAAGACCGCGTGACCTTCTCCGTCAGGTGAAGATGCTTGTCTTGGGTTTCCCATCAACCGGTCAAGAGCGATGTCGATGAGGCGCCGCGTGGCGTCAAGCATCGGCAGCGGGATGGTGAGGATGTCCCCGTCAAGACTGAGGTTGCGCATCGAAAGCCGGACCCGAAGAGGCGTTTGGCGCTCAAACCGTGCCTTGTAGGCGCGAAGACCCGGAGCGCGGGCGTTCGCTCCCGGTGCGACCTCGATCGGGATCACGTACCCCCGATGCGAAATCAGGAAGTCGACTTCCGCTCGGCGCGGCCCCGACGCCGCCCAACAGCAGGGGCTGGCGTCGAATTGCCGGACCAGGCTTTGGAGGACGAGGTTCTCCGCAAAAGCCACCTTCGCCTCGCGGCGCCCTTGAAGACCGTCGGCGATGTCCTCAATCGTCAGCGCCGAGAGGCTTGCCAGAAGCCCCGCGTCCACGACGAAAACCTTGAAGGCGCTCTCGTCGCAGTAGGCCTTGAGCGGCAGGCAGGGCATCGATACGCGGCGGACGATGCGCACCATCTGGGCGTCCGTCAACCAGGCGAGCGCGCCGCCGTACTTGCGGGCGTTCGAGCGGGGTTCGACGTCGCCGTACCTGAACCGCGTGTTCTCGCGGGAGAGCTGCTTCGGGAGAGACGCCCAGACCCGCGTGATCTTGGCGGCGTCGATGCGCCCGGCGTGCGCCCGAACGTCGCCCTGGAAGCGCTCCAGAATGGCCTTCAGGGCCCTGAAGGCGCCTTCGATGTCGGCGTTCTCACACCAGACCCGGGCGGGCTCGGGCATCCCGCCGACAAGGACGTACTCGTGAAGCTTTTGCGTGAGCGGCGACAGCAGCAACTCGGGGAGGGGCTCCAACGTCGACCAGGTTTCGACGCACCGCACCAGTCCATCCTCGCCTTGGGCACGGAGAAACTCGGTGAAGCTGAGCGGTTCCAGCGTCATGAAGCTGACCTTCCCGACCGGGAAGGATGCCGGCTGCGCATCCGGTAGGCCCAGCAAAGCGCCCGCGGCGATGACGCGCAGGTCCGGCCGGAGCTCGTGGAAGTACTTCAGCGCGCGGATCGCGTTGGGGCAGTGGTGCGCGTCGTCGAAGAGCACCAAGGCGCCGGGCTGGATGGTCTCGCGGGCGCGCAGGCTCAGCTGCCGGAGGATTTGGTCGGGCGAGAGGTCGTCGCTGAAGACCTCCCGCAGACGCGGCTGAGCTTCGAAGCTGAAGTAGTGCTGCTTCGACGGGAAGTACCGCCGGGCGAAGTCCTTCATGAGCCAAGTCTTGCCGACCTGACGGACGCCTTGGAGAATGAGGGGTTTGCGGTAGGGGTCGTTCGCCCAACGGACGAGATCTTGGGTGGCTTGGCGTTCCATGGCGTGACCTGGGGTGAGTGGGTCGACGGGGTGTTGCATCACATTCTGCGCTTCCGAGGCCTCGGGCCGCATCAGATGAGCTGAGTTCTCTTCGGGTTCTGCATCCAAAACAGCCTTTTGGACTGTGAGTCCCGCATCAGAGCGTGCGGTTTGTTTCCGGGCGCCGGCTTCCCGGAGGCGCCTGCGCGCCTCTTCGCCGATCCCTCCCTCAAGAAGCCCGGCACGCCGCGCCGCCGGTCGTCTACCACTTCCGGACAGCTCCGCCCCGCGCAGCCCCTCTACGGCTTCTCCGCTTTCCTTGTCCGAGAAGCCTTTACGATCCATTCGGAAAGTCGGAACGGAGTCCGGCCCCGAAAATGCGCCTACGCCTTTAGTCGTAAGAATCAGGAAATCTTGGGGGCGTATAACACCGGGAATAGCGCCTCACGACGCGCAACTTGAGACCACAAAAAAGCAGAAAGCAAGGATCGAAAACATGATCAAGACTTCGATTGCGACCGCTCTCGCCCTGGCGCTTGCCGCGGGCTCCGCCATGGCGGAATTCAAGCAGAGCTGAGCGCGAAACCCTACGCGCGCGACGTTCGGAAGGCGTCCAGGCGGATCCCTGAGGGTGGACGCCCGGGCGCCTTTTTCGCGACCCCGCTCAGGCCTCCTTGCTCCCCGTCTCACCGCGCACGAGTTCCACGACGAACCTCGTCCCCGCGACGGCGCCTTCGGGCGTCGGGATGTCTTCAAAGCGGAAGCCCCAACCGCAGCGGTCCGCGAAGCGCCGCACGAGGTGAAGCCCGATCCCGTGCCCGACGTCGCGCGAGAGATTCACGCGCCCTTCACCCTTCCCGAAGTCGTCGAAGAGCCCCTCGCGCTTCTCGGGCGCAATGCCGCCCCCGGTGTCCTCCACCCGGAAGCCCGTCGCGGTTTCCGTCACGACGACGGCGCCCGAGCGCGTGTGAAGCACGGCGTTCTTGATGATGTTGGACGCGACCGTCCCCAAGAGGACCGGCGAGAAGGCCCCTTCGCAGCGGGCTTCGGTGACGAAGCTCAACGAGAGCCCCTTCTCCTTGGCAGGTCCCGACCAGATTTCGCGCATCCGCCCCATGATTTTGGAGACGGTGTCGGTCGCCTGGAGTTCCGCCTCGTAGGCGTCCCCTGCGAAAGCCAAAAAGCTCGTGATCAGCTCATCCATTTCGAGGAGCGCCCGGTGGGCGCGCTCGACGTGCTTTTCCTGGTGCGGACTCAAAGGCGACATCCCGAGCATCTCGAGGCTCATCCGCGCGGTCGTGAGGGGCGTGGCGAGTTCGTGGCTCACGTCCCCCGCGAAGGCGCGCTCGCGCTCCAGGGCGACGTAGAGCCTCCGGAAGGTCCCGTCCACCACCGCACCCAAGCGGCCCACCTCGTCCCCGTGCGCGTCGTGGGCGCCGAGCCCCTCGTAGCGGTGGGACTTCGTGCGGTCTTCGATCATGTTCGTGAGCTCTCTCACGGGCTTCAGAATGACGATCTCGAGGAAGCTCCCCGCCGCGGCGACGGCGATGAGAAGGATCACCGCGACGGCAAGGAAGATGTGCTCCAACTCGCTCTCATAGTCGAAAGTCGTGAGTCGGATTCGGGAGATGATGTATTCGTTGCCGCCGATGCGTCCGCGATAGACGTAAAGATCGCGTCCGTCCTGGTGGTCCGGGAAGACGGAAAAGCCTTGAGGCACGTCCGCCCAAGCGGGCGGAATCGGTTTGAAGCGGGGGTCGGTACCCACAACTTCCACGGTTGAAGGCAAAATCGTGATGGCGTCATGAAGGCTCGCCACCCTCTATCATGAAAGAGGTGGGAGCCCTCGGCACGCGACCAGTCTGCGTACGTTTTTTTGGCACCGCACCGCATCGCGGTTACCGATGCAAAATTGCAGCCGATCTTTCGCACCCTATATTGCTCTGTCTCTCATTGAGAGAACTAGGCGTATGGAAAAATGAGCGCATCTTCCGAGCGGAAGCTGTGTCTGCTGTTTCTCCAACATCACCCGTATGCCGAGGGCTCGCCAAACCCCACCCAGTTACAGGAGGGGCTATGAGCAAGTCTAAGCCAAAACCACTGCGATCCGCGCTAGCTGAGGTCAGTGCTCCCGAAATCACTGTCCGCGCCCGCTACCGCTCCGCAATCGGCATCGACGTGCATCTGGGTCTCCTTGTGTGTTGCTTCCAGAGGCAAGACGACAATCACCGGGAGTACCAGGAATCTCGCGACTTCCATACTGACCGCGCGGGCATTGAAGAGTTCGTTGCATGGTGCAAGGAATGCAATCCCGACATCTTCGATGTGTCATTCACATTGCGCTTAGGCCCGCCGAGACCCAACGCCATTACCGCAGACGAGACGAACAAAACAGCAAGCGAAACAATGAACTTTTTATGGTTTCCTCCTTGCCTTCTACTTTACTCCCGACCATAGATCGGTAGTCGTCTCATTTTGTGTCGCACCTTGGATGAGGTTCTTCCGTTGCGCGTGGACGGCCTCCTGCCGCTAAACTTCCTCCGAACCGACATGCTTTTCCCGCGCCGCATCCCTTCGGATGAGCACCGCGGAGCCGAATCCCCCGAGACACCCGTCATGAACATTCAGAAAGACAACGAAATGTACATGCGCATCGCGCACATCGCCGCGGAGCGCAGCTATGCCGCACGCCTCAAGGTGGGCTGCGTCATCGTGAAGAACCACTCGATCATCTCGTTCGGCTGGAACGGGATGCCGACGGGCTACGACAACTGCTGCGAGATGGAAGTGGACGGGCAGTTGGTCACGCGCCCCGAAGTGCAGCACGCGGAGCTGAACGCCATCGCGAAGTTGGCGGAGAACGGCTATTCCTCCAAGGGCGCCTCGATCTTCATCACGCACAGCCCCTGCATCCACTGCGCGCTTCTCATCCAGAAGTGCGGCATCACCGAGGTCTTCTACCACGAGCTCTACCGCTCGAGCGAAGGGCTCGAATTCCTCCGGAAGGCCGGGATCAAGGTGGCTCAGCTCTGACAAGGGAAATCACTTTCCCCGACGTTTCGGCTGGGGGCCTATATTCTCTTCACTTGAAGAAATCAGACCCCCATGCATTCCTCCACCGCTCTCCACGGCGCTCTGCTCGCCGCCTTGGCCGCCCTCCTCTGGGGCACGGCCGGCACCGCCCAGTCCTTCATTTCGCCCGAGGGCCCCGACGCCCTTTGGGTGGGCGCGCTGCGCCTCATCTTCTCGATGGCGTTCTTCTGGCCGCTCGTGTTGTTCACGAGCCGGAAGGCGTCGGCCCCGGCGGCCTCGAACACCGCCGCCCCAGCTTCGCCCCGCCGCCTTGCCGTGGGCGTGATTCTGGGCGGCTGCACGATGGCCGCCTACAACTTCGGGTTCTTTGCGGGCGTGCGCGAGATCGGCATCGCCTTGGGGTCCGCCGTCACGATCGGGAGCGCTCCGATCTGGGCCGGGATCATCAACGTCCTCTGGAAGAAGAAGGCGCCTTCGATGCGCTGGTGCCTCGGCACCGGCGTCGCCGTCGCCGGGGGCGTCGTCATGGCGGTCTCGCGCGCGGGCGATGCGGAACTCTCGACGCTCGGCTTCACCGCGTGCCTCTTCGCCGGGTTCTCGTACGCGCTCTACGCGTTCGTCGCGGAAGAGGCCGTGCGCACCGCGGGGAGCGCCCGTGCGAGCGCCTGGATCTTCACGACCGCGTCGCTGATCGCACTCCCCGTCGCGTGGGTGAATTCGGGGCTCCCGTCCCCGGCCATCAGTGACCTTCTCGTCACGGTCTATTTGGGCGTCATGGTGACGGGCGTCGCGTACCTGTCGTTTTCCGAGGCCTTGAAGCGCATCAGCCCGGCGACCGGCGTCGCGCTGACGCTCCTGGAGCCCGTCACGGCGTTCGTGCTCGCCGCCTTGGTCGCGCACGAGCCCACCTCCGTCATGGCCTTCGTGGGGCTGGTCGGCATCCTGGGCGGGCTTGCGGTGATTCTGCGGGAGGCTTGAGACGACGATCCGCAGCCCCGACATGACGATGGGACCGCTCACGCTGTCCCGTCGTCGTTTTTGGAGTTCCCGGCAGAGATCAGGCCTCGATCGGCCCCTCCCAGACGAGCTTCGGGGTGCGGGGCTGGCGAAGCGCCAGGCGGATCTCAGGCGTCAGGTTCGCCTGCACGGGAAGCGGCATCACGCCGCCTTTTTCCAAAGCGGTGAGCGACGCCCAGACGTGCCCCAGGAGCACGCTGTCGATGAGCGCCCCGTGGAGCGAACGGTCGACGGTGCCGATCTCGAAGCGCTCGCAGAGCGCCTCCAAAGACCTCTTCCCGACGGGAAGGAGACTCCGTGCGCGGCGCCAGGAGCACTCGATCTTTTTGACGGAGCCGAAGAAGGACGGCCCGCCCGCGCGCGCGAGCTCCCCTTCGATGAAGTGCTGGTCGAAGGTCGCGTTGTGCGCGACGATGGTCGCGCCCTTCACGAAGGCGAGGAATTCGTCCTGGATCTCCGCGAAGCGCGGCGCCCCCAGGAGAAACGACGTCGACAACCCGTGGATGCTCTGCGCGACGTGGTTCATGCGGCATTCCGGGTTGAGGTACGTGTGAAAGGCTCTGATCGCCCTGCCCTTCTCGTCCGCCTCCACCACCGCGATTTCGCAGACACGGTCGCCTCCCGTGACGGAAAGTCCGGTGGTTTCGGTATCGAGAAAAAGGAAGCGTTCGGCCATGAGGGTCTCCAATGCTCAACGGAGGCCTATTCTAAGCCGCTTCGCGGGGACCCCTCGCGGGGTCCTCTTTCGAGGGATTCCGAAGACCCCCTCAATGCACGCGGAAGAGCCGCGAGGACCAGGCGACGAAGAGAAGAAGACAGACTTCCATGAGGAAGGCCGTCCCGAGCGAGGTGCGGTGCGCGACGAAGCCGATCAGCGCAGGCCCCGTGAGGAGCCCCGCATAGCCCAAGGTCGTCACGCTCGCCATCGCGAGGCTCATCGGCATGTCGTTCTGCTCGCCCGTCGCCGCGAAGGCGATGGGGACGATGTTGGAGGCCCCGATCCCGACCAGGAAGAAGGCCGCCACCGTCACCCAGGCGCTCGGCACCGAGACCGCGAGGATGAACCCGGCGCCTGCGAGCACCGAACCCATGAGCACGGTGCTTCTCGGGCCGATGCGGGTGATGAGGCGGTCCCCGGTGAAGCGCATCAGCGTCATCGCGACGTTGAAGGCGGCGAAACCGAGCCCTGCGTTTTCGATCGCCGCGCCCTGCACTTCGGTGAGGTAGAGCGCACCCCAGTCGAGGATCGAGCCTTCGACGAGGAACATCACGAAGCAGACGCAGCCCAAGAGAAGCACGCGCCCCTTCGGCAACGGGAAGCCCCGCCCGTGGGCGTCCTCCGAAATCCCGGCGACCAACGTCCAGCGCCCGACCCAGGCCCAGGAGAGCGCGCCCAGGATGAGGAGCGCCATCGCGGCGAAGGCAGGGGCCAAGCCGAGGTTCATGAGGAGGCTCATCAGAAGCGCGCCCACGACGCCGCCCACCGAGTAGAGCGCGTGAAAGCCCGAGAGCATCCGCCGGCCCGAGGCCTTTTCGACTTCGATCGAGTGGACGTTCATCGAGACGTCGACCGCCCCGAAGACGGCACCGAAGACCGCAAGGAGCGCGACCGCCACCCATGCGTCCGTGACCCACGGGATGAAGACCGCGAGCAGGCTCGTCAACGGCACCGCCCACGCGAGCACCTCGCGGGTGCCGCGCCGCGAGACGATCATGCCGGAGAGGGGCATCGTGACGAGAGCCCCGAGACCCAACGTGAGAAGAAGCATCCCGAAGACGGCTTCGTCCAACCCCAAGCGCTGCTTCACGAAGGGGACGAGCGAGGCCCAGACGGCCATGATGAAGCCCGCGAGAAAGAACGAAAGCCGCGTGGCGTGGTGCGAAGGCGGAATGTCGCGCAGAAAAACCGCATCCGACATGGGTGCTCCGAATGGAAAAGAGTTGGGGGTCGTGAGATTGTATCGGCCGCCGATCTCAGAATGATGACGGCCGGAGAAATGCGCTCAAAAAACCCCGGCGGGTGCGGGACCTGCCGGGGTTCTCGAGAGCCCTTCGGGGGCTCAGGGCTTCGACGCGCGTCGGCCGATCAACCCATCTTCTTCGTCACGAAGTCGACGAAGACGTTGACGCCCAAGGGCAGGTACTGCTCGTCGAACGTCATGTTGGGAGCGTGCAGACCCGGGGTGGCGCCGACGCCCACGCCGAAGTAGGCGGCCTTCAGTTCGGGCTTCGCCATCTTGAAGCAGTGGAAGTCTTCGCCGCCGCCACCGCAGTCCTTCGCGAGGTTTTCGACGCCCGCGGTGTCGCGGATCGACTGCGCGATTTCTTCGACGAGATCGTCATCGTACTCGGCGGCCGGGCAGAGTTCCGGCGTATCCACCGTCACTTCGGCCTCCATCGCCTTCCCCGTCATTTCGCAGGCGAGGTTGATGCGGCGGAGGTACTCCTTCATGAGCGGGTTCTTCCCGGCGCGCACGTCGAAGGTGATCGTGCAGGTGTCGGGCACGGTGTTGGTCGCACCGGCGTTCGCGTGGATCTGCGTGGCCTTGGCGGACCAGACTTCGGTCGGGTTCAACCAAATGTCCTGCACCGCGCCGATCACGCGGCAGGCGACGTCGATCGTGTTGACGCCCAGGTGCGGACGGGCGGCGTGCGCGCCGCGGCCCTTGATCGTGACGAACGTCGTCGCGGACGCCGTATGGCGGACCGCCGCGCAGATCTTCCCGGCCGGGACGTCCTGAATCGGACGGATGTGGGCGCCGACGGCGTATTCGACGTCGTCCAAGACGCCGGCCTTGATCATGGCGGGCGCGCCCTTCAAGGTTTCTTCGGCGGGTTGGAAGAGGAGCTTCAGCGTCCCGCGGCGGACCTTGCCCACCAAGCGGCTCGCGGCCGCCAAAAGCATCGCCGTGTGGGCGTCGTGGCCGCAGGCGTGGATCGCGCAGTCCTTGCCGTCGATCTTGAAGGGGAGCGCGTCCATGTCGGCGCGAAGCAGCACGACCGGGCCCGGTTCCGTGCCGCGGATGATGCCGACCACGCCCGTGGTGCCGCCCACGTTCGTCTGCGTCTCGATCCCGAGCGCCTGAAGCTTCTCGGCGACGTAGGCCGAGGTGCGGAATTCCTTGAGCCCGAGTTCGGGCATCTCGTGGAGTTCGCGGCGAAGGGCCGCGGCATCGTAAATGAGGGACATCGGTATCTCCTTATGGGAAGGATGTGCGTGTTCTGGTCCTGAATGTCGTCGGAAGAGGATCCCGTTCGGGAGCTTCCGAGGCCCTCGGGCTATCCCGATAAAGCAACCTTAAGAATCCTCGGGCATCCTCTCCGGTCGATGGTCCATCATACGCCGAGGCTCCCCCGGTCGGCTTAAGGCCATCTCCTTAGAACACAGCCAAAAAGAAAAACTCATGAGCCAAGACCGCATGCGGCGTCTTGAGGAACTCCCGCGTCTTCGTGGCGAGACCGAGACCATCCGCGCGATGGTGCGCCTCTACTGCTGGGCGCACCATCCGAACGACGTGAACCCCGACGACCCGGACCGCGTGTGCCCGGCGTGCCGCTCGTTCCTCGACTATGCGCTGAAGCGCCTCGCCTGCTGCCCCTACGGGGAGGAGAAGCCCGTCTGCGAGAAGTGCCGCATCCACTGCTACAAGCCGGCGGAGCGCGAAACTGCGCGTGAGGTCATGCGCTGGGCGGGCCCGCGCCTCATCTGGCGCCACCCCGTGATGGCGGTCCGGCACGTCTTCGACAGCATGCGCCCGGCGCCCGAGAAGCCCAGGAACCGCGCGAAGCCCGCTGCGGCTCCTGCGGTGAAGCCCGCGCCCGACGCGAAGGCCGACGCGAAGGCCGACGTGAAGGCCGAGACGCCTGCGGCTGAGGCCTCCAAGAACGGCAGGACGGCCGACTGATTTTCCCGAACACACCCTGAACACCCCGACGAGACCCCATGGCGCTCTTCCTTCTTCTTCTGATTCCCTTCCTCGCCCACATCCTGATGGGCGCGCACCTGATGTTCCACGGCATGGGGCTCTTCGCGTTCCTCACGCTCATCCCCGCGGCGCTCCTCTTCGTGCCGCGCCGGTGGATGGTGCTCCTGCAGCGCGTCCTTCTCGTCCTCTGGGCGCTCGAATGGGTGCGCGCGGGCGCGATGCTCGTCATGAGCCGCGTCTCGGAAGGCCGCCCCTTCGCCTTGGCCGCCGCCATCATGGGCGGGACCGCCGCCTTCACGCTTCTGACCGCCGCCGTCTTCAGCCTCCCGCGCGTTCGCCGCTTCTACGAGCGCCGCTGACGGACGCAACGGAAACCGTATCGAACGCTGATCGTCTTCACGCGAAGTTGGGCGCAACCGCGCCCGATTCCGCGTTATTGTTTCCGATTGCTACGAGACCTTTGACAAATCGAAGTCTCATCTATAAAATTCAGTCAATTTGGCCGCGTAAACGCAACCCCTTTGCGTCTGCGGTTTTTTCATATCTGCCATCTCCCCTCACGAAGGAGTCGTTAATGTCCACGACCGCACACGCCCTGACGATTCGCGACATGATCGAGCCGGCCATCAAGGCCGCCGGCGGCTGGGTCAACACCCACGCGCATGCCGACCGCGCCTACACGCTTTCCCCGGACGTTCTCGAAATGCGCCGCACCTGCACACTGCAGCAGAAGTGGGATGCGCTCGACCGTCTGAAGCGCGAATCGACCGAGGAGGACTTCTACCGCCGCTTCTCGATGTTCTTCGAAAACCAGATCGCGCAGGGCGTCACCGCGCTCGCGACCTTCGTCGACATCGACCCGCAGTCGGAAGACCGTGCGATCAAGGCCGGCCTTCGTGCCCGTGAACACTACGCCGATCAGCTGACCGTCAAGTTCGCGAACCAGACCTTGAAGGGCGTCATTCACCCCGAAGCCCGCAAGTGGTTCGACATCGGCGCCGAGATGGTCGACATCATCGGCGCGCTCCCGAAGCGCGACGAACGCGACTACGGCAAGGGCGACGAAGCCTTCGACATCATCCTCGGCACGGCGAAGAGCCTCAACAAGATGGTGCACGTGCACGTCGACCAGTTCAACGAGTCGCTCGAGTACGAAACCGAACAGCTCTGCGACAAGACGATCGAACACGGCATGCAGGGCCGCGTCGTCGCCATCCACGGCATCTCGATCGCCGCGCACTCCAAGAAGTACCGCGAACGCCTCTACGCCCGCATGAAGGAAGCGGACGTGATGATGATCGCCTGCCCGACCGCCTGGATCGACACGCCGCGCTCCGAAGTGATCGGCCCGATGCACAACTCGATGACCCCCGTGGACGAACTCGTTCCGGCCGGCATCACGGTCGCGCTCGGCACCGACAACGTCTGCGACGCGATGGTGCCCTGGAACGCCGGCGACATGTGGCACGAAATGACCACGCTCGCCACGGGCTGCCGCTTCGACTACTTCGACGAACTCGTCAAGATCGCCACGATCAACGGCCGCAAGGCGATCGGCATCGACTAATCAGCAATCAGAGGAAAACCAAAACATGTTCAAGTCCCGCATCGCTGAAGACATCCTCGCCGAACACCTCGTGGGCTACGGCGCCGTCACGTTCCTCGAAGCGCCCATGCGCTTGAAGTCCGGCCTCGTCACGCCGATCTACGTCGACAACCGCACGCTGACCGCCCACCCCGACGCCTGGCGCGACATCATCGAAACGATGGCCTCCCGCATCGCCGAACTCGGTCTTGAGTTCGACGTCGTGGCGGGCGTCGAAGGCGCCGGCGTCTCGCACGCCGCGGCGCTTGCCTACCGCCTCTCGAAGCCCTCGATCTTCGTGCGCTCGCAGCCGAAGACCTACGGCGACAAGAGCCGCATCGAAGGCGCCGACGTGAAGGGCAAGCGCGTCCTCATCATCGAAGACCACATCTCGACGGGGCTTTCGCTCCTCTCCGCCGTCGAAGCCCTGAAGGCCGAAGGCGCCCTCGTCACCGACTGCCTCGCCATCACGAGCTTCGGCATCGACGAGACGAAGAAGCTCTTCGAGAAGGAAGCCGTCGTCTGCCACGAAATGCTCGGCTTCGAAAAGGTGATCGACAAGGCGATCGAAACGAAGCGCCTCGACGCCGAACAGAAGGAAGTCCTCACGGACTGGCTCGCCAATCCGTGGACCTGGGCCGCCCGCCACGGCATCGCCGCGCAGGCCGCTGAAAACTAAGAAGCGCCGAGATACGGAAACGTCTTCGAAGGCCGGTCCCCTAGCGGGGATCGGCCTTTTTCTCGTCCAAAACTTCTGACCGAACCGAGCACCAAAACTGAACCCGAATGAAGCCCTCAGAACCCGAACTCCCCCGCACCCCATTCCCGATCTTTTTACGGAATCCGGAAGCATTCATTCCGGTGATGATTTCTTGTTACATGTTTTCGAAACGCAAATGCGGTCACGGATAACATGCGTCGACCAGGGTTGATATACACGCCGCTTTTGGTGCAAAGACCCGAAATTTTTTCGGACCTTTTGCCTGTTTGCCTAAGAAAGAGGCGTTATTTTCTTTGAACATAACGATTTTTGTGCCGGTCAGAGATGTCCGGCCTTGCACCAGCCGGCTCCGCATCCCTCCTCAACCCGGTCGGGAAATCCTTTCCTTCTCCCGGCCGCCTCTCCCTACAGGAAATCCTCCTCCATGAAGAACAAAGCTTCCGGCTTCACGCTGATCGAAATCGTGATGGTCCTCGTCCTTCTCGGCATCCTCGCCGCCGTTGCGGTGCCGAAGTATTTCGATCTGCGCGCCGACGCCGAAAAGCGCACGCTCGACGCCGCCGCCGCGGAAGTTCAGGCCCGCATCAACGCGACCTTCGCGCAGTCCCTTCTGAAGGGCGAAACGTGCTCCGCGGCGCTCACGGCCGCCACCGCCGGCGAAGCGATCAAGTTGGACGACCCGTACTCGGTCACCGCGGGCTCGCAGTCGAACGGCAAGCTCAACGTCACGATCAGCCTCACCAACTCGGCCGACGTGAGCGAAACCTACGACCTGCCGATCCCGGTCTGCTCGTCGCAGTCCTAAGGACATGGGCGGGAAGCACCCCGCCCGCACCCCTCTTCGGGGCCTTCCGCCGCTCCTCAGGAAGGCCCTCATCTCCCGCCCCGCCGCATTCGGCCGCACTCAACCGCCCCGAACCTTTTTCAGTCTTCTTCAGCCTTTTTCGCGAGACCTTCCCCTTGACGACGAGCGCCGCCCTCCCCACGCTCCGCGAGCTTCTGCGCCTCCTTCGCGACGCGAAGGGGTCCGACCTGCTTCTGTCCGAATCGCACCCGCCGATGATCCGCACCGCCGGAGAGCTCCGCGCGGTCGCGGCGCCCGCGTTGGACGCCGTCTGGATGGAGGCGACGCTCTCCGGACTCCTCACGCCGGAGCAGCGGGAAACCTTGGCGCAGCTGGGCGAAGTCGACTTCCGCTTCAAGGTCCCGGGGTTGGCGCACCACCGCGCGAACGCCTTCCGCACGGTCTCGGGGCTCTCCCTCGCCGTGCGTCCGATTCCGCTCGAGATCCCGCCCCCCCGACGCGTTGGGCCTTCCCCCTCAGATCGCGAACCTCGCGATGCTGGAGAGCGGTCTCGTGCTCGTCACGGGCGCGACGGGGAGCGGCAAGTCCACCACGATGGCCGCGCTCGTCAACCACGCGAACCGGACCCGCGCCGCCCACATCCTCACGATCGAGGACCCGATCGAATTCGTCTACGGGCCGGGGAAGTCCCTCGTGCGTCAGCGCGAAGTGGGAACGCACACCGAAGGCTTCGCGCCGCCCTTGCGCGCGGCGCTCCGCGAAGACCCCGGCGTGATCGTCGTGGGGGAACTGCGCGACCCCGAGTCGACCTCCCTGGCGCTCGAAGCCGCCGAAACCGGCCACCTCGTCTTCGGGACCCTTCACACGCCCTCGGCCGCCGACACGATCGAGCGCATCCTCCACATGTTCCCGACGGAGCGCGCCCCCTTGATCCGCTCGTCGCTCGCGCAGTCCCTCGAAACCGTGCTTTCGCTCAACCTCGTCGTGCGCCGCGACGGCGCGGGGCGCGTGCTCGCCATGGAGAGCCTCGTCGCCACCGCGGCGGTGCGGAACATGATCCGCGACGGGATGACCCACCAGCTCATGAACGTCATGCAGACGGGCCGCGCCTACGGGATGCGCACGATGGACGACCACTTGTCCGAACTGGTCGAAGCCGACCTCATCACGGCCGAGGCCGCGCTCACGCGCGCCCGCGACCGCGAGAGCTTCAGGAACCGCCACCCGGAACTGCGTGAGCGGCGCGCCGGGGTCCTTCTGACGGCTGGGACGACCCCATGACCCCGGAACTCTTCTTCACGCTCTGCGCCTCCTTCGTCGGGCTCTTCGTCGGGTCGTTTCTGAACGTCGCCATCGACCGCGGCGCCGCGGGACGCTCGGTCGTGTGGCCGCCCTCTGCCTGCGACGCCTGCGGGCACCGCCTGGGCGCCTTGGAGTTGATTCCCGTCCTCTCCTGGACGATGCTGCGCGCCAAGTGCCGCCACTGCGGCGTGCGCCTCTCCGTCCAGTACCCGACCGTCGAAATCCTCACGGCCCTGCTCTACGGCGTCCTCGCCCTCCGCTTCGGGCCCACGCCCGACTTTCTCTTTCTTCTCGTCCTTACGTCGCTCTTTTTGGTCGCCTCGGGGATCGACCTGAAGACCCGCATCCTCCCCGACGCGATCACGCTCCCCGCCGCCGCGATGGCGCTCGCCTGGGCCTCCTGGCGCGGCGACGCCATGGATGCGTTCCTCGGCGCAGTCCTGGCAGGGGCGTCTTTTGGCTGATCGCTTGGGGTTATGAAAAGCGCACCGGCACGGAAGGGCTGGGGCTCGGAGACGTGAAGCTCATGCTCCCGATCGGGGCCATGGCAGGCGTCCTGAAGCTTCCCCTCGTCATTCTCGGGGCGAGCCTCGCCGCGCTCGCCGCCTTCGGCGTGCTGGCGCTCATGGACCGAAACCTCCGCGAGGGGCGGCTCCCCTTGGGGCCCTTCCTGGCCGCCGCGGCCTACGTCGACTGGTGTTGGGGCGGCGACAAAAAAATCCCGATCGGGATGTCGCCGTTGTGCCGTACCGACGGGGACGTCTTGTTTCTTCCGATTTCAGGCGTCGCGCGGGGCCCTTCTGCGCGTTAAACTTTCCCGAATCGCAACACACAAGGCCTTGGCCCAGTTAGCCCATGAAGTACCTGATCGTCGACGACCATGCGCTCGTCACCGGTGCCCTCTCGATGATGCTGCTCGACCGTGATCCCACGGCCGAAGTCCTCACGGCGGGGAGCGCCGCCGACGCGATCGACCTCGTCACGCGCGAGGGCGACAGCGCCGACCTGCTCATCCTCGACCTCTCGATGCCCGGCGTCTCCGGCACCGAACTCATGGAAGAAATCGTGCGCATCCAGCCGATGCTCAAGATCCTCGTCGTCTCGGGCCTTGTCGACGAGCAGAGCATCATGCGCGTGCTGCAGCTGGGCGCCGCGGGTTTCGTCCCGAAGTCGCTCGACACGGACATGCTCACGTCCGCGATCGACTTCGTTCTGAAGGGTGGCGTCTTCATCCCGTCGAAGCTCCTGGCCGAGAGCCAGCGGACGGGCTTCATCAACCGCACGACGGAACTCATCCCGCAGGAAGCCGAACCCGTGCACTTGACGGAACGCCAGAAGGACGTCCTGATGCTTCTCGCGCAGGGCGCCCCGATCAAGCGCATCTGCCGCGACCTGAACCTGTCGGAAGGCACCGTCAAGACCCACGTCGCCGCGATCTACCGCGCCTTCGGCGCCACGAACCGCACCGAAGCGCTTTTGGCCGCCCGCCGCGCCGGGTACGAAATCGCGATCTGACGGTTTCGCCGAAAGAGAATCCCTCACGAAACCGCGCCGTTTTCCGGAACCGGCGCGGTTTTCTTTTGACTCTGTTTCGACAAAGTGTTGATTTCTCCCGATGTTCACCGGTCGAGACCATCTC
>OGHV01001174.1_pt1 | contig 15531 bp, 9 predicted proteins | sample 1571551 | NCBI WGS metagenome assembly OGHV01 (sample SAMEA2581960, study PRJEB24529) | metagenome | biome: Human gut stool | place: China | collected 2011 | reverse complement strand
CTTGAAGGTTCAAAAGCTTTCTAAAAAGGCTTACAGCCGAAATAAAATATTCCTACAGCAGGATACGAGAACTTTGATTCACCTGAAGAAGCAATGAAGTATCTTGAAACATCTAAATATCCTATTGTATTAAAAGCAGACGGACTTGCTCTTGGAAAAGGTGTTTTGATTTGCAATACTAAGGAAGAAGCAATGGATGGCGTTAAGGAATTAATGCTTGATAAGAAGTTTGGTAATGCAGGAAATACTATTGTAATAGAAGAATTTATGACAGGTCGTGAAGTTTCAGTACTTTCATTTGTTGATGGAAAAACTATAAAGATTATGACATCAGCACAGGATCACAAAAGAGCAAAAGATGGTGATCAGGGTCTTAATACAGGAGGAATGGGAACATTTTCACCTAGTCCTTTTTATACAGAAGAAGTTGATGAATTTTGCAAGAAGTATGTTTACCAGGCAACAGTTGATGCCATGGCAGCAGAAGGAAGAGAGTTTAAGGGAGTTATTTTCTTTGGCTTAATGTTAACAGAAGACGGACCAAAGGTTCTTGAATACAATGCAAGATTCGGTGATCCTGAAGCTCAGGTAGTTCTTCCAAGAATGAAGAATGATATTATTGATGTTTTTGAAGCATGTGTTGACGGAACCTTAGATCAGATAGATTTACAGTTTGAAGACAATGCAGCAGTATGTGTTGTATTGGCAAGTGACGGATATCCTGTTTCATATGAAAAAGGCTTTGAAATCAAAGGCCTTGAAAACTTTGAAAACAAAGAAGGATATTATGTTTTCCACGCAGGCACAAAGGCTGAAGGTAACAAGATTGTTACTAACGGTGGACGTGTACTTGGGGTAACTGCAAAAGGAAAAGATTTAAAGGAAGCCAGAGCAAATGCCTATGAAGCTACAAAATTAATTCAGTTCGAAAATAAATATATGAGAAATGATATTGGCAAGGCTATTGATGAGGCATAGTTATATACTTAAAATATCAAAATAAGGAAGGTATTTAAATGAAAAATTTAAGAAAGATGGTTATGCTGATTTTAACTTTGGCAATGCTTACAACAGGCGTTCAGGTAAGTGTTTTGGCTGACCAGACAACAGATTTACAGTCTATGAAAGTTTATGCTGTAAATGCAGCAGGAAAGAAGACAAAGGCAGAACTTAATTTTAGTTCAACAACTTATACATATGACATAACAGTTATGTCAGATACAGAATCTATTGAGATTGTTGCAAGTCCTGCAACTTCAGGTTCAACATGGGCTATAGAGAAAGATGGAATTAATACTAAAATGGATTTTGGTAAAAACTACACAGCAGTAGTTGTTACATCAAGTACAGGCGCAAAAAACAAATATGAAATTAATACTACAAAGCTTACAGAGGCTGAACAGGCAACATACAAAGCCGGAAGTTCAACAGATGAAACAACTGCTAAAGACAGCAGTTCAACAAGCAGTAAGAAATCAAAGAAGGCTTCTAAGTCAGACATTACAGTTGGCAAAGGTGAATACAAGATAGTAGAAGATTTTAAGGATGATCTTATTCCTGAAGGTTTTTCAAGAACAAAAGCTGAGTATGACGGTAAGCAGTATGAAGCAATCAAAGGTGACAAGAAAGACATTACAGCTTTCTATTTAAAGAAGGGAAGCACTAAAGGATTTTACATCTATGATTATGAAACAAAGAAGTTTTCTTCATTAAGAAATATTAAGATTGCCAGCAGAATGTATACAGTAGTTAATCCTACTGAAAAGGCATCTTGCTTAAAGAAGTACACAAAGAAACAGATTACTGTAATTGATCAGGAAGTTAATGCCTGGGTTTTAAATGAAGAAGAGGGGTTATATCTTCTATATGCAATGAACTGGAATGGAGATACAAACCTTTATTGCTACGATGACAATGAAAAATGTTTCCAGAGATATATTGCAGAAGATGATGTAAATACTCAGATTGAAGCAGCAAATAAGGCATACAACAATGTAAAGAACAAATATAATACATTAGCATCAAAATACAATATGCTTCTTAAGATTGCATGCGGACTTGTAATTGTTATAATTATTCTTATTTTTGTTATTATAAATATTAAGCTTAACAGAAAAGAAAAAAGACTTGCCAAGCAGAAAAAATATGATGACAAAAACAATGGCAATGGAAAAGACAAGAAAGATGCAGAAGATTCAACAGAATCAAATGACGTGGAAGAATCAGATGAAATTGAACCTATGGAAGAACAGGTTAAAGAAATAGAAGAACCTGAAGATGTTTCAATTCCTGAAACTGTTGAAGAACCAGAAGTTTTAGATGAGGTTGTTGAAGATTTCCCTGAAGCAGATGATGTGGAAATTCCACAGGTTGAAGAAGCTACTGATTTGAATCAGGATGTTGTATTAGATTTAGATGATATAGAAGATGCGGCAGAAACAACTGAAGATGAAATAGAGAAAGAATCTGAAAAAGCTCAGTTAGAAGCGGAAGAAGATATGAAAGAAACATTAAAAGACATGCTTCCGGATGACGATGAGGATGATGAAGATTTTGAATTTATTGATTTAGATTAATTAGGAATACCCCAGACTTCGGTCTGGGGTATGTTAGCAGAAAAATATGGAGGAAAGGTAATGGAAAGAGGTAATTTTACCAGACAGGCTATTGAAGCTATGGAATATGCTAAAGAAGTGGCTATAAGTTTTGGTATGAATTATATCGGCACGGAACATTTATTGGCAGGCATTTCCAAAGTATCAGAAGGTGTGGCAGCAAATATTTTGTATAACTATAATCTTGTTTATGCAGATATAATGAAAGCCATTAGTGAGGACATGGGAATAGAAGGCAGAGTGCGTACAAGGTCCAGAAGCAGAAATCTGGAAACAACAGCAAGGGCCAAGGCAATATTGGAAAGAGCTTATGTAGAGGCATCAAAACAGGGATTGCCTCAGATTGGAACAGAGCATATTCTTCTTGCCATAGTTGCAGATCCTGATTGTGAGGCACATTGTATTCTTACAAGTTTTCGGGTAAATATTAAAAAGATTTGTGCAGATATTTTAAAACTTACAAATAGAGATCCAAGAGAGATAAGACAGTACATCCAGACAGAAAAGCGTCAAAGAGATGACAACGTTTCTACAACACCAACATTAGACCAGTTCGGAAGAGATTTGACTAAGGCAGCAAAGGCAGGTCAGCTTGACCCTGTAGTTGGAAGAGATGTTGAAATAAGAAGAATTATTCAGATTTTAAGCAGAAGAACAAAGAATAATCCTTGTCTTATAGGAGAGCCGGGTGTTGGTAAGACAGCAATAGTTGAGGCAATAGCCCAGAAGATTGTACAGGGACTTGTTCCTGAAACAATGGAAGGAAAAAGATTAATAAGTCTTGATCTTTCAGGTACTGTTGCAGGCTCAAAATATAGAGGCGAGTTTGAGGAAAGATTAAAAAGAATAATGGATGAAGTTGAAAATTCAGGAAACATTATTCTTTTTATTGATGAAATTCATACAATTATCGGTGCCGGTGGCGCAGAAGGTTCAATGGATGCCTCAAATATTTTGAAACCATCATTAACAAAAGGACGTCTTCAGGTTATAGGGGCAACAACAATTGCAGAATACAGAAAGTATTTTGAAAAAGATGCAGCCCTTGAGAGAAGATTTCAGCCGGTTACTGTTGAGGAGCCTACAGAAGCCCAGACTATTGAGATTTTGCATGGATTAAAAAGTGCTTATGAAGAATTTCACAAGGTTAATATTTCAGATGAAGCAGTGGAAGCTGCAGTAAAACTTTCAACAAGATATATTAATGACAGAAATCTTCCGGACAAGGCAATTGACTTAATAGATGAGGCATGTTCAAAAGTAAGAATTAAGGAAAAACCAAAGCCAAAGTCAGTAACAAATAAAGAACTTGACGTAGCTGAATTAAATCTTGAACTTGAAATGTGCGTAAGACACGGAGATTTCAAAGGAGCAGCAGTGCGCAAAAAGGATTTAGACAAAGCACAGGCAGCTCTTGATAAGGCTATTGCAAAGTGGCAGGGAACAGAGAAAGAATACAGACCTGTTATTGATGAAAATACAACAGAAGAAATAGTATAAATGTGGACAGGAATCCCGGTAACAAAAATGGGAAAGAACGAACAGCAGAGATTATTAAAGTTAGAATCAATATTGCATAAGCGTGTTGTAGGCCAGACAGAAGCTGTAACTGCCGTGGCAAAAGCTGTACGAAGAGGAAGAGTGGGACTAAAAAGTGCCAATAGACCAATTGGTTCATTTCTGTTTTTGGGACCTACAGGTGTAGGAAAAACAGAACTTTCAAAAACATTGGCAGAAGCAGTTTTCGGTTCAGAAGATGCAATGATTCGTGTTGATATGTCAGAATATATGGAAAAACACAGTGTATCAAAACTTATTGGTTCACCTCCGGGATATGTTGGATATGAAGAAGGCGGACAGCTTAGTGATAAGGTTAGAAGAAATCCATATTCAGTAGTTCTTTTTGATGAAATCGAAAAAGCTCATCCTGATGTGTTTAACATATTGTTACAGGTTCTTGATGACGGCCAGATTACAGATTCAAAGGGTAGAAAAGTTAGCTTTAAAAATACAATTATTATTATGACATCAAATGCAGGAGCAAACAGAATAATAGACCCTAAACATTTAGGTTTTAGCAGAGACATAACAGAGAAGCAGGATTATGAAAAGATGAAAGCAAGTGTTATGGAAGAAGTTAAGTTAATGTTTAAACCTGAGTTTATTAATCGAATTGATGAAATTATAGTATTCCATGCTTTAACTGAAAAAGAAGTAAAGAGTATAGTTAACATTATGCTTAGAAATCTTGCAAAACAGGTTAAGGAACAGATGAATATTGAGCTTAAATATACTGAAACACTGAAGAGTGCCCTTGCAAAGGAAAGCTACGATAAGAAGTATGGTGCAAGACCTTTAAGAAGGATGATTCAGAACAAAATAGAAGACAATCTGGCAGAGGAAATACTTGCAGAAAAAGTTAAGCAGGGAGATAAAGTTACAGTGTCATATAAGAACAAATCCGTAACTTTTTCTGTGGCAGAATAGTTTAAAATGTATTATACTAGAACTACCAAAAAAAATAGATAAAGTCACATTAGATGATTTAATAACAGGAGGACAAAATGGCAGTAATTAAGGAATTAATCAGAAAAGAAAGTAATGGTTCAATCAGCTTCGGTAATTATGAATTACCACAGAAAACAAAGTTAGCAGACTTTGAAGTTAATGGAGATTTATATAAAGTAAAAACATTTAAGGAAATTACAAAACTTGAAAAGAACGGAACTTTTGTTTATGAATCAATTCCGGGAACAGCAGTAAGCGTTTTTAAGGAAACAGCAGATGAAGTAAGCTTTTTCGTAGACGGAAAAGGTCAGACACAGATTACATTAGAATTAGAATCTAACAAGGAATACAGAGTTTTTGTTGGAGACAGAGACCTTGGAGTATCTAAGACAGACGTTGGTGGAAAGATTACATTAGATGTAGATTTAGGAAACGGAAATCTTACTACTGTAAAAGTTGTAACAGCATAATAAGTGAGATTTTAAATTAAGATATAAAATAAAGCTACAAAACAAAATAGGAGAGCCATGGCAAAATCAAAAAAGACGGTTTTCTTTTGCAAAGAGTGCGGTTACGAGTCAAGTAAATGGTTAGGACAGTGTCCGGGATGTAAAGAGGTAGGAACTTTTGTAGAAGAACCGATGGGGGCAAAGACCAACAATAACATTAGAAGGGGATTAATTAATAATAAACCGGTAACAATAAATCAGGTTACGGCAGATGATGAGGAGAGAATCACAACAGGTTTTGGAGAACTGGACAGAGTATTAGGAGGGGGAGTAGTTCCCGGCGGGCTAATACTTGTAGGCGGTGATCCGGGAATAGGAAAGTCCACATTACTTCTTCAGGTATGTAGAAATATGTCAAATAATGGCAAGAAGATTTTATATATTTCAGGAGAAGAATCCCTTAAGCAGATTAAGCTTAGAGCAAACAGAATGGGACAGTTTTCCGATAATTTAAGTCTTTTGTCAGAGACAAGCCTTGATATAATAGAGTCAGTTATTTTAGAAACAAAACCTGATGCAGTAGTAATAGACTCAATACAGACTATGCTAAGAGAGGATATAGGCTCAGCTCCAGGCAGTGTAAGTCAGGTTAGGGAGTCAACTAACTTTCTTATGCAGTTAGCTAAAGGTAATACCATTCCAATATTTATTGTAGGTCACGTAACCAAAGAAGGGGTTGTTGCAGGACCTAGGGTTTTGGAACATATGGTTGACACGGTTTTATATTTTGAAGGTGACAGACATGCAGCATATAGAATAATCCGAGGAGTTAAGAACCGTTTTGGTTCAACTAATGAAATTGGAGTATTTGAAATGAGTTCAGAAGGACTTAGGGAAGTATTAAATCCGTCAGAATTTATGTTAGATGGAAGACCTGAGGATGCTTCAGGTTCAGTTGTGGCATGTTTAATGGAAGGAACAAGACCGATTCTTGTAGAAATACAGGCATTAATATCCCACACCAACTTTGGAATGCCAAGACGAACGGCAGTGGGAACAGACTATAACAGAGTTAATCTTTTAATGGCAGTTATCGAAAAAAGAATTGGAGTTCAGATGTGCGATTATGATGCATATGTTAATATAGCAGGTGGAATGAAAATCAATGAACCGGCATTAGACCTTGCATTAGTAATGGCATTAATCAGTAGCTTTAAGAACAGAGTAATAGACCCAAAGACAATAGTTTTCGGTGAAGTAGGGCTTGCAGGAGAAGTAAGAGCGGTATCACAGGCAGACAAAAGAGTACAGGAAGCTAAGAAACTTGGTTTTACAACGTGCATAATGCCTGCTGTATCCAAGAAAAATCTTACAGAAATCACTGGAATCAATATAATTGGGGTAAATAATATAAAAGAAGCTGAAGAACTTATTTAAAAAAGTTGACAACTGATATTCGTTAGATTAGAATAACAAGGTAAGAAAAAGTCCAAAAGGACAATAAAATAATAAAAGCGTTGATAGAGACAGTAGTTGCCTTGCATAAATAATGCATAGTGAACGTTATAGAGAGTTCGGATAAGGTGGAAGCCGAATACAAGTAGCAGGTATATGAACATCACTCTGGAGTTGCAGCCCAAAGAACGTATAAAGTTTAGTAGGCGCTGACGGTATCCACCGTTAAAGGGAACACATATTAAGGGAGAAATCCTGCGTATGCTGTAAAAGGTGGTTAACGAAAATACAGGCTTTCGTCCTTTACAGGGCGGGAGCCTTTTTATTTAGTGCTCCATAGTGGACACACAATAAAATAAATACACAGATATCATTGGATGTTTGCGAAAACAATGCAAATAGGATATGCGACAGATTTTTCTGCAAGCAAACAATAGGCAAATTTTCGTAATTTTGCGAGCATAGTGTACAGCGATAAAACGATTGTCTGAGCGAAGCGAGTTTAGTTTTTCGCTGTACCATAGGCGGCGGAGCAAAATAAGAAAATTAACGTGTTTGCTTGCAGAAAAATCTGTCGCATACCGGGAATACATTATTTTCGCAAACATCTGATGACAAAAAAGAAAGGAGATTGAAATGTACAAGAAGGTATCAACCAATTTGAACTTTGTTGACAGAGAAAAAGAAACAGAAAAATTCTGGGATGACAATCACATCTTTGAAAAAAGTATGGAAAATAGAAAAGAAGGACCAACATATACTTTTTATGATGGACCTCCAACAGCTAACGGAAAACCACATATCGGACACGTATTAACACGTGTAATTAAAGATATGATCCCTAGATACAGAACAATGAAGGGATATATGGTTCCAAGAAAGGCAGGATGGGACACACATGGACTTCCTGTAGAACTTGAAGTAGAAAAATTATTAGGTTTAAATGGAAAAGAACAGATTGAAGAATACGGTATGGAACCTTTCATTAAGAAATGTAAGGAATCTGTATGGAAATACAAGGGAATGTGGGAAGACTTCTCAGGAACAGTTGGTTTCTGGGCAGATATGGAAAACCCATATGTAACTTATGATGATAATTTTATTGAATCTGAATGGTGGGCTTTAAAGACTATCTGGGATAAGAAATTATTATACAAAGGTTTTAAGATTGTACCTTATTGCCCAAGATGTGGAACACCTCTTTCATCACAGGAAGTTGCACAGGGATACAAGGCAGTTAAGGAACGTTCAGCTATCGTAAGATTTAAAGTTGTTGGTGAAGATGCATACTTCCTTGCATGGACAACAACACCTTGGACTCTTCCATCTAACGTAGCTCTTTGTGTTAACCCTAATGACACATACTGCAAGGTTAAAGCAGCTGACGGATATACTTATTATATGGCAGAAGCTTTACTTGACACAGTATTAGGAAAGCTTGCAACAGAAGACGAAAAAGCTTATGAAGTATTAGAAACAATGAAGGGTGCTGACCTTGAATATAAAGAATATGAACCATTATATGAATGTGCAAAGGCTATTGCTGATAAGCAGAGAAAGAAAGGTTTCTTTGTAACATGTGACACATACGTTACTATGAGTGATGGTACAGGTATTGTTCATATTGCTCCTGCTTTCGGTGAAGATGATGCTAATGTAGGACGTAACTATGACCTTCCTTTTGTACAGCTTGTAAATGACAAGGGTGAACTTACAGAAGACACACCTTATGCAGGTTTATTTGTAAAGGATGCTGATCCTAAGGTATTAGTAGACCTTGATAAGAGAGGACAGTTATTTGATGCACCTAAGTTTGAACATGATTATCCACATTGCTGGAGATGTGATACACCATTAATCTATTATGCAAGAGAATCATGGTTTATTAAGATGACAGAAGTTAAGGATAAACTTGTTGCAAATAATAACACAGTAAACTGGATTCCAAAATCAATTGGTGAAGGACGTTTTGGAAACTGGCTTGAAAATGTACAGGATTGGGGTATTTCAAGAAACCGTTATTGGGGTACACCACTTAATATCTGGGAATGCTGTGATTGCGGATGTCAGGAATCAATTGGCAGCCGTGCAGAATTAGCAGAAAGAAGTGGAAATCCTGATAATGCTAAGGTTGAATTACACAGACCTTACATTGATGAAGTAACATTTAAGTGTAAAGAGTGTGGTGGCACAATGAAGAGAGTACCTGAAGTTATTGACTGCTGGTTCGACTCAGGAGCAATGCCATTTGCACAGCATCATTATCCATTTGAAAACAAAGAATTATTTGAGCAGCAGTTCCCTGCAAACTTTATCTCCGAGGCAGTAGACCAGACCCGTGGATGGTTCTACTCACTCCTTGCAGAATCCACACTGCTCTTCAACAAAGCACCATACAAGAACGTAATCGTTCTGGGACATGTCCAGGATGAGAACGGACAGAAGATGAGTAAGTCCAAAGGAAATGCAGTTGATCCATTCGATGCACTGAACAAATACGGCGCAGATGCCATCAGATGGTACTTCTACATCAACAGTGCTCCATGGCTTCCGAACCGTTTCCATGGCAAGGCAGTTGTGGAAGGACAGCGTAAATTCATGAGTACACTGTGGAATACTTACGCATTCTTCGTATTATATGCAGACATCGACAACTTCGACCCGACCAAATATGAACTGAACTATGACCAGCTTCCTGTTATGGACAAATGGCTCCTCAGCAGATTAAACACAACTGTTCAGGCTGTAGACAATGATCTGGCTAACTACAAGATCCCGGAAGCAGCAAGAGCACTTCAGGAATTCGTAGATGAAATGAGTAACTGGTATGTAAGAAGAAGCCGCGAACGTTTCTGGGCAAAGGGAATGGAGCAGGATAAGATCAATGCTTACATGACTCTGTACCATGCACTGGTAACCATCGCCAAGACAGCTGCTCCGATGATCCCGTTCATGACAGAAGACATCTATCAGAACCTGGTAAGAAGCGTGGATAAAGATGCTCCGGAGAGTATCCATCTCTGCGACTTCCCAACTGTAAACGAAGCATGGATCGACAAAGATCTGGAAGCAGACATGAAAGAGCTTCTGGAGATCGTAGTTCTGGGACGTGCCTGCAGAAATACAGCAAACATCAAGAACCGTCAGCCGATCGGAACTATGTATGTAAAAGCTGAGAAGAAAATGAGTGAATTCTACACTGACATCATCGCAGACGAACTGAATGTCAAAGAAGTAAAATTCGCAGATGATGTAGAATCCTTTATCTCCTACAGCTTCAAACCGCAGCTTCGTACAGTAGGACCGAAATACGGTAAACTCCTTGGAGGAATCAGACAGGCTCTCACAGACATCAATGGAACAGCAGCAATGAACGAGTTGAGAACCAACGGTGTCCTGAAACTGGATATCAACGGAAACGATGTAGAGCTTACAGAAGAAGACCTTCTTATTGAAACAGCACAGACAGAGGGTTATGTATCTGAATCTGACGGTGAAACATCCGTAGTCCTGGATACAAACCTGACACCTGAACTGATCGAAGAAGGATTTGTACGTGAGATCATCAGCAAGATCCAGACCATGAGAAAAGAAGCTGGCTTCGAAGTTATGGACAAGATCGTAGTATACGCTCACGGAAACGACAAGATCCAGGATGTCATGAAAACACACGAAGATGAGATCAAGTCAGAAGTACTTGCAGACGAAATGGTACTTGGCGAGACCGATGGTTATGTGAAAGAGTGGAACATCAACAAAGAAGCAGTAACTATGGGTGTTAAGAAACTGTAATTGACAACATTCGGTCAATTACTGACAAGGTAATGATAAGTTACAGGTATTTCACAGGAAATATACTACTTTCGCAATGCACGATAAAAAAATGTTATAAATTTCGGCAATTATACACATGACAGACTGTCGAAAAAAGAGTATCATTATCTTTGACAGTCTGATTTCAGAGAGGAAATTGGAGGCAGAGATTCTTTGCCCCCAATTTCTCTGATATGAGAAAACAGAAGAGTTGACGGAATGAAGAGGTTCACCGGCAATATCCGCAGGGTGTATTGCTGAGAATAAAGTGAACAGTGAAACCATTACGGGAGGTATGAAATGACAAACGAAATGTTCAAGAAAGAGGCATTCAAGAAAAGCGTAAAAGACAACGTAAAATTCCTCTATCGAAAAACAATTGAAGAAGCTACACAGGAGCAGATTTTTCAGGCAGTAAGCTACTCTGTAAAAGATGTTATCATTGATAACTGGCTTGCAACACAGAAAGCTTATGACGAACAGGATCCGAAGATCGTATACTATATGTCCATGGAATTCCTGATGGGACGTGCTCTCGGAAACAACCTGATCAACCTTTGCGCTTACGGTGAAGTAAAAGAAGCTCTCGAAGAACTGGGATTTGACCTTAACTGTATCGAAGATCAGGAACCGGATCCGGCACTTGGAAACGGTGGTCTGGGAAGACTGGCTGCATGCTTCCTTGATTCTCTCGCAACTTTAAATTACGCAGCATATGGCTGCGGAATCCGTTACCACTACGGAATGTTCAAACAGAAAATCCAGAACGGTTATCAGATCGAGGTACCGGATAACTGGTTAAAGAACGGCTACCCATTCGAACTGCGTCGTCCGGAATATGCCAAGGAAGTACACTTCGGCGGATATGTAAGAGTAGAGTACGATCCTGAAAAGGGCGGAAGCAAATTTATCCATGAAGGATATCAGGCAGTAAAAGCCATTCCTTATGATATGCCGATCACAGGATATGACAATGATGTAGTAAACACACTTCGTATCTGGGATGCAGAGCCGATCGTAGACTTCGAGCTTGATTCCTTTGACAAGGGTGATTACAAGAAAGCTGTAGAGCAGGAGAACCTTGCCCGCAATATCGTAGAAGTTCTTTACCCGAACGACAACCACTATGCAGGTAAAGAGCTGAGACTGAAACAGCAGTACTTCTTTGTATCTGCAAGCCTCCAGGCAGCAATTGCCAAATATAAAAAGAAACATGGCGATATCCATAAATTATATGAAAAAGTAACATTCCAGATGAATGATACACATCCGACTGTAGCAGTAGCAGAGTTAATGCGTATCCTCATGGACGAAGAAGGACTCGGATGGGATGAAGCATGGGAAGTAACAACCAAATCTGTTGCTTACACAAACCATACTATCATGTCCGAAGCACTTGAGAAATGGCCGATCGAGCTCTTCTCCAGACTGCTTCCGCGTGTATACCAGATCATCGAAGAGATCAATCGTCGTTTCATCCTTGAGATCCAGGCAAAATATCCGGGAAATTACGAGAAGATCAAAAAGATGGCAATTATCTACGATGGACAGGTTAAGATGGCTCACCTTGCAATCGCAGCAGGCTATTCTGTAAACGGTGTTGCACGCCTTCATACAGAAATCCTGAAGAATCAGGAATTAAAAGACTTCTATGAAATGATGCCTAAGAAATTCAACAACAAGACAAACGGTATCACTCAGAGACGTTTCCTGCTCCACGCAAATCCACTCCTTGCAGACTGGATCACAGAGCACATCGGACCGGACTGGGTTACAGACCTTCCACAGTTAAAGAAACTGGCAGTTTATGCTGATGATGAGAAAGCACTCCAGGAATTCATGAACATTAAGTTCAAGAACAAAGAGCGTCTGGCTAAATACATCCTTGAGCACAATGGCGTAGAAGTAGACCCGCACTCCATCTTCGATGTACAGGTTAAGAGACTTCACGAGTACAAACGTCAGCTCCTGAACATCCTGCATGTTATCTATCTGTACAACCAGATCAAGATGCATCCGGAAATGGAATTCTATCCAAGAACATTCATCTTCGGTGCAAAAGCATCCGCAGGTTACGCAACAGCCAAGAAGATCATCAAACTCATCAACTCCGTAGCAGATGTAGTAAACAATGACGCTTCCATCAACGGCAAGATCAAAGTTGTATTCATCGAAAACTACAGAGTATCCAACGCTGAGTGGATCTTCGCAGCAGAAGACGTGTCCGAGCCGATCTCCACAGCAAGTAAAGAAGCATCCGGTACAGGTAACATGAAGTTCATGCTCAACGGTGCTCCTACACTTGGAACAATGGACGGTGCCAACGTAGAGATCGTAGAAGAAGTTGGCGCAGAAAACGCATTCATCTTCGGTTTAAGCTCCGACGAAGTAATCAACTACGAAAACAACGGCGGATACGATCCAAACGTAATCTACAACACAGACGAAGAAATCCGTCAGGTACTGATGCAGCTCATCAACGGAACCTTCTCCAATGATACAGAACTCTTCCGTGACCTGTACGATTCACTTCTCAATACAAAGAACACAGACAGAGCAGACCGCTACTTCATCCTCGCAGACTTCCGTTCCTATGCAGACGCACAGAAACGTGTAGAAGCAGCATACAGAGATGAAAAAGGCTGGGCTAAGAAAGCACTCCTCAACACAGCATGCAGCGGTAAGTTCACATCCGATAGAACTATCCAGGAATATGTAGATGATATCTGGCATCTGGATAAGGTTATTGTCAGAAAGAAATAATACGCTATATTTATAGAAGTAATTGCTTCTGAATAAAAATAAAGCCCCTGGCAGTACAGTTATCAGGACTGTATTGCAGGGGCTTTTTGCTACAGTAGTGACATAATACATTAATTCATTTGTGCGGGAAAATTTTGCGTACAGACATATAATATAAAGGAACAAAAAGTTCTTGAAAACATAGATTTGACTGGAAAAATGAGAAGGCATCTGTTACAATAGAAAATACAAAACAGAGTGCAAAGAGGGTGATCGAAAACAAAAACACTTTGCACAAAAGATAAAATTTCATAGATGCGAAGCATCTGGAAATAAGAATACGTCCGAAAACATAATCAAAATACAAAAGCGAACGATAACTAACAGCCAGGAAAGGTGTATCAGATGGCAAATAACACCATATTTGATAATGTTTTCAGAACAATGCTGGAGAAAATGCCAGAGCTTGTAGTGCCGCTGATCAACGAGGTATTTGGCACAAATTATCCCGCAGATATAGCAGTTGAGCAGCAGAGAAACGAACACCAGACAAAGAACGGAGAAAAGATTACAGATTCCCGGTTAAAAATAGCAGACAAGATCTATCATATAGAATGTCAGAGCACCGGAGATGCAGAAATGGTAATCCGAATGATAGAATATGATTTTGCTGTCAGTCTGGAAACAAAGCAGATTGAGAATGGACGGTACAAAATATATTTTCCTCATTCCTGTGTATTATATTTACGTGGAAAAGGCAGAAAAGATACTCTTGGAATGGATATTATCATGCCGGATGGGCGGGTAATAAAATATGAGTTGCCGGCTATTTACATAGAAAGATATACACAGGATGTAATCTTTCAGAAGAAACTACTCTTTTTCCTGCCATTTTATGTGATGAGATATGAAAAAAGCAGAGAAGATATAGAGAAAGATCCAGAAAAACTTCAGAAATTGCTGGATGAATATGTGACAATATCCAGAAGACTGGAAGAAAGTCTGCTTGAATAACTGCGTGTCGCATTCTCGTTACTTTCAGTGATGAGTTAGACGCGCAAATTTTTTTACTAAACAACAGAACAAATGTTTACATAAACCAATACATATGGTATAATATTTATATGGAAAAAGATATATTTAATATAGATAAAAACAAACTTTCATATGGTAGGGGATATGTCTATTCCTTGCAGTATCATCTTGTCTGGTGTACAAAATACAGAAAAAAGGTTTTAAAAAACGGAATCGATACAGAATGCAAAGAAATGTTACAGAATCTTGCAGAAGAATATAAATTTCAGATTCTGGCAATGGAGGTGATGCCGGATCATATCCATCTGCTTGTGGACTGTAAACCTCAGTTTTATATTTCAGATATGATCAAGATCATGAAAGGAAATCTTGCACGCCAGATGTTTCTTGCGTATCCGGAGTTAAAAAAGGAACTGTGGGGTGGGCATCTGTGGAATCCGTCTTACTGTGCCATAACGGTCAGTGACAGGAGCAGAGACCAGGTGCTTGCCTACATCGAAGGACAAAAGGAAAAAGAAAAGAAAAAAGCCTGACAGAAATATATGAGCAGGTGTGGGAAGAACTGGCAGAGATACCGGATGCCAAAAGGCGGTTTAATGCTGCAGAGCATCTGGTGCATACTACAAAAAAGAATCCTGCACGCTTTGATTTTGATCTTCGCTTTCCGAAGATGCCGTCCTACCTGAGGCGAGCCGCAATCCAGCATGCATTGGGAAGTGTATCTTCTTACGAAACACGGATGGATCTGTGGGAAAAGTCAGGAGAAAAAGCAGGGAAACCCAGACTGGCGTATGAGAATCATGCCATGCCTGTTTTTTATCGTGATGTCATGTACAGAGAGGAAAAAGAAGGAAAAGACGAAGCATACCTGAAACTGTATGATGGTCATGACTGGAAATGGTTTTGTGTGCGTT
>OGHV01001166.1_pt1 | contig 15562 bp, 10 predicted proteins | sample 1571551 | NCBI WGS metagenome assembly OGHV01 (sample SAMEA2581960, study PRJEB24529) | metagenome | biome: Human gut stool | place: China | collected 2011 | reverse complement strand
CATCTGTATCTGACCGAGTTCAGAAATAAAAAGACGCTTGCTTTTATGACCGATGCCAACAACGCTTTCTATGTGTTGCAGAACCGGACGTATGAAATCGTAAAAACAGGAATCCCAGCATTTGATCCGGAAACGGATGCGCTCACCATCATCGGTAATATGTTCGACTGGACAGTCCGTGTGACAACTCCGGCTTCAGATAACTATTACGCATTGGACGCCAACGATTATTCGTTGATAAAGAAGTTGGAGAACGAATCGAACGTTCATTCCATGCCAGGTATTACGTTCACATCTTACACAGATAAATATGTAATGCCACGCTTCGAATAATGTTTCAATAATTGAATGTAACATGGGTGAGGGGTTATCAAAAGTCAATAAATTAAATGTGACTTTTGATAACCCCTCACTGTTTCCTTTCCACGCATTTAGAGAAAACAAAAGGATTTACAATTATTTCTTCAATAAGTATGTTTTTTCCCAGCAAAAGGTTTACCTTTGCCGACTCATCAACTATTTAAACCGCAATTGCTTCTGCATTATACTCAAACAAATACGGTAAAACGAAATAACTCAAACTAAAAACCGTATGAAAGTTTACCAAGCATTTGCTTTCCTAAGTATCTTCATCATATTGTTCTATAATTGTTCGCTCCCTGCTGATGACGAAGAAAAGGGAGATTTAAAAGGAGAAGACACTATCACACCCGAACTTCCCTGGGAAGGAGAGATGGACAAATTCACCATCAATTCTAAAGAAGGAATCCATCTAAATGATCCGCAGGAAGACGCCGGAACAGCATATATCACCATTCCTTCTACCTCTATAAAAAACACCCGTTGGGAATTTGGAGTTCACCTCGCCTTTAATCCCTCCGCCAACAATTATGCACGATTTTATCTGACTTCTTCCTCAAACATTCTTTCCGGTAATTTAAACGGCTATTACATTCAGATTGGAGGAGCTAAAGATAATGTAGCTCTTTATCGTCAGAACGGAGAGCAGTCTAAACTACTGGCTTCGGGAAGAGAACTGATGAAAGGCGACTCATCACCGAAACTATATATAAAAGTAGAACGTGACAATAACGGTTACTGGACTTTTTGGACACGGCTTGAATCCGAGAATGAATACGTAAAAGAAAAACAGATAAAAGATACCGATATACAGACTTCCCGCTACTGCGGTATATACTGCATTTACACCAAAACCCGTTGTAAAGGATTCACGTTCCATCACATACAGTTGTCTAATGACGTAGAAACGAACACATCACCCGACGAAACACCCGATAACCCCGATACGGACCTTCCAGATAATCCGGACACTCCCGAACTACCGAGAGATGTGAGAGGTATGCTTCTTTTCAATGAAATAATGTATAACAATGCCACTGATGGTGCAGAATATGTAGAAATCTATAATCCAACTGAACAGGCAGTCATTTTACCCGCACTTTATCTATATAAAATGCATGAAGACGGGACAATATACAATACTACTATCCTTCAAAATGAGAGTCCTTCTACTCCCCTAGCCATTCCTTCCAAAACTTATCTTTGTTTCACGAAATACTTCAACAGAGTTGTTCAGAAACATAAAGTTGGTGGAGAAAATATAATAATTATACCGAACTTCCCGGCACTGAACAATAATGGTGGGTATCTGGCACTTTCGAGTAGTAAAGAGACTGCACCAGGACATACTTTTGACACTTGTTGTTTTAGAGATGAAATGCACACCATTGACAAAATAACCGGCATTTCGCTTGAAAAGAAATCTCCGGAGTTGTCCTCGCTCAATAAAAACTGGCGTTCGTCCAAACACGCGACCGGAGGCACACCGGGAATAAAAAATAGGTAGGAGTATACATATATATGATAAATTCCCTACTTTTGTAGACAAAGAAAAACTAATTCGGATCATTCATCCTCAAACGAATTTAAATAGCAGATATGAGTCCAGCCGTTATATCTATCACTATTGTGGCATACTTTATAATCCTGTTCACTATCTCTTATATAGCAGGACGCAAAGCCGACAATGAGGGATTCTTTGTCGGAAACCGTAAATCGGCATGGTATGTTGTTGCCTTTGCCATGATTGGTTCCACCATTTCCGGAGTCACTTTCGTTTCCGTTCCGGGTATGGTACAGGCAAGTAGCTTTTCTTACCTGCAAATGGTGCTGGGATTCATAGTAGGACAAATTATCATTGCGTTTGTACTCGTTCCTCTCTTTTATCGTATGAACCTGGTTTCCATATATGAATATCTGGAGAACAGGTTCGGAAGCTCTTCCTACAAGACGGGAGCCTGGTTCTTTTTTATTTCAAAGATGCTAGGGGCTGCCGTTCGATTATTCCTGGTATGCCTGACGCTACAACTGCTGATCTTCGAACCTTTCCATCTTCCTTTCCTGTTGAATGTCATACTTACCGTATTTATAGTATGGCTCTACACTTTCCGCGGTGGAGTGAAATCATTGATATGGACGGATGTTCTAAAAACATTCTGCCTGGTAGTGTCGGTTGTACTTTGCATCTATTATATTGCTTCCAGCTTGCATCTGAATTTCAGTGGTTTGGTTAGTACGATTTCAGACAGTGACTTTTCCAAGACATTCTTTTTTGACGATGTTAATGACAAACGATATTTCTTCAAGCAGTTCCTGGCAGGAGTGTTCACTGTCATTGCTATGAACGGACTCGACCAGGATATGATGCAACGCAATCTTAGCTGCAAGAATTTCCGGGATTCACAGAAGAATATGATTACAAGCGGTATCTCACAATTCTTTGTCATTCTGCTTTTTCTGATGCTGGGAGTACTGTTATATACGTTTACAGCACAGCAAGGCATTGGGAATCCGAAAAAAAGCGACGAGTTGTTTCCGATGATTGCTACCGGAAATTATTTTCCCGGCATAGTCGGAATATTATTCATTATCGGACTGATAGCCTCCGCCTATTCTGCAGCCGGTTCTGCCTTGACGGCACTGACCACTTCCTTTACTGTAGATATTTTACATGCACAGAAAAAAGGAGAGGCGGCACTTAGCCAAATACGCAAACATGTACATATCGGTATGGCAGTTGTGATGGGAGCAGTCATTTTCGTATTCAATTTGCTGAACAACACCAGTGTGATTGATGCGATTTACACATTGGCCAGTTATACGTATGGCCCTATCTTAGGACTGTTCGCTTTCGGCATCTTCACCAAGAAACAAGTTTATGATAAATATATTCCGTTAGTAGCTATCGCTTCTCCTATTCTTTGCTATATCCTGCAAAGAAATTCGGAAGCATGGCTCAACGGTTACCAAATTAGCTACGAGTTGTTGATAATCAATGCCCTGTTCACATTCCTTGGACTTTGTTTGTTCATCAAAAGACAAGACAAAGAAACATCTTACACAACTCATACTACAAAACAAGAAGTAAAATAATGAAAACAACAATCAACTGTTTTCTTCCTTTCAGCCGGTTGGAAGAAACTGTGCAAACAGTTAAGGAGTTACGTGCATCGACGCTGGTAGACAAAATTTATTTATTGGCATCGCCAATTACCAATGTCTGTATTCCCGGATGCGAACTCATCTCTGTAGAAAAAATGCAGTCTACACAAGCGATGCGGGCTATTGCAGAACATTCTGATAAAACATATACCTTGCTCTATACCAAACACACTGCACTAAAAATAGGCATGTTCGCTCTTGAAAGAATGGTTCAAGTAATGGAAATGACCCAAGCTGCCATGGTATATGCAGACCATTACCAACAGATAGACGGTGTGCAAAAAACAGCTCCAGTCATTGATTACCAACCCGGTAGCCTGCGTGACGACTTCAATTTCGGCTCGGTTCTACTGTTCAATGCCAACACATTCAAGGAAGTTATAGAAAATACGGAAGAGGAATATCAATATGCAGGTTTGTATGATTTGAGACTCAAAATATCCCAAAAGAGCAAACTGGTACATATCAACGAATATCTATATACCGAAGTAGAAAGTGACAAGCGGAAAAGCGGTGAGAAGCAGTTCGATTATGTAGACCCTAAAAATCGTCAGGTACAGATCGAAATGGAACAGGCATGCACCAACCATTTGCAGGAAATTGGCGGATATCTTTATCCTATCTTCCGTCCCGTAGACTTTTCTTCTCACACTTTTGAATATGAAGCTTCTGTCATTATACCCGTACGCAACCGTATTCGCACAGTCAAAGATGCCGTACGCTCGGCACTGAACCAGCAAACGACCTTTCCGTTCAATGTCATTGTCATCGACAATCATTCGACAGACGGGACCAGTGAAGTTCTCCATGAACTTAGTTCGGACAAGCGACTGATTCACGTCATTCCCGAAAGAGATGACCTCGGTATAGGCGGATGTTGGAACATAGGTATCCATCACGAGAAATGCGGAAAGTTTGCCGTCCAACTTGATAGCGATGACGTGTATAAAGACGAACATAGCCTGCAAATCATCATTGATACTTTCTATAAACAGAAATGTGCAATGGTAATCGGCACTTATATGATGACTAACTTTGATATGCAGGAAATTGCCCCCGGCATCATCGATCATAAGGAATGGACGCCCGACAACGGACGAAATAATGCATTACGTATCAACGGCCTAGGAGCTCCTCGTGCATTCTACACGCCCATTCTTCGGGAAATCAAAGTCCCGAACACAAGCTATGGAGAAGATTATGCCCTTGGATTGAAAATTTCACACGATTATCAGATAGGCAGAATATACGACGTGATTTACCTTTGCCGCCGTTGGGAAGGCAACTCGGATGCTGCACTGCCTGTTGAGAAAATCAACCAGAATAATCTATATAAAGACCGACTTCGTACGTGGGAATTGGAACAGCGCATCCTGCAACAAGAAACGACATTAGAGAAAATTCAGCAAAGAATCGAACAGTTATTCCAAAAGCAAACTCTTTCTTGGGAACTAGCCAAAGAGAATTACCAGGCATTGGAACAGTATCGGTCACGAACAAAAGAAATATCCAAGTGGTTTGGTAACAATTGTTTAAGTGCGAAACTATTCTTTAATCCGAAACGTATTCTTTCGGCTACCGCACAGACAGATACTGCCTCCATTCACTCACGGCCTTGCTTCCTCTGCCAAACAAACCGACCGCAGGAACAAGAGTTCATCAGTTATAGGAATTATCAGATACTGGTTAATCCCTATCCCATATTTAAACACCACTTTACAATTGTAGATAAGGAACACAAGTCGCAATCCATCGTCGGGCGTTTTAAAGATATGATAGAACTCACCGACATTATGGAAGAATACTTCCTTTTGTATAATGGACCGGAATGTGGAGCTTCCGCTCCCGATCATGCCCATTTTCAAGCTTGCAGTAAAGAGGAAAGTATACAGGGAGCCTATTACGATCGCATGGAATTAATAGATAACGACAAGGTGCAAATTAGTTATAAAGATTTCCCGTGCAGTTTCATCAGGATTCAGGCGGAAAATAAGAAAACAATGTCGAAAACCTTCCATCTGATTTACGACATCTTAGCTACCAATAATAACGGAAAAGAACCAATGATGAATATTCTTGCCTGGTATGGTTTGGAACGCACCAAAGAGGATTTTAGAGAGCGCTACGAAGAAGAATTTGAATCAGTGGCCGAACACCCTTACAATTGTATTATCTTCTTACGCAGCAAACATCGTCCTGACTGCTATTACGCAAAAGGAGACGAACAAATTCTCATCAGTCCTGCTATTGCTGAAATGAACGGCATATTCCCTATAGTACGTGAAGAGGATATGGAGAAACTGACTCCTGAAAAGGTATATGATATCTATCGGGAAGTATCTATATCCAAAGAAAAACTGCAAAAAATACTAGAACGTATTAAAGCTGTATTATGACTCAACCTCAAATAACAGTTGGTATCCTTTCCGGAAAAGAGATTGAATTCTCTTTCCCGGTGAAATTTAGTTCTTCTGTCGGAACGGAAATTTCCGGGACACAGAAAGTTATTTATCAGGATGGGAAGATTCTTTGGCAAGGGAAAGAGTACGACGAATTATCCTTCATTCCTCCACAAAATGCACATGCTTTCTTTGAACTGAAAGATGTGACCATCGGAATCAACTTCCATTGGGAACGCAAAGAAGTCCAGAAATTCAAAGGGGAATTAAAGATTATCATCGAAGAAGAACAACTAACTGCCATCAATGTGATTTCCATTGAAGAATATCTTACCAGTGTAATTTCATCAGAGATGAGCGCAACAGCTTCTTTAGAACTACTAAAGGCTCACGCCGTCATCTCCCGAAGCTGGCTACTCGAAAAAAATAAAGAATTAAGAATGAAGAATGAAGAATTTAAAAGAACTTTGCAAAAAGACAGCGCAGCCAATTCTTCATTCTTCATTCCTAATTCTTCATTTATTAAGTGGTATGACCATGAAGCACATAGAAATTTCGATGTATGTGCCGACGATCATTGCCAGCGTTATCAGGGAATTACACGAGCCTCAACACCACAAGCCATCGAAGCAGTCTCCGCCACGCGGGGGGAAGTGCTGATGTATAAAGGAGCAATTTGTGATGCCCGTTTCTCTAAATGTTGTGGCGGAGCTTTTGAAGAGTTCCAAAATTGTTGGGAAAACGTAAAGCATCCTTATCTAATCAGACAACGGGATAGCAAGACTGAAAAACAACTTCCCGATTTGAACATAGAGGCGGAAGCTGATAAATGGATACGTACCTCACCTGTTGCTTTTTGTAATACGCAGGATAAGAAAATTCTAAGCCAAGTACTAAACAACTACGATCAGGAAACAGCAGACTTCTATCGTTGGAAAGTCAGTTATTCGCAGCAGGAGCTTTCAGAACTGATTCATCAACGTTCAGGGATTGATTTCGGACAAATTCTGGATTTAATTCCTATAGAACGTGGAACGTCGGGACGTCTTGTCCGATTGAAGATTGTAGGAACCTTGCGGACGCTTATTATCGGGAAAGAACTGGAAATACGCCGTACCTTATCTACTTCTCATCTGTATAGTTCCGCCTTCGTAGTAGACAAAGAATATGAAGAAAAGAAACATAAAGAGGATAAAATCCCTTCCCGATTCATCCTTACCGGAGCCGGATGGGGACATGGAGTAGGACTTTGCCAGATTGGTGCTGCCGTAATGGGAGAGCAAGGTTACAAATATGAAGAAATACTGTCTCACTATTACCCCGGCAGTACGCTCGAAAAACAATATCAATAAAAAAGAATAATACCATGACAACACCCACTACAAAAAGAAATCCCTGGAGCTGGATACCCACCCTCTACTTCGCAGAAGGGCTGCCATACGTAGCGGTAATGACGATTGCTGTTATCATGTACAAGCGTTTGGGATTATCCAATACGGAAATAGCCTTATATACTTCCTGGCTCTATCTTCCCTGGACTATCAAACCGCTATGGAGTCCTTTCGTCGACCTGGTGAAAACGAAACGCGCCTGGATTATTGCCATGCAAGGTTTCATCGCTGCCGGATTTGCAGGAATAGCCTTCTTTATTCCGACTGCTCATTATGTACAGTTGACTCTCGCCTTTTTCTGGTTGTTGGCGTTCAGTTCCGCTACGCATGACATCGCTGCAGACGGTTTCTATATGCTCGGGCTCAATAATAAAGAACAATCTTTCTTTGTCGGTATTCGAAATACGTTTTACCGGCTTGCCAATATTTTCGGGCAGGGAATTCTAGTCATGCTGGCAGGATGGCTGGAAACATCACAGAACAATATTCCCTTGGCATGGAGTATTACATTCTACCTCCTTGCCGGATTATTTCTGGCTCTTACTATCTATCATCGACTTATCCTCCCCCATCCTGATTCGGACATTAAACGTCCCGGACTCACACCGGGTAAGTTGTTGGGAGATTTTCTCCTGACCTTTGTCACATTCTTTCAGAAAAAGAACCTCGGTCTCATGTTCTTTTTCCTCCTCACCTATCGGTTGGGAGAATCACAGTTAGCCAAAATAGCTTCTCCTTTCCTGCTCGACACGACCGATAAAGGTGGACTGGGTTTATCCACAGCAACTGTCGGAATGATCTACGGTACCATAGGTGTCATAGCTTTATTGCTCGGTGGAATCATTAGTGGTTTCCTCGTTTCCCGTGACGGATTCAAGAAATGGATATTACCCATGGCATTAGCCATCAACATTCCCGATCTATTATATGTATGGATGGCTGCCGCCACCCCGGACAATCCTATATTTATAGCCATTTGTGTAGCGATCGAACAGTTGGGGTATGGTTTCGGCTTTACCGCTTATATGCTATATCTGATTTATATAGCAGAAGGTGAACATAAAACGGCACACTATGCTATCGGAACCGGATTTATGGCACTGGGCATGATGATTCCCGGTATGCCTGCCGGATGGATACAGGAACATCTCGGATACACAAACTTCTTTATCTGGGTTTGTATTTGTACCCTGCCCGGTATCGTCGCCTCATTAATGATTCGCAACCGACTGGAGGATTCTTTCGGAAAGAAACAATAAAAAACTCAAAGATATGATACTCATTGCAGATAGTGGTTCTACCAAAACCGACTGGTGCATCGTTTTCAACGGCACCCCAATCAAACGAATGGGAACGAAGGGAATTAATCCCTTCTTCCAATCAGAAGAAGAAATTCAACAAGAGCTGACACATTCCCTTCTGCCACAACTACCGGAAGGAACGATCAACTCCGTCTTTTTTTATGGTGCAGGATGCACTCCCGAAAAAGCTCCCGTCCTCCGGCGGGCTATTGCCGACAGCCTGCCCGTCATCGGGAACATCAAAGCCTACTCGGATATGCTTGCCGCTGCCCGCGGACTATGCGGACATGAAGCAGGGATTGCCTGCATCCTCGGCACAGGTTCCAATTCCTGTTTCTACAACGGTGAAGAGATTGTCAACAACATCTCCCCTCTTGGATTCATCCTGGGAGATGAAGGAAGCGGCGCAGTCTTAGGAAAACTACTGGTAGGCGATGTACTGAAAAACCAGCTTCCACCCGCCATCAAAGAAGCTTTCTTAAAACAGTTCGACCTGACGGCCCCCGAAATCATCGACCGCGTTTACCGCCAACCCTTTCCGAACCGTTTTCTGGCTAGTCTCTCCCCTTTCCTTGCACAGCACTTGGAAGAACCGGCTATCCGTTCACTAGTACTCAACAGCTTTATCGCTTTTCTCCGCAGAAACGTGATGCAATATGATTATAAGCAATATCCAGTACATTTTATTGGTTCCGTAGCTCACTGTTACAAGGAGATTTTGCAGGAGGCTGCGCAAACAACAGGTATTCAGATCGGTAAGATTCTTCAAAGTCCGATGGAAGGGCTGATTCAATACCATCAACAATAATTCTTTTACCTATTGTAATTTATAACCAGTAATTATAAAAATGCAGATAACCGAACAACCGTCCTTTTACGATCATCTGGAAAAGAAATCTGTGCGAGAGATCTTAGAAGATATCAACCAGGAAGATCAGAAAGTAGCGTTAGCCGTACAAAAGGCTATTCCACAAATTGAAGAGCTTGTCAATCAGATTGTACCCCGCATGAAACAAGGCGGACGCATCTTTTATATGGGGGCCGGCACAAGCGGTCGCCTGGGAGTATTGGATGCTTCCGAAATCCCTCCTACTTTCGGAATGTCTCCCAACTGGATTATCGGACTGATTGCAGGAGGCGATACAGCCCTGCGCAATCCGGTAGAAGGAGCCGAAGATGATGAAAATCGAGGTTGGGAAGAACTCGTCGAACACCAGATCAACGAAAAAGACACCGTTATCGGCATTGCCGCTTCCGGCACTACCCCGTACGTAATCGGTGCTTTGCGGGAAGCCCGTAAACACGGTGTCCTGACAGGTTGTATCACCAGTAATCCCGATTCTCCAATGGCAGCAGAAGCGGATGTAGCCATCGAAATGATTGTAGGGCCGGAATATGTGACAGGCAGTTCCCGGATGAAATCAGGCACCGGACAGAAAATGATTCTGAATATGATTAGTACCTCCGTCATGATTCAACTAGGACGGGTGAAAGGAAATAAGATGGTGAATATGCAGTTGACCAATCATAAACTTATAGAAAGAGGGACGCAGATGATTATGGATGAATTAGGACTGGACCATGACCGTGCGCAAAAACTCCTTTTACTTCATGGGTCAGTAAAAAAGGCTATTGATGCATATCAACATTCTTAGTATCTATATACTCACAATAAGCAAGATGTAACACCTCTAAAGCAATATGAAACGTACAGAATAACATTGTAACACCGGTTATATGGAATAGAAACATCTTCTTTGTACATTCTATTTTAAGATGTCCTACCTTTGTAAACAAGAAAATAAATTATGATTAACCATTTTATTTATTAACCATGAAGAAGGTATTTCTATTCTTGTATTTTTCAATAATCAGCCTTTTAATATCAGCAGCAGATACATTCGTTATTTTCACACCAGCTGACCACCATTTCCCATTAATAAAAAATGGAAAGCCTTGTTCTATTCTGATGGATATAAACGAAGACAAAGGAGTTAAAATGGCTATTGATAATCTACAACAGGATTTGTTGAATGTCTGCGGTAGCCAATCCGAAATCAACACAAAGGCTAGTGACAAGCAATGCCTGTTAATAGGTACCCTTCAAACTCCACTTATACAAAAATTAATAGCCTCCGGTAAAATAGATAGAAAAGAGCTGGAAGGCAAAAACGAAAAATATATCCTGCAAGTTGTTACCGCTCCTTTGGAAGGAGTGGATGAAGCACTTGTAATTACCGGAAGTGACAAACGGGGAACAATTTACGGTATTTACGAACTGTCCAAACAAATCGGAGTCTCGCCCTGGTATTGGTGGGCAGACGTACCCGTCAAGAAACAAACGGACATATACATCAAACCAGGTACATACACAGATGGAGAACCGAAAGTGGAATATCGGGGAATCTTCCTGAATGACGAGTGGCCTTGCCTGGGGAGCTGGTCTCAAGAAAAGTTCGGAGGATTCAACAGCCAATTTTATAAACATGTCTTCGAGTTGGTATTGCGTTTGAAAGGTAACTTTATGTGGCCTGCCATGTGGGCAAGCGCATTTTACGACGATGATCCACAAAATGGAGAATTAGCCAACACGATGGGAATTGTAATGGGCACCTCTCATCACGAACCGATGGCACTGGCACAACAAGACTGGAAACGTCGTGGAAAAGGTGAATGGGACTACAATCACAACGCTAAAGAACTTCGTAACTTTTGGACTTCTGGAATGGAACGTGTAAAAAATTGGGAAACCGTTGTTACCGTAGGTATGCGTGGTGACGGCGACGAGCCTATGAGTGAAGGCGCCAATATCTCACTACTGGAAAATATCGTCAAAGACCAACGAAAAATTATCGAAACCGTCACCAAGAAAAAAGCTAAAAACACCCCACAGGTATGGGCGCTCTACAAAGAAGTACAAGACTATTACGATAAAGGGATGCGAGTACCGGATGATATTACTCTACTCTTATGTGACGATAACTGGGGAAATGTGCGCAAGCTCCCTAACCTAAACGAAAAACCACGTTCGGGCGGATATGGCATGTATTATCATTTCGACTACGTAGGAGCTCCACGAAACTCCAAATGGATCAATATCAGTCCGATTCCACGTGTATGGGAACAAATGAATCTTACCTACGAATATGGAGTACGTAAACTATGGATTGTAAATGTAGGAGACTTGAAACCAATGGAATATCCTATTACATTCTTCTTGGATATGGCATGGAATCCGGAAAAATTCAATGCCCAAAACTTACAACGACATACAGAAGATTTCTGCGCCCAACAATTCGGTGAGAAATATGCGAAAGAAGCTGCCCGTATTCTTTCCCAATATGCTAAATACAATCGTCGTGTGACACCGGAACTCTTAAATGCCCAAACATACAGCTTTCATTATAACGAATGGGAACGGGTAGTAAATGAATATAATCTGTTGGCATTGGATGCACATAATCTAGGATTTCTAATGCCGGCCTCGTACAAAGACGCATACGACCAACTAATTTTATTTCCGGTACAAGCATGCGCCAACTTGTACAACATGTATTACGCACAGGCCCAAAACCAACGTCTTGCTGCCGAACAAAAGACGGAAGCTAACCGATGGGCCGACAAAGTTGTAGCCTGCTATGAGCGGGATTCTCTACTAACCCATTATTACCATAAAGTGATGTCTAAAGGGAAGTGGAACCACCTAATGGATCAAGTTCATATAGGTTATACTTCATGGAATAATCCTCCCAAACAAATAATGCCTAAGATCACACGAGTTCCGGAACAGGCGGGAACGTATACTTTCATAGAGACAAACGGATATATTTCTATCGAAGCAGAGCACTTCACACGAGCAATAGCAGAAGGTGAAACGACATGGAATCTTATCCCCGATTTTGGAAAGACATTATCAGGAGTAACGACTCTTCCCGTCACTAAAACTCCAGATAAAATGTGCTTGGAATATGATATTGAAATAGAAAAAGCAGGTAGCGTAGAAGTCACACTTTTACTCGCCCCTACCCTTAATTTCAACGATAATAAAGGATTAAGATATGCAATCTGCCTTGACGGAGATAAAGAACAAATTATTAATTTCAATGGGCATTATCAGGGCGAACTTGGCAAGTGGCAGGCAAATCCGATTATCGAATCCCGTTCTAATCATTTATTAGCAAAAGAAGGAAAACATACACTTCGCATCCGTCCGCTAGATCCGGGAATCGTAATTGAGAAAATCCAAATCAATACCGGCGGATTGCAACCGAGCTATCTGGGAGCACCGGAAACACTGAAATAATTCAAAACATATAATAAAACTGAGAATACATCTGGTTTGAGAATCAATGTTTCTATTATAAATAAGAATAAAATGATAAAACAAAAATTTCTTTTATTAAGTTGTGCGTTAGTATTGTTATTAACGCCTACTAACGCTCAGGAAAAATTATACAAAAATGAATTCCCTATAGCGGATGTGAAGTTACTTGACGGAGTATTCAAACATGCCCGTGAGTTAAATATTGAAGTCCTGCTCAAATATGACGTTGACCGTTTGCTGGCGCCTTACCGCAAAGAAGCAGGATTGACCGAGAGAAAGAAAACCTATCCCAACTGGGATGGTCTTGACGGCCATGTGGCAGGGCATTACCTTTCGGCTATGTCAATGAATTATGCTGCAACAGGCAATAAGGAATGTGGACGGCGTATGGAATATATGATTTCGGAGCTTCAACTATGCCTTGAAGCAAATGCCATTAACAATACAGAATGGGCAATTGGTTATATCGGTGGCTTTCCCAATAGTAAGAATCTGTGGTCGACTTTCAAAAAAGGTGATCTCCGTATCTATAATTCCGCATGGGCACCATTTTACAATTTGCATAAAATGTATGCCGGCCTCAGAGATGCCTGGCTTTATTGTAATAACAAACAAGCAAAAACGCTGTTTCTTAAGTTCTGCGACTGGGCCATTAGCATCACGGATGACCTGAATGAAGAACAAATGCAGACGGTACTTAAAATGGAATACGGTGGTATGAATGAGATTCTTGCCGATGCTTATCAGATTACCGGAAATAAAAAATATTTAGTCGCGGCTAAAAGGTATTCACAAAACATACTTCTTGATCCCTTATCACAAGGTATTGACAATCTTGACAACAAACACGCTAATACGCAAATACCCAAATTCATCGGTTTTGCCAGAATAGCAGAACTTAGTGGAGACACAAAATATACCAATGCCAGCCGCTTTTCGTGGGAAACGATCACAGGAAACCGTTCTTTAGCTTTTGGTGGTAACAGCCGGAGAGAACATTTTCCAAGCGTAACTTCGTGTAGTGATTATATCAATGACGTTGATGGCCCCGAATCGTGCAACTCTTACAATATGTTAAAATTGACTGAAGATTTATTTCGCATGCAACCATCAGCTCACTATGCAGATTATTACGAACGTACTGTTTTCAACCATATTTTATCTACCCAACATCCTGAACATGGTGGATACGTATATTTTACTTCTGCCCGTCCGCGCCACTACAGGGTATATTCTGCACCCAACGAAGCAATGTGGTGTTGTGTAGGTACCGGCATGGAAAACCACAGTAAATACAACCAGTTTATTTATACTCATTCGGATGATTCGTTATTCGTAAACTTGTTTATTGCATCAGAACTTAATTGGAAAAATAAGAAAATATCGCTCAGGCAGGAAACAAACTTTCCTTACGAAGAGCGCACAAAACTGACTGTGACAAAAGCATCATCCCCCTTTAAACTAATGATCAGATATCCCGGATGGGTGGATAAAGGTGCTTTAAAGGTATCTGTGAATGGAAAATCCATGAACTACTCTGCTCTTCCTTCATCATATATTTGTATTGACAGAAAATGGAATAAAGGTGATGTAGTGGAAGTGGAACTGCCTATGCGAAGTACCATTGAGCACTTGCCAAATGTTCCCAATTATATCGCATTTATGCATGGTCCCATATTGTTAGGAGCAAAAACCGGCACCGAGGATTTACGAGGGCTTATCGCAGGCGATGGACGTTGGGGGCAATATCCAAGTGGGAAATTGCTGCCTGTGGACCAAGCCCCCATTCTGATAGTTGATGATATGGAAAACATCACGAGCAAATTAGTTCCCATTAAGAATGAACCTTTACACTTTAAAGCAAATATCAAAGCGGCTAATTCTATTGATATAAAACTGGAACCTTTTGCAAATATCCATGACGCAAGGTACATGATGTACTGGCTAACCTTAACCAACAAAGGGTATCAGACATATATTGACTCTTTATCGACTATCGAAAAGGAAAAGATAATCCTCGAAAAACTGACAGTTGATTTTGTCGCTCCGGGCGAACAACAACCCGAAACCGACCACAAAATACTACAAGAAAAGTCAAGAACAGGCAATGCAAACCAACAATTTTTCCGTGAAGCATCTTCGGAAGGTTACTTCAGCTACGAAATGAAAACTAATGCGGAAACTGAGTTGTCTTTAATGGTTCGTTATTGGGGTGCAGAATGGGGAGGACGCAAATTTGATATTTACATTGATGATGAAAAGCTTCTGACTGAGGATAATACAGGGCGATGGAATCAATCTAAATTTCAAGATATAAGATATAAGATACCTAGCTCAATGGTTCAAGGTAAAAATCATATAAGAGTTAAATTTCAATCCATTCCGGGAAATACTGCTGGAGCAGTTTATTTTATCCGTTTGGTTAAAAGAGTTGATGACCCGGCTATTAAGGACTAAGATAAAATGATACTCATAAATAAATGAAATTCAAATTATTCGTATTAACATAATATATCAGAGTAATCACACCAAAATTTGATTCATATCGGGTTCTAATGAACTAAATGATCATTTTGCGGAGTGCCCTGAAAGGGCTTAATTATATAGCGTAGGGCAACGCCCTAC
>OGHV01001162.1_pt1 | contig 15633 bp, 11 predicted proteins | sample 1571551 | NCBI WGS metagenome assembly OGHV01 (sample SAMEA2581960, study PRJEB24529) | metagenome | biome: Human gut stool | place: China | collected 2011 | reverse complement strand
TCCGGTCAGGCGCCGCAGCGCCTCACGGTACTTGTCCGCGGTCTTCTCGACGATGTCGTCGGGAACCTTCGGGGCGGGCGGGGTCTTGTCCCAGGGCTGCGTTTCGAGCCAGTCGCGGATGAACTGCTTGTCGAAGCTCTTCGGAGAGGTGCCGACTTCGTAGTCTTCGGCGGGCCAGAAGCGGGAGGAGTCGGGCGTGAGGACTTCGTCCATCAGGCGGACCTTCCCTTCGGCGTCGATGCCGAATTCGAACTTCGTGTCGGCGATGATGATGCCCTTCGTCGCGGCGTATTCGCTCGCGCGGCGGTAGAGTTCCAGCGTGGCGTTGCGGATGGTGTTCGCGACCTCTTCACCGTAGAGCTCGACCACGCGCTCGAACGTGATGTTCTCGTCGTGCGTGCCGACTTCGGCCTTCGCGGCCGGGGTGAAGATCGGTTCGGGGAGCTTTTCCGCCATGCGCAGACCCGCCGGGAGCTTGATCCCGCAGACGGCGCCCGTTTCGCAGTATTCCTTCCAACCGCCGCCGATGAGGTAGCCGCGGGCGACGCATTCGACGAGGATGGGCTTCAGCTTCATCGCAACCACGGCGCGGCCGCGGACCTGGTCGGCTTCTTCGGGACGAACGACCGATTCGGGATCAATCCCCGTGAGGTGGTTCGGGAGGACGCCGTCCAACTGCTTGAACCAGAAATTCGTGATGGCGGTGAGGACCTTGCCCTTGCCCGGGATCGGGTCGCCCAGGATGACGTCGAAGGCGGAGATGCGGTCCGAAGCGACGATGAGGAGCTTGTCCTCGCCCACGGCGTAGCTGTCGCGGACCTTGCCGCTGTAGACCTTTTGAAGAGAGGGAATGCGCGTCTGAGAAAGACCCGACATGATGGGTGTCTCCTTGGAGAATGGGGGTTGGGTGGAAGGTCCGCACCGATTGTATCGCCGGGCGGGCCTTCGGACGGCGCTGAGGGCGAGGCATCGCCTTTGCGTGAAAATGTTCAGGGCGAAGCGTCCGCAGGAGACGGGGCTCTTCAGACGATCCAGCTCCAGAGGACGGGCCCGGCAACGGCGAGCCAGGTGAGCCCGCAGATCACGAGCGCGAAGAGCACCGCGGCGCTCCCCATGTCCTTGGCGCGGCCGGCGAGCGGGTGGATTTCCGGACCGAAGCGGTCGACGACGGCTTCGATCGCCGAATTCGTGATTTCAGCAAAGAGCACGAAGAGCACGCTGTTGACGAGGAGCATCTTCTCCAGGATCGTCACCGGAAGAAGGAGCGCGATCGGAATCATCACGATCGCCAGCGCGCACTCCTCGCGGAAGGCGGCTTCGTTCACCCAGCCCGCGCGGATCCCCTGCCAGGAGTAGCGGGTGGCGTTGATGAGGCGCTTGAGGCCCTTCTTGCCTTTGAGGTCTTCGGCGTTGGCGGGCTTCTCGTTGGGTTTGGTCATGGTTTGAGTGGTGGTCGCTGCAAGGGGTTGATCGGCGCACGGTCGTCCGTGCGGTGCGCAGGTTTAACCGGTCCGGGTGAAAGGGGCGTCAAAAGGAAAAACGCGCGTCCGCCCGCAGAAGGAATCTTCGGGCGAAACGCGCGTTGACGTTCACGACGCCGGCGTCGGTCAGATCACGTTCTGACGAAGCGTGCCGTCGGCGTAGAGCGCGGCCATGCGGTCGAGCGCGATCGGCTTGATCTTGGCGCCCTGGCCTTCGCAGCCGAATTCAAGGTAGCGCGCCTTGCAGAGCTCCGTCGCGGCCTTGCGGGCGACCTTGAGGAAGTCGCGCGGGTCGAACTTCGACGGGTTCTGGGCGAGGAACTGGCGGACCGCGGCGGTCATCGCGAGACGGATGTCCGTGTCGATGTTGACCTTGCGCACGCCGTGCTTGATCGCTTCCTGGATCTCTTCGACGGGAACGCCGTACGTTTCGCGCATGTCGCCGCCGAACTCGCGGATCGTCGCGAGGTATTCCTGCGGCACGGACGAGGAGCCGTGCATGACGAGGTGGGTGTTCGGGAGGCGTTCGTGGATTTCCTTCACGCGCTGGATCGAGAGCGTTTCGCCGGTGGGCTTGCGCGTGAACTTGTAGGCGCCGTGCGAGGTGCCGATCGCGATGGCGAGGGCGTCCAACTGCGTCGCCTTCACGAAGTCGGCGGCCTGGTCCGGGTCCGTGAGGAGCTGTTCGCGCGTCATGACGGCGTCGGTGCCGTGGCCGTCTTCCTTGTCGCCGCGCATCGTTTCAAGGGACCCGAGGCAACCCAGTTCGCCTTCGACGGAAACGCCGATGCAGTGGGCCATCTCGACGACGCGGCGCGTCACGTCGACGTTGTACTCGTAGGAGGAGACGGTCTTGCCGTCGGCCATGAGCGAGCCGTCCATCATGACGGACGTGAAGCCCGAGCGGATCGAGGCCTGGCAGACGGCCGGGCTCTGACCATGGTCCTGGTGCATGCAGACGGGCACGTCGGGATAGGCCTCGACGGCGGCTTCGATCAGCTTGCGCAGGAAGGCTTCGCCGGCGTACTTGCGGGCGCCCGCAGAGGCCTGCATGATCACGGGGGCGCCGACTTCGCTCGCCGCGGCCATGATGGCCTGAACCTGCTCGAGGTTGTTGACGTTGAAGGCGGGGACGCCGTAACCGTTTTCAGCCGCATGATCGAGCAGCTGGCGCATGGAAACAAGAGCCATGACGAAACACTCCGTTGGGTGTGGAAGGGCCGGGCTTCACGACGCCCGGCCCGTGGTGAACCTAATCCCAACATTGTAGCGTTTCGCGCTCTTCAGCTGTTCAAAATGGTCGGGTCCGCGGCGAGCTGCTTCTTGATGCCGGTGAGGATCGCGCGGGCGAGTTTGTTCTGGTGCGCGGAGCTCTTCAGGAGCTTTTCTTCTTCGGGGTTCGAGATGAAGGCGGTCTCGACCAAAATCGACGGAATGCCCTGGCCTTTCAACACCGCGAAGCCCGCCTGCTCGACCTGCGCCTTGTGGAGGCGGTTGATGCGCTTCATCTCGCCCAGGACGGCGGAACCGAGCGACAGGCTGTAGCCGATCGTCCAACTTGAAGTCATGTCGACCAGAACGCTCGCCACGGCCTTGTCGACGTTGGCGATGTTGACGCCGCCGATGAGGTCGGACTCGTTCTGGCTCTTCGCGAGCCACCGGGCGGCGGCGGACGTCGCCCCCTTCTGCGAGAGCGCAAAGACCGAAGAGCCCCTCGCCGTGCTCTTCACCCAGGCGTCCGCGTGGATGGAGACGAGAAGGTGCGCCTTCGCGCGGCGCGCGATCTGCACGCGCCCGCCCAGGCTCACGAAGTGGTCCGACGAGCGCGTCATGATGGCGCGCATGTTGGGTTCGGCGTTGATGAGCTGCGCGAGGCGCTTCCCGATCGCGAGCACCACGGTCTTTTCCTTGGTGCCGCGCCGGCCGATCGCGCCCGGGTCTTCGCCCCCGTGACCGGGGTCGACGACGATGATGAGCTTCGGGGACTTCTTGCTCGCGGGCTTCGAGGCGCCCGCGGTGCTCTTGGGCTTCTCGGCCGCCTTCGGGGGCGACGTGTCCTTGCCCAGCCCCGCGATGATGTCGCCCAGGGGGTCGCCGTCCGTCGACGAGGCTTCGCCCAGAAGGTCCCCCATCGGGTCGTCGTCCTCGGCCATCCCGGCGAGGATGCGGCCCACGGGGTCGCGGGGGTGTTCGGGGTAGATGTCGAAGACGAGGCGATACTGGTAGTCGCCGAAGGGCTTCAACAGGAAGACCTCGGGCTTCACCTCGGTTTTGAGGTCCATGACGAGGCGCACGACGCCCGGGCTGTGCTGTCCGACGCGGATCGCCGCGACGTAGGGGTCGTCCGCCTTCACGTCCGCGATCTGACGGCGCAGCCCCTCGGTGAGCGCGAGCCCCTCGATGTCGACGACGAGGCGCAGGGGCTTCGCCGACCGCACGAAGAAGTGCTTGTATTGAAGCGGCGCGTCCGACTCGAGCGTCACGCGCGTGTACTCCTCCGCGGGCCACATGCGCACGGCGACCATGTTCGCGGTCTTGGCGGAGGCGGCGATCGGAACGAGCGTGAAGAGGAGCGTTCCGGCGGCGGCCTGAAGAAGATCGCGGCGTTGCGTCATTGCCCGTCCGCTCCTTCGAGGGCGGCCGCGACCGCACGGCCCGCGTCCGTCAGGGCCTCGACTTCGGCCCTGCGGCCCAAACCCTCGTGCGAGAGCCGCACGATGACGTCCGCGGCGGGCAGGTACGGTTCGGCGCGCGCGCTCCATTCGGTCGCGCAGATGCGCCCCGGCCCGAACATCTCGCGAAAGCCCGCTTCGTCGAACTCTTCCGGATACTCAAACCGGTAGAAGTCGAAGTGATGGAAGTCGTACCCGTCGACGGGGTAGGACTCCAGGAGCGCGAACGTCGGGCTCTTCACCGGACCCGTCCACCCCCAGGTGCGCAGCATCGCGCGCACAAGCGACGTCTTCCCGGCGCCCAAATCCCCCTCAAGACGCAAAGCGAGCCCTTCCGGGCGCACGAGGCGCACGGCGGCGGCAAGATCGCTTCCCAAGCGGTTCGTGTCGTCGGGGTGAGGGAGCGCGCGGCGGAGGATGGCGTTCGGCATGGGGCAGGGCGTTCGGTAGGTTGGGTGGGCGGGGAATCCGGACGGATTCGCAGATTCACGTCAAAAGAACCATTTTAGGGCGCGGGTCAGCGAATCCTTGGCCGGTCCCAAGGACCACAAGACGAGAAAGCGCGACTAGATGAAACAAAATGTAAAACGCCCTTGTCAGCTCTTCCGCACCTCTGCATAATTCGAATCTCTGATCTGAACGGCCTCTTACGAAGCCGAACGGAACGGAAAAAATCAGGTTGCCGGTGTAGCTCAGCTGGTAGAGCAGCGCATTCGTAATGCGAAGGTCGGGAGTTCAAATCTCTTCTCCGGCACCATGACAAGCCCGTACGGTTGAAGGCCGTGCGGGCTTTCCCATTTTCGGACTCCGGAAAAGCCGGTCCGCCCGACCCGCTCAGAACTCCTCGTTGGAAGGCGCACGCCCCGAAGGACGTGCGCTTTCGTCGTCTTGAAGGCTACTTCTTCGCGTCGGTCGCGGCGCCTTGGCCCAACCACTTGCCGCCCACCGATTCGGAGAGCTTCTGCAGAAGAATCCCGCCGACGCTCGCCGCGGAGACGCCCTCTGCGGAGAAGGCGCCGTCGACGTAGCGGATGTTTTCGAGCACGATCGAGCCCGAGAGCTTGTCCTCGACCTTGGCGATCTTCTTCCCGACGCTTTCCTTGCCGGCAAGCTGCGCGACGATGCCCGCCAACCCCAGCGCGCCGCGGACCGTTTCGGTCTGCTTTTCGCCGGGCTGGTCGACTTCGGCGCGGGCGATGATGATCCGGGGCGGTTCGCCCCCGGCCACGTCCATGCCGGTCAACGACGCGCTCTTCCAGCTCATGAGGCCGCTCCCCTTCGCGTTCACGAGGTCGAGCGACGTGAGCGACGCATCACCCTTCCAGCTGGGGACGTCGTCCGCGAAGCCCAAACGCCCGCGAAGCTCCACCGTGCCCGCCTTGGCGCCCACGCCGGCGTAGCCGCGCATCAGGTTGCCGTACGGGGCGAGCCCCACCTTCTGCGCTTCGACGTCGAGCGAAGCGGCGACGGGCGAGATCCCGAAGTTCCCGGCGACGTTGAGCGTCCCTCCGCCCACGCCCGCCGAGAGGTCGAGCACCGACTGGGTGCCGGCTTTCGACGAGAGGTTCTTCACCGTGACGTTGACGTTTTCGAGCTGCGCGTCGCCCTTGGGCGAGATCGTTTCGTCGCGGAAGGAGAAGCGCGAATTCTTGAGTTCGGCCGTCCCGACGGACCACTGCCAGGCGGGAGCCGTCGAAGCGGACTTCTGCGCCTGGGCCTTTTCGTCGGTCTTCTCTTCCTCACCCGAGGCGAGCCCTTCGGTGAAGTTCAGCCCCGCCTTCGTCATCACGGCCCGGATGTCGGCGCCCGTGACGTTCACGCGGTCGATCTGCGCGGAGGAGGTCCCCGTGTCGATCGAGGCGATCTTGACGGAAGCGGACTTGACGGCCGTCATGCTCGCGCCCGCCTTCGTGAGCGCGAGGTTCGCAAGCGACGCGTCGCCCGAGAGCTTCACGCGCTCAGGCGTCCCCTCCGCCTTCATGTTCATCGTGAACTGACCGGCGAGGTCCGCCCCCATCACGCTCTTCACGTAGGGCGAAATCTGCGCGAGGGCCAGCTTCGAAGCGTTCAAGGTGAAGCTCCCGCCCATCGGGCTCACCGACACCGTGCCGGAGCCGTTCATCGAGCCGCCCAGAACGTTCATCGAGAAGCTCGCCTTGCCCGGGTCGCCCGAGGAGGCGAGGTTCTGAACCTCGGCCTTGAGGTTCGCGACCGAGAGCGACGCGGCGGGCGCCGTGGTGCGGTCCGTGAAGGTGACGCCGACGTCTTCGACCGCCACGCGGCCCAGGCGCCAGCTCCAGGCGGCGGACGAGCCCGCATCGGACGCGGAGGAGGACGCCTCCGCAGTCGGGGCCGCAGCTCCGGCTGCGGCCTTCGGCATCGCGCCCGAAAGGCCCACGCCGGCGGCGTTCCGCTCCGCCGCGACGCGCACGCCCCGGATCAGCACTTCGTCGACGTCGGCCGAAGCCTTCGTCGGGTCGACCGACTTGAGGGTCACGCGGGCGAGCTTGAGGGAGGCGGGGGTCTTCATCGTCTTCCCGGCGCCCGTCGTCAACGCCACGTCGGCGAGCGACGTCGTGCCGGAGACGTTGAACGCGGCGGGTTCGCCGCCGGTCGCGTTCCGGAAGAAGACCGAGGTGTCGGTCGAGAGCTTCGCCGAGGCGAGGGTCAGCCCTTCGGGAAGGGCGTCCGGGACGAGGCGCGCCAGGGGCGCGACGTCGAGCCCGTCGATCTTGAGCCGCATCTGGGCTTCCAGGGTCGAGCCGAAGGGCTTCGTGGAGCCTTCGGCGACCACCGGCGTGCCGTTCCAGTTGAGGGAGAGCTTCGGCGTGACGAGGCTCTCGCCCCCGGCTTCCATCGTGCTCACGAAGGGGAGCGCGAGTTCGACGTCGGTCAAGCGCTCTTCGATCCCGCGGGTGGTGTCGACGAGTGCAAAGGAGCTGTTTTTGACCGAGATGTTGTAGACGGCGAAGGCGGGAATGCCGCCCGGGTCGGAGGACGCCTCCGCGGCGGGGGCGGCGTCGCCCGTGGAGCCCGTGAGCTTTTCCAGTTCCGCGATGTTCTCGTCGTTCACCGTCGCGGTGACCTTGAGGCCGTCGATCGTGAGTTCCGAGAGGACCGGCGCCATCTTCGTGATCGTCTCGGCGCTCGCGTCGACGCGCAGGAGCCCCAATTCAAGAAGGGGCGCCTCCCCGCGGCGGCTCGCGATCGTGAGCCCGCGGATTTCATAGACCCAGGTCCAGGGATTGAAGTCGACGGCGTCGAGCGTCACCGTGCGGCCCAGCTTCTGGGCGACGGTTTCCTCAAGGATCTGCCGGGAGTAGTGCGGTACGGCCCAATAGCCGATTCCGGCGTAGAGCGCTGCGCCCACGGCGACCGTGACGGCGGAGAAGGCGAAGAGTTTGCGCATGTCGGATCCTCGTGCGGTTCGTTTCTTCCATTATGGAGTGTTTCCGCACGGGATCCAACGGTATTAAAGAAGCGTGACGATTTCTTCCATCGGAAGTCGCGATTTGGGACGCACGGCGTTCGCATCCGCCGGATCACCCACCCCGACCGCGAGCCCGACGACCACGTGACGGCCCTCCCGGGCGATGCCGAAGATCTCGTCGACCTGCTCGAACCAGAGGCCGCCCAAAACCGTCGTCTGCACGCCGATCTGCGCGGCGGCCATCAGGACGAAGCCGAGCGCGATGTGGACCTGCTCGGACGCCCACCGCTCCGCGGCCGCCTGATCGCGGCAGTAGGCCTTCGCGGCCGTGCGGCGGAGCTGATCGATTTCGTCCGCCTTGGCGCCGGAGGGAAGACGCCCGTCCGCCACTTCCTGGGCGAAGAGCTTGTCGAGCCAGGCGTCTTCGCCGACGTTCTTTTCGATGGCGAGGAGGATCACCGCGTCGGCGTGCCGCACGCGCTCGATGTTGAAGTCCTTGACGGCGGGCATGAGCTTCGCGCGCGCCTCGGGACTCGCCACGACGTAGTGGTGCCAGGGTTGGATGTTGACGGAGGAAGGCGCCAGACGGAGCACTTCAAGGAGCGCCTCCATTTGTTCGCGGGAGATGTGCTTCGCCGGGTCGTAGTGCTTCGTCGTGAAGCGGCGGCGGGCGGTTTCGAGAACCTGTCGAACGGCTTCGGTCATGGGGGTACCTCTGCAAAAGGGGTTTTGTGTCGGACCATTCTATGACGAAGCCGGGGCCGATGGTTTCCGTCTAAGGTGAGGGCGGCGTGGGCGCGGCGGGCGGCGCGTTCACGTTGTTGCGCGCAACGAGCGCCGCGTAGATCGTCCAGCCGGAGAAGACCGCAAGCGTCGCCAGCTTCATCGTGAAGGCGTCCATCGTGAGGAGCCACGTAGAAGACGTAGAGAAGCGCGACGGTCGTGTTGAAGACGATGAGGCGGGGCTGCCGGAGCTTCGCGTGGTCGAGCCGCACGAGAAGGTAGAGGGGCGCGATGCAGCTCACGTACGGGATGATGTTCGTGACGACGGAGAGGTCGACGAGGACGGAGAACTGTCCGAAGAGCGAGGGCGTCGCCGAGATCGCCACGAGGACGGTCTGCACGAGCGTGATCACGACCATCCCGGCGATCGGGACGTCCTTGCGGGTCACCTTCCTGAAGATGCGCGGGAAGTAGCCGATGTCGGCCGAGGATTTCAGCACCCGCGAGAGCGTGAACTGCCAGGCCATCATCGAACCCGTGCAGGAGAGGCCCATCAGGATCGTCAGAACCTTGGCGGTCGTCCCGCCGAAGAGCGACAGCCTCCCCGTGGGGCGGCCGGACCGCGCGGCCGCAAGATCGGCCAGCGCGAATGTTCAATCTAGATAGTAATACCTAGGGCTCCATCTGGCAACCATGATGCGGAAGAAAGGCGTGATTGTCCGGCTTTCGGCGGACAAAAAGCGTTCGCGAATTTTATGCGGTGCGGATATGAAAAAGCCCCGATACCGTTCGGCACCGGGGCTCGTGGTGTTTGGTGGAGGCGGCGGGAGTTGAACCCGCGTCCGGAAACCTTTTTCTGTTGGTTCTACATGCGTAGCCGAATGATTTGGGTCTTACCGCGCACCCTGCCGATCGGCGGGCCGGGGCGCAGCCAGCTATCTAAGTTTCGGACGTCCGGCGACAGCCAACGGACGACCTAGATCCTGTCAAATGATGCTGCCGTCAGTTGCCTGACCCGGCCCAGGACCGAACCGGTGCAGCATCCCGCCATTAAGCGGCGAGAGCGAAACGCTTGTTGTTGGCGTTTATTGGTTTGCAGCGGATTTACGAGGTGACTGCACCTCGGCATGCCCCACACAGCGTCCGCGTCCCCGTCGAAGCCAAGGCGCCCCCTTGTGTGGACTTGTCAGTCTATCACAGGGCAAGAATTTCTGCGGCGAGTTCCGCCGGATCGCCCGCGAGGATGCGGGCCTGCGCCGCGTCCAAAGGCGTCTTCGCGTAGCCCCAGCGCACGAGCGCGGCCGGGATGCCCGCCGCGGCCGCGGCCTTCGCGTCCGTCGGTTCGTCGCCGACGTAGAGCGCGTCGTCCGTCCCGAGCGTCCTCATGGCGAGGCGGATCCCCGCCGGGTCGGGCTTCATGGCGGATCCGGGCGAGTCGCTCCCCCAGAAGCCCGAGAGAAGCGGCATGAGTTCCAACCCCTCCAGCACGCGCCCGGCGAGGGCGACCGGCTTGTTGGTGACGACGGCGAGCGTCAACCCTTCGGCGCGGAGTTTTTCGAGCATCGCCCGCACGCCCGGATAGGGGCGCGTGAGGTTCGCGCACCCGGCGGCGTAGTTCGCGAGGAACTCCTGCCGGAGGGCTTCGTCCGATATGCCCAAGACGGCGTCGACCAGTGCGGCGCTCCCGCGGCTCGCGACCGGGCGGAGCGCCTCCGGGTCGACCGGATCGAGACCGCGCGCGGTGCGGAGCGCGTTCGCCGCCGCGGCGAGGTCCGGGGCGGAGTCGACGAGCGTGCCGTCGAGGTCGAAGAGGATGAGCTCGGGGCGCATGAGGAATATGGAGTTCGGTAAAAAGTGCAAAATTCCGCAAATCCGCACAGGGTCCTCAAAGAAACGGGCGGAAGGCGAACAACGCCTGACGGCGGCGGACGATGACGGACAACGACGGATAAAAGAAAGCCCCCGCGGGTCGGTGGGACGCGACGGGGGCTTCGTGGTTGCCGCGGGAGGCTTGACCGGCCTTCAGCGCGGCTCGCAGCCGAAATTATTCGGCCGGACGGGAACCGATCACTTCAACGACGGCGCGGCGGTTCGGCGCGAGGCACTGAACGAGCTGCTTGAAGTTCTTGATCTGACCGTTGCGCGAGGGATTCGGGCAGTTGACGACCGGATCCTGTTCGCCCTTGCCTTCCGTCTGGATGAGGGACGCGTCGACGCCCTTCGAGACGAGGTAGGCCTTCACGCTTTCAGCGCGCTGCGCGGAGAGCTTTTCGTTGAACTTGTCGGAACCGATGCGGTCCGCGTAGCCCGTCGAAAGCACGACTTCGAGGTCGACGCCGGCGATGCGGGAGACGAGGTCGTCAAGGACGGCCTGGCCTTCGGGCTTGAGCGTGGAACGGTTGTAGTCGAAGAGCATGTCGGCCGAGAAGGTCACCTTTTCGGCGGCCTTCGGAGCGGCGGGTTCTTCCGGAGCCTTGCAGGCGGCGGCGTCGAGGATGTCGGCGTCGCAGGCGCAGCCCGCGCCGTCACGGCCCATGGCTTCAGCGAGGGCGGGCGTCCAGAAGCCGGTGCGCCAGCAGAGGCCGTAGCCGCTCTTCAGCGTCGTGCCGTTCGCCTGAACGTAGGGATTGACCGCGTCGGCCGCAAAGGCGGCGCCGGAGACGGCGAGCATGACGGCGGCAACAACGCCACCAATTTTCGCGGAAGTCTTCATATTGTTTTCCTCTTGAAAAAAGGGAATGGACGATTTTGTGTTGTGCGCCAATGGATCAAAGCCGAAAGGTCAACCAAAACCTTGTGGAACGCGCGGGAAATCAAAGGGGAACAGTCCCCCTTGCCCCTCAGGTGCGCTGTGTCCTCGCGGATTAACTATAGAGTGAATCCTCGGTGGCGTAAAGGCGCGCTGCCTGAGCGGGACGGGGGCGCGCGGTCGACGCGCCTCTAATCTCGGTCCGTTCAAAGCATATTTTGCCACTTGCGAGCGACGGATTGTAGCGATTCTGCAGAAATGTTTCCTCGGAAACTCCGGGACTGCTTCTGCGTGGCGATCAGTTCTCCCGCCACCCAGGTGTGCGTGACGGCCTCGCGTCCGGCGGCGTAGAGAAGCTGCGCGGCCGGATCCTGAACGGGAAGTGCTTCGACGCCGGAGAGGTCGACCGCGATCACGTCGGCGGCCTTCCCGGCTTCAAGGGACCCGATTTCATCCTCCCAGTGGAGGGCCTTCGCGCCCCCCATCGTCGCGGCGTAGAGCATTTCGTGGACGGTCGCCGAGGTCGTGTCGCCCGCGACCGCTTTGGCGAGCATGGCGGCAAGGCGCGTTTCGCCCAGCATGTCGAGCTTGTCGTTGCTCGCGGCGCCGTCGGTGCCGATCCCGACGTTGACGCCGGCCGCCAAAAGCTTCGCGATGGGCGAGAAGCCCGAGGCGAGCTTGAGGTTGGAGCACGGGCAGTGGCAGGTCGAGGCGCGCGCGGCGGCGAGCATCGCGATGTCGGCGTCGTTCAGGTGCACGCTGTGCACCGAGATGAGGCGGTCGTTCACGAGCCCGAGGCGCTGCAGGCGCTCCAACGGACGCACGCCGTGGTCGCGTATCGAGTCGGCGACTTCGCCCGCCGTCTCATGCACGTGCATGTGAATCGGGGCGTCGTACTTTTCGGAGAGCTCCGCGCAGCGCGCGAGCGTCGCGTCGGACACGGTGTAGGGCGCGTGGGGCGCCACGGTCGCGCGGACCATGCCGCCCGACTTGTACGTCTCCAGAATGTCCAGGGCGCGCTCGAGATACTCCTCGTCGGTCTTCGCCCAAGCCGAGGGGAAGCCGATCGTGAAGGCGGAGACGGCGCAACGCAGACCCGCGCGGCGAAGGCCCTTCGCGGCGGAGTCCGGGAAGAAGTAGTGATCCGACGTCGTCGTGACGCCGCCCGAGGCCATTTCAAGCCCCGCGAGCCAGCTCCCTTCCTCGACGAATTCCGGGCTCATCAGCTTCCCTTCGGCGGGCCAGATCTTGGTCGTGAGCCAATCCATGAGCGGGAGGTCGGCGCCCAAACCCCTCACGAGGTTCATCGCGGCGTGCGAGTGCAGGTTGACGAGACCGGGCATGACGAGCCCGTTCGAGAGCGAAACGACCTCGTCCGCGGTCCAGTCCGCGCGCACCTCGGCCGTCGGCGCCACGAGCGCGATGCGGCCTTCCCGAAGGACGAGCGCGTGATCTTCGAGGACGACCCCCTGGGGGACGATCGGCAGGACCCAACGGGCCTCAATGATGGTGTCGGCGTGCATGGTGCGCATGGCCTCCGGAAAGATCGAAAGAAAAGTTGTCGGCGGCTATTGTAGACGCCGGGATCAGGGTGTTCAGGCCTCGGGGCGGCGTCCGTCCCTTTGGTACAATGAAACGTTTCATGAGGGATGATCCGGGCATTGCGCCGGTAGCCCGTCATCTGGGGCCCCGCGCCCCCGAAAAAGGAATTTTCGATGGACGACGACAAGTTCAACAACGAGAACGACGAGGACCTCGGCGCGACCGGCGCCGAAGACGCCGAGGAGACGACCGATGCGGCCGGCGAGAACACCTCGCCCACGTCGGGCGACGCGATCGCGCAGGAGCTCCTGCCCGTCTCGGTCGAATCCGAAATGCGCCGCTCCTACCTCGACTACGCGATGTCGGTCATCGTCGGCCGCGCGCTCCCCGACGTGAGGGACGGCCTGAAGCCGGTTCACCGCCGCGTGCTCTACGCGATGAAGGAGATCGGCAACACGCACAGCGCGCCCACGAAGAAGTCGGCCCGCGTCGTGGGTGAAGTGCTCGGCAAGTACCACCCGCACGGCGACAACGCGGTCTATCAGACGATCGTGCGCATGGCGCAGGACTTCTCGCTGCGCTATCCCCTCATCGAGGGTCAGGGCAACTTCGGCTCGATCGACGGCGACAACGCCGCGGCCATGCGTTACACCGAAGTGCGCATGGAAAAGATCTCCGCGCACATGCTCGCGGACATCAACGAGGACACGGTCGACTTCGTCCCGAACTTCGACAACTCCGAACAGGAACCGGTCGTTCTTCCGACGCGTCTCCCGCAGCTCTTGATCAACGGCTCTTCGGGGATCGCGGTCGGTATGGCGACCAACATTCCGCCCCACAATCTGCGCGAAACGATCGCGGCGTGCCTCCACTGCCTGCACAACCCCGACTGCACGATCGACAGCCTGATCGAACGCATGCCCGCGCCGGACTTCCCGACGGGCGGCATCATCTTCGGCATGGCGGGCGTGCGCCAGGGCTACCACACGGGGCGCGGGCGCGTCATCATGCGTGCGCGCACCCACCTCGAGGATTTCGGCAACGGCCGCACCCGCATCGTCATCGACGAGATCCCCTACATGGTCAACAAGCGCTCGCTCTACGAGCGCATGCATGAGCTCTGGCGCGACAAGAAGCTCGAAGGCATCAGCGAGATGCGCGACGAGTCGACCCGCCAGATCCGCATCGCGATCGACCTGAAGATGGGCACGATGCCCGAGGTTGTGCTGAACAACCTCTACAAGATGACGCAGATGCAGGAGAGCTTCGGCATCAACATGGTCGCGCTCGTCGACGGCCAGCCGATGCTGCTCAACCTGAAGCAGATGATCGAGTACTTCCTCGCGCACCGCCGCGAGGTCGTCACCCGCCGCACGGTCTTCCGTCTGCACCGCGTGCGCCAGCTCGCCCACTACCTGGAAGGCCAGGCGATCGCGCTTGCGAACCTCGACGAATTCATCCGCATCATCCGCGGGTCGCGCACCCCGGAAGAAGCCGCCGAGGCGCTCTACGGCCGCGGTTGGGATCTGGGCTTCGCCCGCGAAATCACCGCCCGCGCCCAAGGGTTCGAAAAAGACTTCTACCCCGAGGACATGGACCGCTCGCGCGGGCTGCGCAAGGACGGCCTCTACTGGCTCACGCGCCCGCAGGTCGACAACATCCTCGCGATGAACCTGCGCCGCCTGACCGGGCTCGAACAGGAAAAGATCCTCTCGGACTTCCGCACCCGCGTCGACGAGCTGATGGACTACCTCGACATCCTCGCCAAGCCCGAACGCGTCACCGCGATCATCGGCGAAGAACTCGAAGCGATCGGCAATGAGTTCGGCGACGAACGCCGCTCGACGATCGACCTTCTGGGCGATCCGAGCTTCAACCAGCGCGACCTCATCCCGCGCCGCGACATGGTGGTCACCATCTCGAAGGGCGGCTTCATCAAGATGCAGGAACTCGCCGACTACGCCGCGCAGGGCCGCGGCGGCAAGGGCCGCAACGTCCAGTCGATGACGAAGGACGACGAGGTCGAACACCTCTTCGTCGCGAACACGCACGACATCCTGCTCTGCTTCTCGTCGATGGGCCGCATCTTCGCGCTCGACGTCTTCGACCTCCCCGAAGGGAAGTCGAGCGCCCGCGGCCGCCCGATCGTCAACCTCCTCTCGCTCGACGAGGGCGAACGCATCACCTTCACGCAGCCCATCACCGAGTTCGCCGAAAAGGGCGACGACTCGCAGATCGTGATCCTCGCGACCGCGAACGGCTACGTGAAGCGCACGCCGCTTTCCGCCTACCGCAACGCCCGCCCCGGCACCGGCCTTCGCGCGATGACGCTCGTAGAGGGCGACAGCCTCGTGAGTGTGTCGGTCACGGACGGCTCGGGCGACCTCTTCGTCGTGAGCAGTGCGGGCCGCGCGCTCCGCTTCCCGCAGTCGTCGGTGCGCGTCATGGGTCGTACGGCGAAGGGCGTGCGCTCGATGCGCCTCCCGGCCGGCGCCCGCGTGTTGAACTGCACGCCGATCACGGACGAGAGCGCGAAGATTTTGGTCGCCACCGAAAACGGCTACGGCAAGCGCGTCGAACTCTCGGAATTCACGCCGCACGGCCGCGGCACGATGGGTCAGATGCTCATCCGCTGCTCCGCGAGGAACGGCGCCGTGGCGGCCGCCGAGCTCGTGGGCGAAACCGAAGACGTGATCATGCTCTGCAACCGCGGCCGCATGATCCGCACCCGCATCGCCGAGATCGGCGTCTACGGCCGAGGCGCGCACGGCGTGCGCCTCTTCCGTCTGGACGACGAACTGCTCGTCTCGATGCGGATCGTGCCGCCTTCGGACGACGCCGAAATCGAGCACCTCGAAATTGAGGAGCCCGAAGACGAGGACGAGGTCCTTGAGGACGACGTCGACGATCTCGACGAGACCGAAGCGCTCGAAGACGAGGCCGACGACGCCGAAGAGACCGAGGACGACTCGGCCGAATAACCGATCCACCCATTGGTTTTGACCCGGGCGGCATCTCCCCAAGGAACCGGGAGGT
>OGHV01001161.1_pt1 | contig 15634 bp, 9 predicted proteins | sample 1571551 | NCBI WGS metagenome assembly OGHV01 (sample SAMEA2581960, study PRJEB24529) | metagenome | biome: Human gut stool | place: China | collected 2011 | reverse complement strand
GATAGGATTGGAAAAAGAGGCCGTGATATACGCGAGGATGATCGTTATGCTGCTTTGCGGTACGATCATGATCCTGCTTGGTTTTTATCATATGAAGATGTTGCCTTCGGGTGGGAAAGCCGCTACCAGAGAACATTCGTTGAAGGAAAGTATGGCTGAGTTATGGCTGGTCTTCAAGGAGTTCTTCACGAAGAAGTATATCGTGTGGTATATCTGTTTCATCATATTGTATCGTTTTGCCGAGGGTTTCGTGATAAAGATCGTACCTTTGTTCTTGAAAGCTCCGATAGCTGATCAAGGATTAGGACTAACGGAGCAAGAAATTGGTTTGTATTATGGTACGTTTGGGGCGGCGGCGTTCGTGCTGGGTTCTTTGCTTGGTGGATATTATATCTCGGCCAAGGGATTGCGAAAGGTATTGTTTACGCTTTGTTGTTGTTTCAATATACCGTTTTTGGTATACACGTTCTTGGCGTGTTTCCAGCCTGATAATGGTCTCATTATCGCTTCCGCCATCGTATTCGAGTATTTTGGCTATGGATTCGGTTTCGTGGGCTTGATGCTGTTTATGATGCAACAGGTAGCTCCGGGCAAGCATCAGATGGCGCATTATGCGTTCGCCTCAGGTATCATGAACCTTGGCGTAATGCTTCCGGGAATGATGAGCGGTTTCGTGAGCGACTGGCTAGGTTATAAGTATTTCTTTATCGTGACCTTGCTGGCGATGATCCCTTCATTCTTGGTAGCCTATTTCGTTCCGTTCACGTATGACGATAAAGGTAATAAGTTAGTACAGTAATATTTTAATAGGATTAGTTATGGATAATTTGAAAATCGTAGGCGCTCCGCTGCCTAATATGCCTTGGGAAGATCGTCCCGAGGGTAGCAAAGAAGTATTGTGGAGATATTCGAAGAACCCGGTGATTCCTCGTGATATCCTTCCGACATCGAACAGCGTGTTCAACAGTGCTGTTGTCCCTTTCAAAGGTGGTTATGCCGGTGTGTTCCGTTGCGACGATACGAATCGCCGGATGCGTTTGCACGTAGGTTTTAGCGCAGATGCCATTCATTGGAGTATCTCCGAGACAAAACTCGAGTTTGAGTGCGACGACAAGGAGATCGGCGAGTTTGTTTACGCCTACGACCCCCGTGTATGTTTTATCGAGGATCGTTATTATGTGACTTGGTGTAACGGTTATCATGGCCCGACGATCGGCGTGGCTTACACGTTCGATTTCGAGACCTTCCATCAGCTGGAGAACGCTTATCTGCCTTTCAACCGTAATGGCGTGATGTTCCCTCGTAAGATTAACGGAAACTTCGCCATGTTAAGCCGTCCGAGCGACAACGGTCATACTCCGTTCGGCGATATATTCTATAGCGAGTCTCCGGATATGTGTTTCTGGGGTAAACATCGCCACGTGATGTCTCCGGCTGCGTTCGAGGATAGCGCTTGGCAGTGTACGAAGATCGGTGCGGGCCCTATCCCTATCGAGACTTCCGAGGGCTGGTTATTGATTTACCACGGCGTGCTTCGTTCTTGCAACGGGTATGTGTATAGCTTCGGTTCCGCTATCTTGGATTTGGAGCAACCTTGGAAAGTGAAATTCCGCTCCGGACCTTATTTGTTATCCCCGCAAAAGGATTACGAGTGCATGGGAGACGTTCCGAACGTAGTCTTTCCCTGTGCCGCCTTGCATGATCCGGAGACGAAACGTATCGCTATCTATTACGGCTGCGCGGATACGGTAACAGGATTGGCTTTTGGCTATATTGATGAGATTTTGGACTTTACGAAGAAGAATTCTATCATTTAACAGACTCGAGAAGAACAATATACTTTTGTTGTCGAAACAATATACTTTTACACACGAAAGTATATTGTTTTAGAACAAAAAGTATATTGTTTTTTTTATTAGGTAAAAGAGTAAGAGTTATGACAAAGATACAACAGTTTTTGGCAGATCTGCCCGAGGAGAAGAAATCCTTGTTTGTCCCTGTTTTCGGGAGCATGGAGAAATTTTATACGGTAGTTTACTTGATCGCCCGGAATGAGCACGTCACTGATCAGGAGAAGCCAGATCGTTATGAGGATCGTTTACAGGTGATTCGCCAGATACGTAACCGGGTGGAGAAACTAGTTTCCTCGTATGGCTTGGACGGAGGGGAGATCGTAGCCGATATCGCCAGCGACTATTTTGAGGATTATGTCAATTACAAAGAGCCGGAGCTAGACATTACGAATGATGAGTTTATCGCTATCCTCCAGAAAATATAGGAGATAAATATAATTTTATTGTGTGATAGTATCTTTTTGATTGTGAAAAAGCAATCTTGTAAGTCTAAAATGAAAAACAAAAGCTTGTAAGGTTGCTTTTTGTTTTATTATTCTTAACTTGCGGCATCATTATTTAAAAATGTAGGCAGATGATGCAAGAGTTGAATAACTTACTATCCCTTATTGACGCTCATTTTGGAGGATCACAATGGTTTGTTTTTCTATTACTGGGAACCGGATTGTTCTTTACGGTCTATCTTCGGTTTCCGCAATTGCGCTTTTTCGGGCATGCGATCAAGGTCGTGCGGGGGAAGTACGACAATAAGCAAGACATAGGAGATACCTCCCATTTCCAAGCGTTGGCAACTGCTCTTTCGGGCACGGTGGGGACCGGTAATATCGCCGGTGTCGCTCTGGCCATACATCTAGGTGGTCCTTCTGCCTTGTTTTGGATGTTGATGACGGCGTTCTTGGGTATGACTACCAAGATGGTAGAGGTCACCCTTTCCCATAAGTATCGTGAGCAGACGGAAGATGGTACGATTTCCGGCGGTCCGATGTATTATATGAAGCATCGTTTGCATATGCGTTGGTTGGCGGGACTTTTTGCGGTCGCTACTATTTTCTCCTCTTTCGGTACGGGTAGTCTGCCACAGGTAAATAGCATCTCGAACGCCATGTTTTCGGCGTTCGGTATTCAGCAATATATTACCGGGGCGGTTTTATCGGTCTTGCTGGGATTGATCGTGATCGGGGGAATCAAGCGTATAGCGCAGGTTACCGAGAAGTTGGTACCTTTTATGGCGGTCGTCTATCTGCTCGGTGCCTTCAGCATATTGGCCTATAATTACCAGCATATCCTACCTTCGTTTATCTCTGTTTTCTCGAATATCTTTTCCGGTACGGCGGCTACGGGTGGTTTCTTAGGAGCGACGGTTGTCTGGGCTTTTAACCGAGGTGTGAACCGTGGATTATTCTCGAATGAGGCGGGGCAAGGTTCCGCTCCGATCGCTCATGCGGCAGCCAAGACGGAAGAGCCGGTATCCGAGGGTATGGTCGCTTTATTGGAGCCGTTCATCGATACGATCGTGATTTGTTCGATAACCGGCTTGGTTCTATTGTCATCCGGTACTTGGCTGAAAAAGTTTGAGAATAAGTTTCAGCAGGCGGATACGGTAGTCTTGTCCGGTGCTTATCATGAATCGGACCCGGACGGTAAATCCGCAGTGTCGGAGCATGTACTAGGGAATAAGCCCCTGCCTTTTTATACAGGCTCCTTGGAGGTCCGGAACGGACAGATCCTAAATACGGATATAACGTTACTACACGCACGTTCCTTTGCGGATAGCGTGCGGGTCAAGGAAGGGAAGGAGGTGTTGTTTAGTGGTACGCTCTCTGTACGTGACGGACGTATCGAATTACCTATGAATAAAGAGCGTGCGGTGTATTTAACCGGTAAGTCGCTGCTTCATTCCGCCCCCTTGTCTACGGAGGCGTTTAAGAAAGGTTTTTTTAGGGGATTGGGGGCAGTTTATTATTCCGTTTTCCCTGTTGTTGTTTGCGTTTTCTACAACGATAGCATGGTCTTACTACGGTGATCGGGCGGTGACCTATCTTTGGGGAACGAAATATGTCCGTATTTACCACGTAATCTATATTGTCGGATTTTTCTTGGCCTCGTTCACGGATACTACTATTGTTTGGACATTATCCGGTATCACCGTGGCTTTGATGACGCTCCCGAACTTGATTGGTATCTTGCTGTTACATAAGGAAGTGAAAAGCTCTGTCAATGAGTATTGGCGACGGATGAAAGAGAAGTTATGAATGTCAATAACATTTTTTGTGTATAATACGCTTTGTATGTGTTTAATAACGCCTATCTTTGCCAATTGCCGGAATTTCAGGTTCTGGGTATTAGTTGAGAAGAGTAATGATTGAGAGTTGGCAAAGTTTTGATTGAATGAAGTATTTTACAAGGTTAATACGCTGGATATCTTCACAGGAGCATTTATATTTCTTATTTGCCCTGTTATTTATCATCCCAAACTGTGTGTTCTTTTTTACGGAACCGCTTCCCGTCACGGTCGGTATCGCCTCGTTGCTGATACCTTTGGCCTTTTGGATGTGTGTTTTATTAGTGGCCCGTAAACCGGGGATCGTGGTTTGGTGCCTGTTGCCGAAGGTTATATTAGATGGGGGGCAGTTGGTGCTTCTGTATCTTTTCGGGCAGTCCGTGATAGCGGTTGATATGTATTTGAACCTTACCAGCTCGAACGCTTCCGAGGCTAGTGAGTTATTGGGGAATATCATTTTGGTGATCGGTTGCGTATTCTTTTTCTATACATTACCTACGCTGGTGCTCGCTTGTCGTTCGATACGGCAGAAAGAGAAACTGCGAAATCCTTTCCGGAAGAAATGGGCCAAGATCAGCCTAGGCATGTTTGTCGTGGGTTTGCTCCTTTGCTTCCTGTCTCCTTCGCAAGATCACCGGTTCTCATGGAAGGACGATGTATATCCGGCTAACGCCCTATACAATTTATATTTCGCCATAAATAAGGCGGAGAGGAACAGCAAGTATCATATTACTTCCGCCGACTTTAAGTTCGACGCCACTAAGCCGGAGCAAGCGGAGGGAAAACGGGAGATCTACGTCTTGGTAGTGGGAGAGACCTCCCGTGCTATGGAATGGAGCCTTTACGGATACGAGCGCAAGACGACTCCCCGTATGGAGGCTTTAGACGGATTGGTGCATTTCACGGATGTGGTGACGCAATCGAATAATACGCATAAAAGTGTCCCCATTATCCTGTCCGCTGCCAGCGCCGAGAATTATGGAGTCCTTTACGACGAGAAAAGTATCGTGACCGCTTTCAAAGAGGCTGGTTTCCGTACGCTCGTGATCGCCAACCAGAAACTAACGACCTCGATGATCGGCGCTTTTTACCGGGAGGCAGATACCTTTATCGATATGAGCGCATTTAATACGGGTTCTACGCTAATCTCCTTGCACGATGCGGCGATCCTGCCTTATCTAAAGAAGGAACTGGATAAAGAGGACGGTAATCTTTTCGTAGTACTTCATACTTATGGCTCGCATTTTAATTACCATGAACGTTATCCGAAGGAGTTCCGTTTCTATACACCGGATAAGGCGGAGGGAATTCGTGCCTCGTATAAAAAGGAGTTACGGAACGCTTATGATAATTCCATCCACTATACGGATTACGTGCTGGGGGAAATCGTGGATATGTTGGCGAAGACAAATGCTCCGGCATCCATGCTTTACTTAAGCGATCATGGAGAGGATATCTTCGATGATTCCAGAGCCCGTTATCTGCATGCTTCTCCGATACCGACCTATTACCAGTTGCATATCCCGTATGTGATCTGGTTCTCGAAGGCTTACCGGGAGTCATATCCCCAGAAATATCTGGAAGCGCAGGCACACGAGACTTATCCGGTTAGCACGAACAGCGTATTCCATACGATGCTTGATATAGCTGGCGTGCGGACTCCGGTGGCCGATTCCACGTTTGCCTTAACGAATCGTGCCTTCAAGGTACGTGACCGTATGTATCTGGGAGACCATGACGACCCGATCCCATTTTGGAAAGTCGGCTTAAAAAAGCAGGATTTTGAGATGATGGATAAATGGGATATCGCTTATGATAGGAATTAGACTGATCTCAACCGTATATGAAAGAGCAAAGCGGACATATTACTAGCAAGGTGATATTAGGCTATATTTTGCTGATTACCATTGCGGTCTGCTCGGTCGCTTACATTTATAATATAGTAGAGAAAGTGGCCGAGGAGGACGAGCCGGATCATCAGGCACGCCGGAAGGTGTACTTGGTCACTAATACGCTCTCCATGCTCTATGAAAGCGAGGCGTTGGGGCAGTTGGTAGGCATGCCCCAGAACGAGTTCCGCCACTTCAATCGTACGTTGAATAAGGCCCATAATAACATGGATTCGTTGAGGACCTTGGTGACGGACTCCATGCAACTCCTGAAAATAGATACGATCGACATACTGCTGGAGCGTAAGCGATGGAATACCCGTCGTTTGCTTGAGACTTGGCAGGAAGCGAATACGGAGCGTCTTTATACGGAGAATATCGAGAAAATAATTGCCGTCCGGGATACAATCGTAAACGAGGTGCAGGTACAAGAGCGGGTAGAGGTCAAGCAAGATACGGTGGTAGTTCCCCGTAAGAAGAAGGGATTCTTCAAGCGTTTGGCCGACGTGTTCTCTCCCGGCAAGGAAGATACCAGCATCGTGGTGAACACGACCCGGGAGATCGTTACCGATACGTTGGTGAACGCTTATAATCCGACCGATACGATTGTCAGCGTGCTGAAAAGCATCCAAGACAGTGTGGCTTGGCAACGGCAACAACTGATGGATCAGTTGTTGGAAAGGGCCTCTAACTTACGGTATAACAATAGCGTGATTACCCGGGAGATCAACCAGATGCTCCGTAATATAGAGGAGGAGGAGATGGAGGCGTCGCTGGAAAGGGTCTATAAGAAGCAGGTACTATTAAGGGAGACCTCCCATTTGATCGCCGGAATCGCGATCGTCTCCGTGGTAATCGCCTTTCTGTTCCTCTTCTTTATCTCACGGGATATCTCACGAAGTAAATATTACCGTATGCAACTGGAAAAGGCGAAACAGGTCGCCGAGAGCTTATTGCGAAGCCGTGAGAAGCTGATGTTGACGATCAGCCACGATATACGGGCTCCGCTCTCTTCCATCATCGGATATATCGAGCTTTTGCTACGCCGCCATCCAGACGAGCGTCAGCAATATTATCTGGAGAACATGAAAGGTTCCTCGGATCATATCCTTTCCTTGGTGAACGACCTGTTGGATTTCCAGCGGTTGGAGTCCGGCGAGATGGAGGTGCATAGCGTTCCCTTCCGTGTCCCAGTCTTGTTCGATGAGATCTATACCAGCTTCCAGCCGATAGCGGAGGCGAAAGGCTTACGGTTTGTCTTGAACCTGGAACCGGAGGAGACTGGGCAAGTCTATATGGGCGACCCGATCCGTATCCGGCAGGTCGTAGGAAACCTCTTATCCAACGCTATCAAGTTCACGGAAGCGGGACGAGTTGTCCTCCTCGTCTCCCTCCAAAAACTTTCAATTATCAATTATCAATTATCTATTACCGTAAGCGATTCCGGTCCGGGCATCCCGAAAGAGGAACAAGAGCGGATATTCGGGGAGTTTACCCGCCTTGCCGATACGGAAGAGGCGGAAGGTTTCGGTCTGGGCCTCTCCATCACCCGTAAGCTTCTGTCCTTGATGAACGGTACGCTTGCTTTGGATAGTACCCCGGGGAAAGGCAGTGATTTCACGATCTTGCTACCTCTTCCCTTGGCCGATAATCAATCTTTGCCGGACGTAACGGCGGAGGCTCCGGATGCTGGTGAGGCCGAGGCTTTACCCTTGTTTGAGGGGCAAGATGTCTATTGTCTTCTGGTTGATGATGATCCTCTACAACTGGCCTTGACGGAGGAACTCTTGAAGCAGAGTCACGTGCAGGTGGTAGGTTGTACGAATCCGCATAACGTCCTCGAGCTATTGCGGAACACCGTATTCAATGCGATTATTACCGATATACAGATGCCGACGCTGGATGGCTATCATTTACTGGAGCAGATACGTACGTCCGGTATCCCCGGAACGGATAAGATCCCGGTGATCGCCTTGTCCGCCAGTATCGCCAAGGAGCACGAGCATTATCTGGAGGCTGGTTTCACGGGTTTCTTGAACAAGCCGTTTACCGCCGCCCAATTAATCTCCTTGCTGAATGAGTTGCTGACACTTCATCTGGAGGCAAAGAGCGAGTTGAATTTCTCTTCGTTGACCGCTTTTGCCGGAGAGGATCCGGAGGCCTCAGCCTCTATACTGAAAACCTTCTCGGAGGAAACCCGCAAGAGCATCGACTTACTTCGGGATGCGTTAGAGGGAAAAGATCGGGAGGAAGCCTCCCGGATATCTCATAAGTTGATTCCCCTGTTCACGATGCTGGGGGCCAATTCATTGGTACAACACCTGCGGATCTTGGAGAAGAATGATGAGGAACTGACCGATTCCGGCTGGTACCACCTGCTGGGCGAGGTAATCGAGCAAGCGCTTGCTATCGTGAAGGATGCGGAGTCCGCCATCGGGTAATCTTGTGGAATCCGGTGTGGAATAAATACCCATCCGTGGAATGCCTTTCCCCATGCTTTTGAAATAAAATTCCACTTTATAGAAACAAAATTTATCTATTACTTGTTAAAGGATAAGTAGTTAGATATTCATTATCGTGCGTTTCGCTGGCTTTGGCACGATATTCGCTATCTATTTAATGAAATCGCAAGTGGGCGTTTCTACATTTAAACCGTTAAAAACAAAAGTCATGAATTTATTCATGGCGAAAGATTAAGTCTTGAGTATTCAATTTAAGTCTGCAAAAGAAAAAGGCATCCTTTCGAGGATGCTTTTTCTATTTAGTTTCGTTACTTTTGCCACGAAATAATAAAATCTACTGAATCATATCATGGAACACGCACTACAATCCCGACCTCGTATCGAGGTGGTCGACGCATTACGAGGATTTGCCGTTATGGCTATTATCCTATTGCATAATATCGAGCATTTTAACTTGTATAATTTTCCGGAGGCTACTACCGATTTTATGAAAGCCTTGGATAAAGGGGTATGGGATACCTTGTTCTTCCTCTTTTCCGGGAAGGCATACGCTATTTTCGCCCTGCTGTTCGGTTTTAGCTTCTTTATCCAGTTTGATAACCAAGCGAGGAAAGGGAAGGACTTCCGGCTTCGTTTTTTCTGGCGGTTGGTGCTCCTATTCTTTATCGGTTGCTTCAACGCATCGTTCTTCCCGGGGGAGATCTTGGTGCTTTATTCGATCTTGGGTATTGTGTTGATACCGGTTTGCAAGTTGAGTAATAAGGTGGTCTTGGCGATCGCCGTGGTCTTGATGCTACAGCCTATGGAGTGGGGTAAATTCATGTATGCCCTGATGCATCCGGAATATGTGGCATCCAAGGAACAATGGCTGGTGCACTGTATGCGGATCTATCCGTATATGGAAGGTACCAGCTTTTGGGAAATGGTCAAGTCCAATCTGTGGGACGGGCAGCTGTATAGCCTTCTCTGGGCTTGGAGCTATGGACGTTTCTTCCAGACATCGGCTCTCTTTATGCTGGGCATGTTGTTGGGGCGCAAGGGATTGTTTGTCGATCCGGAGAAGCACCGGACGTTTTGGACAAGGACCTTTGTTATCGGGGTAGTTTGTTTCATTCCCCTCTATTATCTGTCCCTTTCCCTACCCGGTTTGCTGGAGCGTACCGAAGAGCTTCGCCCGATGAGCACGATCGTGTCTTCCTTGCGTAATTTCTCGTTCATGTGCGTATTGGTATCCTCCTTTATCTTCTTGTGGCAGTGGAAGGCGCCGCATAAGGTGCTTCACGGGCTTGTGCCTTACGGGAAAATGAGCTTGACGAATTACCTCACGCAATCGATGGTAGGCTCTTTCATCTATTTCGGATACGGTTTATCCCTGTATGACGATCTGGGGACGACCGCCAGCTTCGCTGTAGGAATCCTTCTTTTCATTCTCCAGCTAGGTTTTTGCCACTGGTGGTTAGCCCATCATAAACAAGGTCCTTTCGAGGGAGTATGGCGTAAAGCTACGTGGATGTTTTCTTGATTCGTTTTATTTATTTACCTTTGTGGTTACTATAAATAATCTGAGTGGGTATGTTGTCGATTCTAATCGTTGAAGATGATATAACTTTTTCCTTGATGCTTACCACATGGCTGGGTAAGAAAGGGTTTGTCGTAAGATCCTCGTCCTCTGTTTCCGATGCTAAACGGAAGCTGGGGGAGGAAGCGTTCGATTTGGTTATATCGGATTTACGCCTGCCGGATAGTGACGGGATCGACTTATTGAAATGGCTGAAGAATACCCATCCTTCCTTACGCCTTAGCATGATTACCCGTTATGCGGAGAGACAAACTTCGGTTCAGGCGATGAAGCTGGGAGCGGCGGATTATATCGCTAAGCCGTTGAACCCGGATGAGTTGCTGGGAAAGATCAAGGAACTTGTGCACGTGGAGGAGAAGGCTCCGGCGAGAGTCCCGGTTTCTTCGGCCCCGGATCTTTATATCGAGGGGCAGAGCCAAGCGGCCCGCCAGCTTTATGAGCATGTGCGTTTGGTGGCTCCGACGGATATGTCGGTATTGGTGACCGGCGCTAGCGGTACCGGTAAGGAGTATATCGCCCGTCGGATCCACGAGCAAAGTAATCGTAGCAAGGCTCCGTTTGTCGCCGTGGATTGCGGCGCTATCCCCAAGGAATTGGCGGCTTCCGAGTTCTTCGGCCACGTGAAAGGCTCTTTTACGGGGGCGATCGAGAACAAGACTGGGGCGTTTGTGGCGGCTCAAGGCGGTACGATATTTTTGGATGAGATCGGGAACCTGACGTATGAGGTACAGGTTCAGCTATTGCGTGCCCTACAGGAGCGCAAGGTAAAGCCGATCGGGAGCAATCAGGAGATCGCTATCAACGTGCGCTTGATATCCGCGACGAACGAGAACTTGCGGCAGGCGATCGAGAAAGGAGATTTCCGTGAGGACCTGTACCATCGTATCAATGAGTTCACGATCCGTATCCCGGACTTGAAAGAGCGAAAAGAGGATTTGCTCTTGTTCGCCAATCATTTTCTCGATCTGGCGAATAGCGAGCTCCAGAAAGATATCATCGGTTTCGACAACGATACCATGCAATTGTTCCAATCCTATTCTTGGCCGGGTAACCTGCGGCAGATGAAGAACGTTATCAAGTACGCTACCTTATTGGCGACCGGTCGATACATCACCCGCAAGGAACTCCCGGAGGAACTGACGGAGAACCTCTCTTCGCACACCAACATCCAGCTTAAGAACGTGGAGCATGAACGTGACCTTATCCGTAAGGCCCTCCAAGAGTGCGGCAATAATAAGACTCGTGCGGCCCAGTTATTGGGCATCGACCGGAAGACGCTTTACAATAAGCTGAAGATTTATCAGTTGGATTGAAAATTCCGTGTTTTATGTGAGTGCTTAAGGCGTATTGGGAGCCTCTGGCTTGTATGATGGGTCTGTTGCGAAATAGAAGCTTATTCTGACTATTTGCTTCATATTATACGAATATGTTGACATACCCTTCGTGCGAAAGTGACAAGATAATGAGATAGGCGTGGCAATAAACACGCTTTTTCTTGAAAAAGGGGCCGATTTTGTACACGATAGGTGGCGAAACCTGTTGCGATAGGTCGTATTGCCCAATGCCGATACTCGCGTTAGGCATTATGAGCGGTCGTGCATAGGGTTATGAGTACTCATGAATGGGCATTCTTACCGTGCTATAACCCTATCGTAACACTGCTTTTACCCTTTTCTTGCCTCAAAATATGAGATATGATGAATTAATTTCTCTGGAGCGAAAGGCTATTTTTCAGTATTCGTCTATCAACGAGACGAATGCTGTTTTTTCTTCTCGTATTTGGGAGCAATCCGTACCTTTGCCCGAAAAAATCGATTCTCCGAGACTTTGGTTTTCATTTTGTCAAATTGCCAGATGGCATGTTATTGCCAAGAGAAAATCGCTAGGGGCCTTCTCCACATCGGCACCAACCACCTTTGCCGGGAACAGTAACTTTGGCTGATAAGCTGATTGAATGGTTGGAGTAGGGTGAATAGTCTTTTATTGTTCTTTTTTAACATGGCATGAAATAAATATTGTCTATTTATCAAAGGTGTTTTCTTTGGGGCATTATTAATTATAGTTAATTGATGTGATAATATTTGTGCGTTTAAGAACTTCGCATTATAATAAAATCAACCTTTGCTGTTGATAATACTCAATAAGTTGATTAAAATATACAACTTCTTTTTTAAACGGTGTTATAGGGTAATACTTAAATGTTTACAGGATTAGGGAACAATACAACTTTAATAATATGAGAAGAATGATTCAATCAACAATGAAATGTGTCGCTATCGCGCTTTGCGTTCTATTGGCGGCGTGTACTACCGATGTGTACGAACCTAAGCCGGATCCGGTTCCGCCTACTCCGGAGAAGCCGGATCCGTCTTTGCCTAATGATTTCAATCAATCGACAGCTACTATTCGTCAAATGACTTTAACCGTAGAGGTGAATGATGAGTTCAATGGCCAGTATGATTACCAAGTATGGGTATATGACGTGAATCCTTTCTATGCCGATGATGCTAAACCATTATATGGTGGTGTGGCCAACGGGAATAAGCCGTATGTTCGCACGATGACATTGCCCCAAGCTTTAGAAACAATTTACATTATGCAGATTGATCCCCGAAAAGGAAAATCGGTGAAGACCGTATTAGTAGATCCCTCAATGAAGGATCTGGCTTGCGATTTTAAGCCAGCTTCTGCCGTTGGTACAACAACTAAATCTTTATTGAGAAGTGGAGAAGATAATTATAATTCAGGAAAAGCTAGATTGATTTCTGCCCAGGAGTTTTTTAATATGGCTTCTAAGGATAAAGGTTCTATTACTTTGTATGAAGGGGAGTATAAGCTTGTCGGAGAAGGTTATGAGGCAAAGGCCCTTACTCTGGTCGGAAGTGTGACATTATATGTAGAAGGGGCATTGTCTGTCTCAACTCTTATAGGAAGCAGTGGGGCTACTATTGTTTTGGACCAGAAGGGTAGTTTGAAAATCCTTGAAGCTGATGGACAATCACAAGGTAACGGCGCTAGGCTGGTTGTGAAAAGTGGAGCGAAGTTTGGAGAGCCGGATGATAGTTTTAAACCCGCTTACAAATTAGTTGATTATGATCTTGAGAACTATGGAGAAGTAATTCTTTCGGGATATAGATCGAAAAATCATGCTGTTGAGCTAATAAATTATGGTACGATTAAGGCTACTAATATTAATATGACAGCAGAAAATAGTGGCAATGGTGGACGGATAGAGAATCATTGTAAGATTAATGTTGAAGCCGGACTTTCGCTTTACAATGTTGGTATGTTCTTGGGTGCTTCTACTCTGCTTGAAGCAAGATATATGGATGCGAAAGAGATTGAGTGTGAAATGGAAAAATACTCGATTTTCAGAATTACGGATACAGATGATGTGTCAGGGCAGAATTTGGCATCTTTTAAAAGTTGGAACAAGATAGAGTGTAAGGATTCAGATTATGCCTTATTGGATTTCACGCAAATTAATTTATCGGGAGGAACGCTTTCGTTGGATGGGAATTTGGAATTGTTGGGAGACTTATGGAAAGGGAATGAACTTTCGAAAAATCTAACGTTGTCTGGTGGAAGTAAGCAGGTTGATAAAAACGCTTCAATTGCAATTCCTGCGGGCGATTGCACGGGTGATGGTAATCAAGGTTCGACAAATCCTCCTTCTAATCCTAATTATCCGATAGAAGTTCCCAATGGTCCCTACTATACATTCGCCATGGAAGATAATTGGCCTGCTTTTGGTGATTATGATATGAATGATTTGGTGTTGGGCATACAGAGTCAATTGGTTATGGACGGCGCAAACAATGTAGAAAGTATGATCTTAACTGTCAACTTGATTGCGGTAGGAGCTACAAAGACATTGGGAGCAGGTATCCAGTTTGATAGATTAACGACCGCCAAGATAACGAAAGCTTCTGTGCCGAATGGCGTGTTTGCCAATAATGGATATTTTGAATCGGCAAATGAAATAGAGTCGAATCCTTCTGCTGCGGTGCTACCTTTGTTTGATGATGCGCATAGGATTATGGGTAATGTGGATAAGCGAGTGCCCGTGAATACATTTAATAATGCTAACGATTATGGCATAAGAACTTTGCAATATGAGGTCGAATTCAACAGTCCTGTTTCATCAGATGATCTGGATATGTTCTATTTGAATTTCTTTATAGTAAATGGTGGTAATGCCCAGAATCGTTCAGAAGTCCATTTGGCTGGTTATAAACCGACTGATCGGGTTAAAGCTGAGACAAATAATTATGTTGCTAATGACCCTGACAATTCAGATAAGACAATGTGGGGATTTATTATCCCGATGAGTGATTTTAAATATGCGTCAGAAGTCGTTTCTATTGATCAAGCATACCCGGCATTTAAGGAATGGTCTGCTTCATCAGGCACAAGCCAGAAAAATTGGTATATGAATCCGGAAGAGAAATATGTTTATCATAAGCCGGTAAAGAAATAATAGTAGTTATATATTTATATATAAAATCCCCTAGCCAAAAATCGTCTTAGCTAGGGGATTTTCTTTGTCAGTCCAGCATCAAACTCATATAAGCCGTCCTCCCTTGGTACCCCATCAACTGTCGTGTTAGCGTTTGGTTATCCATTTGTTCCAAGTCTTTTTTGGAGACGGGGCTTTCGTGTTGTTTGGATAGCCAGAGGTGGATCATGCGTTTCGTGTCGATGATGCGGGCCATACCCATAGGTAAGGTACCCGGAGGGGTGGGAGGGGTATTGACCGTCGCTTGCGATATGTTATTTTGCAGGGTAAGCTCTTGCAATAGTAATTCCTTGATCTCTTCCGAGTCGTAAAGAAGTTCCTTGATAAAAAGCTTTTTGTCGGACGGCGCTGTACCCGCCTCAAGAGGCAGTGCGAAAGCCATGCCAACCACCTTCTCGTTCTCGTCCAAGGCTGTGTACATTCCTCCGTTATCTAATTGCAGATCCCGGAGTATTGTGATGAAATCATCCTGCGAGTGCAAGATACAGGAAGGGCGTTCACGTAATTTGCGGTTGAAATAAGCGAACAATTCGTCGGTTGTCGGTACCTCCGGTTGGATAACCGTTATCTTCGGGAGTTGAACCGGCGTATTCGGGCGGATATACGTCTCCACGGAATAATCGAATGCCTCGGTATAACCCTGTTCCCGGTAATAGTCGAATAGCCAAGGATCGGCAGGGATCAAGGCGGAGATAGCGACCTCACGCCGTTCCATTTCCTCGAATGTCTCTTGCAAGAGTTGCCGCATAAGCCCCTGACCCCTTTCTTCCGGAGCCGTGCACACCCCGGAGATATAGGCCACCGAGATCTCGGTACCCAAATAAGTCATCGTATAAGGAACTATCTGCAAGGCAGATACTATTTTCAGGTGAATCTAGGTAGAAATTGGGTTATTACACTTGTAACAACGACCAAAATAAAGGCTGATAAATGCCTCGGAATCCCCGAAGCAGGTACGCCATAAGTTTACGATTTGTTGTTTCTTGTCCATAATTTATTTAGTTTGCGTAAGTTGCTTTTTTATTGCGGCACTCTTCTCTAATAGTATGGT
>OGHV01001150.1_pt1 | contig 15703 bp, 15 predicted proteins | sample 1571551 | NCBI WGS metagenome assembly OGHV01 (sample SAMEA2581960, study PRJEB24529) | metagenome | biome: Human gut stool | place: China | collected 2011 | reverse complement strand
CAATCCAAATATATTAAACTCTTTTTTCGAAGTTTTTTTGAAAGAATATGCTAAAACGCTGATTCAGAAGTGTGTTGTAGAACATATTTTTGATAGGATTAGGAAAGTTTAGGAACAGATAAGGAAGTGAGGGTAATAGTAGAGCATTGAGAGAGGCGCTTAGAAAAGCATAGCTTTAGAGAACGTAAAGCTATGCTTTAGCACTCGTAAAGCACCGCTTTAGCATTGACAAATCACTGCATTGTTTATAACGGGCGGGTACAGAAGGGACACTTTTCAGGGAGCCCCTTCACACACACCCGCGCGCGTACTAAAATAGTCTCTTCATCATCTACATTGATAAACACTATGCATTGGGTCAGGCGTTTCAGTCAGGTGAGTGCAGTATTTTCCTTTATCCCATGCCGACTGCCATACCTATGCGCGGGTGAAACCTGCTCTCAATTTGCCAAAGAAGAAATTCTCATCATCATCAACATTCATCAGATGGCTAATTTCTGTAAGGGGAAGGAACAACAGGACATGCGTGGCTTGGCAGTAGAGAGATTCACAAGTTGAAGTGCAGTCTTAAAGTCGGCGAAAGAATGATTATATTCTGGCAGCACTTCTTCATCGTCATAGTAGAAGCATCTTCTTCGCCGTACTCTCCTTCTTCTCCCCACGTTTCATCATTTTCCACCTTATTTATACGCGCGCACGTGTGTGAGAAATTATTAGGGTGTCCCTACTGTACCCTTTGTCCCTGCCTCACTGTTCATAACTTTGTTTTTTTGCATAAGGGAACGCCTGCAGTTTCAGCGAGACAGAAGTACAATTGCTCCTTTCACCGCCTTGAAATCAAGAGTTGTTATAGCATTGGCAGCCCATACATGTTCTTTGTTCGGTTCATCTATACCCTCTTTATGCAAGTACATTACAGACTTTTAATTACCAACCAGTCTCATCCCATCCGGCAGCAGAATACCATTGTAATGTTCGATAAAAATTATTTATTTTTGAATCAAAGCTTCCACGAGGTATATAAGTGGACAGCCCTTCCGCCTTTTCCATAGAAAACATACTATAAGTAATTCCCGAATAATTTTTCGGTGTAGTTTTCCTATAAATTACAGCCTCATCAAAAGCTTGACGCCATGACTGATAATCAGCATTATCTTTTCCTCCTGTTAAATTTTGAATCAAATTATCAAAATCATAATTTGCTTTATCACTGCTAAAATCATAAAGCTGTATATCATCACGCTGCACCACTCCCGCATCTTGAATATATTTAGGAATAATAGTTTTAACAACCATAGCTAAGTTATCCAAAGCAGCACTATTAATTACAGATGTTGCAACTCCTCCCGTCCAATTTGTATTAACCGATGGTACCTTGCCAGTATAAAACTTTTCATAATAATTGAAATAAGCACTAGCTATATTTATAGCCAAATTATTCTCTGTAAACATCTCCGGCACAACTACACTATAAGGAGCCCCAGGACCAGGAATTTCAGTTGGTGAACCAATAAAATATTCAGCACAATCACGTAGTTCATAAGCTACTTCCACAGCCTGCATCGAACATGAATCAAACAGAATAAATTTCAAAGGTCTAGGAAAAGAAGATAACAATACATCATGAAAATCCGGAATATTCATTTGAGTTCTACGATAGTACCCGATTGAACGAGAATTCGCATCATTGGTAGCCGGCACCCATGAAGAACTATGAGATAAAAACACAAAGCCATAACTATCTGCCGGGAAATAACTTACCGTTTGAGAAATAACAGAAGACATAACCTCTTTAGCCAAAGGGTTCTGTTCCGAATAGGTAAAAAGAGTGTCTGCTACCACTTTTCCGTTCTGTTTTTTTAATGAAACAAGACGAGGAACATCATTAACCATTTCACTATAAACAACTAAATTACATTTTGAATAATCTACCTCTTTCATACCCTCTTTCATATCTTCAAAATTGGTTTTAAAGAGATCAGATAATTCATTAACGCCATTATCACCTACAATATATACCAACACAGTGCGCCCAACTTGTTCACGCGGTTGAGGTATAATAGGACCTTCTTCATCATCGTGACAAGCTGCCACCAACATTACAACACAGAACAAAAGCGATAATATTTTAATCTTTTCCATAATATTCCTCATTTATAACAGGGACAAAGATAAAAAAATAAGAGATGCAAACCTGCATCTCTTATTATATTAACAATAAAGTTATTGTTTATTACTCTTCCGGTTTCGTAAAGCGGAATTTATCTGAATCAATCCGCGATACCGTCATTCTATTATTCTTCTTATATTTATTCAGAATCTTCGTTGCTTCTTTTTCCAACTTCTTTCTGTTTTCCGAGAAGTAAATCATACATGTACTATTCTGCTGCAGTTGGTTATCCTCCAGATAATTTTTCAACTGATAACTATATAATTCACGATGAGCCAAGAACCCTTCTTTGCTAACCTTCGCACTATCTAATATCTGAATATCCGTGAAATAGACTACCGTATCCGTAAATGAAGCAGAAATTCCAAAAGCATAAACCGGTTTAGAATGGTCTTTTTTCAGAGAAAAAGCGGAGCACATGGTAAACACAAGTGCAATTGCAAATAGTATTTTTACGTATTTCATATCATATAATTTTTAACTTCGCAAAGGTAACAAAAAAGAAGAGACTACCTCGATTTATCTCAAATAAATAGCATTTCTTAATCATAAATCCATAACAATACAGGTTTCTTTTCTGCCTTGAGCAGCCTGTCAACCTTCCTCATCACCTCATCAGATATCACAGGGCACCCTTGACTGATTCCTAATGGAAGATGCAAAGGATACACCTCCGTTTCCGGCATCGGAGTATAAGAATGTAACACGATATACCGTTTAAAAGCATTGTTATTCGTTGCTTCCAATCCATGCAATTTATAATGAACATTAATCCCCCACTTGCTATACGACCGTATCCCTACTTTATATTTTCCTAAAGAAGAGCAATAACTACCTTCCACATTACTAAATACAGGCTTGGACAGCGTACTGTTTTTCCCGTATCCATGCGCACAAAGACTTGCATACTTCACAGAATCTCCCTTGAAATCCCATACAAAGAAACGCCTTTTACCGGAATGAATACTGAAATCTACCAGAAAGCAATAATTTGTATTATACCCGTTCTTATCACAATAAGCCTTTCCCACCTGCGCTTTTTCACGCAAACGTTGCTCTATTTTAACAGGCACCGTGTCAGAAGATAATGTCGCATATCTTGCGTATGCCATCACCCCTGCTCCCAAAACAACCAGAACAAATGATATTAAAACAGATTTCTTCATAAAACTCACATAGCACAAGATTAAATTATAGAATGGGACTTATATAAAAAGTCGCATAAGTACATTCTTCTACATGAAAAGTGCGACTTATGCGACTCAAATTCTTTTTTCAGAAACTGATATTCCTTACTTATCCCAAGTAAGATTTGAGCAATTTACTACGATTACTTTGTCTAAGTCTTCTAATTGCTTTTTCTTTAATCTGACGAACGCGCTCACGTGTGAGGCCAAATTTATCGCCGATTTCTTCTAATGTCATTTCTTGTTGTCCGATACCGAAAAACATCTGAATGATTTCTTTTTCTCTATCGGTTAACGTAGAAAGAGCTCTATCAATTTCCCTCGCAAGAGACTCATTAACCAGAGAGCGGTCCGCCATTGGCGAATCATCGTTAACCAACACATCCAACAGGCTGTTATCCTCTCCTTCCACAAAAGGTGCATCCACCGAAATATGACGGCCGGATACCTTCAGCGTATCAGAGATTTTATCAACCGGAATTTCCAGTTCGTCTGCCAACTCCTCGGGAGACGGACGCCGCTCGTTTTCCTGTTCAAACTTCGAGAAGGCTTTGCTGATCTTATTCAGCGAACCTACCTGATTCAACGGGAGACGAACAATACGCGACTGCTCTGCCAATGCTTGCAGAATAGACTGGCGAATCCACCATACAGCGTAGCTAATGAACTTAAATCCACGTGTCTCATCAAATTTCTCGGCAGCCTTAATCAGTCCTAAATTGCCTTCATTAATCAAGTCAGGCAAACTCAAACCCTGGTTCTGGTACTGTTTAGCCACAGATACGACGAAACGAAGATTGGCACGTGTCAATTTTTCCAATGCTACACGGTCACCCTTACGAATGCGTTGAGCGAGTTCCACTTCTTCCTCGACTGTTATCAGGTCTTCACGGCCGATTTCCTGCAAATACTTGTCAAGAGAAGCGCTCTCTCTGTTAGTGATACTTTTGGTAATCTTTAGTTGTCTCATTCTTTAAAAACAGATTTGGAGTGCAAAGTTACGACAAATAATTTGTTAACATACAAAATTAAGTAACTTTTACACTATATTTTTCATCTAATAAAACAAAAAGAGATGCCGACAAGTTGATTGTCGGCATCCTTTTTCTATTTCATTAGCTTATCCTGCAATCTTCTTACTTTATTTTATATATTACTCTTGAGTCAGATCGACTGCGAAGTATCCGCGTTTACCGGATGGGAACACACCGGTCAGGAACAATACCTGATTCGGAGACTTAACAGCAGCTTTCATCACCTCTTCCAGATCGCTGACTTTGCGCATCGGCTGGTCATTAGCTTTTAGGATAATGAAACCTTTACGAACTCCTGCATCTGACATCTTACCGGAAGAAACCCCTGTCACTTGCAAACCGTAACCCAGATTCAATTGTTTCTTCAAATCATCCGGCAATTCTTTGAAAGCAGCTCCCAAGATTTCCATGCCTGCATCTTTCACGATTTTGGTAGTACCTTGTTCGTTCTTCAACGTTACTTCAACGGTCTTTTCCTTCTTATCGCGCATCAGTTTCACTTTCACCTTATCACCCGGACGATGTTTCGCAAGAGCTTCCTGCAAGTCGGCCATATTGGATACTTTCTTATTATCCACACCGATAATTACGTCGTCCACTTTGATGTCAGCTCCTGCAGCAGAACCATTCTCTACGATTTCAGAAACCCACACTCCTTCTACAACACCCAGTTCTTTAGCTTTATCTGCCAGTGTCTTACCGGATTTATCAATCGGTTGACGGTCGTCCATCAAACTGCTACCGATAGAACCACCACGAATACCGAGCAATGCACGTTGTACTGTTCCGTATTGTTTCAGGTCGGCAATTACCTTCGTCATAATGCTGGTCGGGATAGCGAAACCATATCCTGCATAAGCACCTGTCGGAGAAGAAAGCACCGAATTGATACCTACCAGTTCACCTTTGGCATTTACCAGCGCACCGCCACTATTCCCCTGATTGATAGCAGCATCCGTTTGGATGAATGATTCTATACCACCATTATATACACCCAGAGAACGGGCTTTCGCACTTACGATACCGGCAGTTACAGTAGAGTTCAGATTGAACGGGTTACCTACCGCCAATACCCACTCTCCTACTTTCAACGCTTCGGAGTCTCCTACCGGAATAGTCGGGAAATCATCACCTTCTATTTTTACCAATGCAAGGTCGGTGCTGGGGTCAGTACCGATCACGCGTCCTTTAAACTCACGGTTATCATTCAGTTTCACACTGATTTCATCTGCACCTTCAATCACGTGATTATTCGTTACGATATATCCATCTTTCGAGATGATTACTCCCGAACCAAAACCTACACGAGGTTGAGACTGTACCTGACGCTGCTGTCCGCGTCCATCACCAAAAAAGAAATCGAAGATGTCCGGCGCTTGCTGAACAGTTCTTGTTTTAGCTTCTTGAGTAGACCTTATATGTACGACAGCATGAAGCGAATTCTCCGCAGCCTGAGTCAGGTCAACAGGTTGAGCGTTCACAGCGTCAAAAGCAGCCAATTTGACATTGGGATTCTGCTTGAACATCTCATTAAAAGATGTCTCTTTAGCAGCTTCGTTAGATTGCAACAATTTGTAAGTTGTCAATCCTGCAACTCCTGAGCTAAGAAGAATGATTGCTCCTACTCCCAGAATGTTCTTTGTTGTCTGTTTCATGATTTATAATTCTTTAAATTGTTAATATTCGACATTGTTTTAACTTTTACGACGTTAAAATAATAACAAATATCGTTCACTTATTCTACTTGTCACTCTTTTTTGTCCACTTTTAACAGAGAATATTTAGAGCTTAACAGCGGTTAACGACAGCACCTGACAAATTTACATTCGTTGTATGTCAGATGGCTTTAACACTCTGACATTCATTCAGTAAAGTCAGATTTTCATGACACCGATTCCGGGCAAATCATTTAAGGTGATCTTTCCTTTCACTACTTCTACCCCTTTAAAGCGATCATTAGAAATAAGCAAGTTACCATCCAGATCGGCAAAATCGACTAATGGCGAGAACTGTGAAGCTGCTGAAATAGCACACGAGGTCTCTGTCATACAACCCACCATCACACGCATACCGAGCGCATGAGCCAGCGTTACCATCTTCCATGCTTCACGCATACCGGTACATTTCATCAGCTTAATATTAATTCCCGTGAAAGCGTCTTTCAAAGCAGCTACATCTCCCAAACGCTGCAACGATTCATCTGCAAATATCGGCAATGGACTTTGTTGTGTTATCCAGGCAATGTCGTCTAGCTTCTCCTTCGGCATAGGCTGTTCTATCATCACAATGCCTTTTTCTTTCAGCCAATGAATCATATCAAGCGCGTATTGACGGTCTTTCCAGCCTTGGTTGGCATCTATCGCTATCGGCAGATTCGTTACCGAGCGGATGGTTTCAATCATCTCCTTATCATTGTCCCGTCCCAGCTTTACCTTTAATATATTAAACTGATCGGCGCACTCTTTTGTTTTCTCCCTTACCACATCAGGTGTATCAATACCTATCGTGAAGGTGGTAGAAGGCGTCTTTTCTTTGTTCAATCCCCATATTTTATACCAGGGAGCATCCAACAGTTTTCCCACCAAATCATGAAGGGCGATATCTACCGCAGCTTTCGCCGCCGTGTCTTTTGGCGAGAGGCTGTCAACGTATGACAAAATGTCATCTAGCTGAAAAGGATCACTAAACTGTTCCAGATTCACTTTCCCCAGAAAACTCATAACCGATTCTACCGTCTCTCCCAAATAAGGAGGCATAGAGGCCTCTCCGTACCCCGTTATTCCTTCATATTCTATTTCCACCTGTACATCAGGAGTCGTTGTGCGTGAATATGTGGCAACCGTAAACACATGCTTCAACTTCAATTCATAAGGGAAAAAGCTCATTTTCATCTTTCCTCCCAAACCGAGCTTATTTATATAGACGTTAGAAAGCGATGATTCTCCGGCTAATGTCCGACGGACAACCAACCCTGAACCCAAAGCAGCCAAAGTCGCTGTTTTCAAAAAATCTCTTCTGTTCTGCATGCTTTAATAGATGATAAATTACAAATGATAGGTGATAAATGACAGGTGACAGATAATAGATGATAGATATTTATACAAAATACTCACAATAACTATCAAACATCATTTATCGACTATTTATAATAAGGATTATTATCCGTAGTATTCATTCCCTTCTCCTTATTAATATAAGGTAGGAAGCGAACGGCAAAAAGTAGACGTTTCGTGTTGAACTCGTCATAGTTCTTATCCGCAGGGTTCATACTACTGATGTGTACATCGCCCAAAGCGTGGATAAACTGTTTATTACCAAGGTAAATACCAACGTGAGAGATTCCTTCTTTACGCTCCGCAGTTGCTTTACGGCCGAAAAACACTAAATCCCCCCGTTGTACATTGGCAAAATCAGGAGCAATCTCAATATGTTCGCCCACATAAGCCTGTTGAGACGCATCTCTCGGAATAATAATATCATGCATAAAAAGCACGGTACGTACCAAGCCGCTACAATCTACTCCTTTGGAAGAGGTTCCTGCCCACAGATAAGGAATTCCCATCATCGAATAAGCAGTCGCAATGATACTTTCAACATCTTGTTTCAATGAGGCCCTCCATTTTGTTTCCGGTTGAGAAATAGATTTAGAAATGTATGCTTTCCGACCGTCGGGATAAGATACTTTGTAGAAATGCCCTTTGCTTCCCTCCCACTTCAGACGATTGCCTGCAACCACGTCGGACACAGGTTGAGAACTTTCATCCGGTTTTTCATACGCAAATCCGTAGTGCGAAGTAACCACTATCTTTTCCGCCCGGTTCCACTCATCATAACGTTCCTTCGACATGGGGGTAATCACCATCCGGTGTACCCATCCGGTATAATCATCCGGCGTTTGTATCTCGTACCAACCGGTATATTGAAGTACTTTGACCGGCATCCCCAACAATGCCTGCGTACTCATGCCGGAAGTAAATTTGCCTTCTTCGCGCAAATTGCAAACAGAGATATGCACTACCCCATAAGCTGAATCGGCAGGCATGGGACGTATTTCCTGTGCTTTCAGGCTGACTGCCGCAATCACCAGAAAACAAGAGAAAAGGAGGATATTCTTCTTCATTAAAATTCATTTTAATAATAGCAAAGGTAGAAATTATTTCTATTTGTGGTACTTTCTTTGGCTAAAACAAAATAAATGACGTATTTTTGCAGTCTAAAGCAGTTGGCCGGTCTGTCGCGTGCACGTTTCGTGCAGGAGGAAAGTCCGGGCAACATAGAGCATCCTACTTCCTAACAGAAAGCTGTCCGTGAGGGTAGAGTAACGTAGAAGAAAATAACCGCCGCTCCTTTCGGGGAGAGGTAAGGGTGAGAAGGTGGGGTAAGAGCCCACCAGCCGCATGGTGACATGTCGGGCTGTACGTCTTAGGAGTTGTAAGGTCATGTAAACCGGCGTTATGAGAGTTGCTCGCTCCATGTCGGAGGGTAGACCGCTAAAGTGTCGTGGTGACACGCCACTCAGATAAATGACAGACACCTTGTTTTATATAAGGTACAGAACTCGGCTTATAGGCTGACTGCTTTTTCTTTTAATTATCCGTTGAACTATGAAGAAGAAAATCACCGATATATGGAAGTTTCTTACGTATGACATCTGGCGCATTACGGAAGATGAAGTGACCCGAACCAAGTTCTCACTCTACAATATTATAAAGACCATCTATCTTTGTATCAACCGGTTTACCAAAGACCGGATGGCTAATAAAGCTTCCGCACTGACATATAGCACATTGCTCGCTATTGTACCGATACTTGCCATCCTGTTTGCCGTGGCACGCGGTTTTGGATTCGACAACCTGATGGAACATCAGTTCCGCAATGGTTTCGGAGGAAATATAGAAACAACAGAGGCCATTCTCTCATTTGTCAACTCCTATCTTTCACAAACCAAAGGAGGTATTTTCATTGGAGTTGGTTTGGTCATGTTGTTATGGACGGTTATCAATCTGGTCAGCAATATTGAAATCACCTTCAACCGTATTTGGGAAGTGAAAAAAGCACGGTCCATGTATCGCAAGATTACGGATTACTTCTCTATGTTCCTATTGATGCCGATTCTAATCGTAGTGTCCGGAGGACTTTCTCTGTTTATGAGTACCATTCTCAAACAGATGGATGATTTCGTCCTGCTTGCTCCTATAATGAAATTCATGATACGGCTTATCCCTTTCGTCCTGACATGGCTGATGTTCACAGGGCTGTATATCTTCATGCCGAATACGAAAGTAAAATTCAAACACGCGCTCATTGCAGGCATTCTGGCAGGGTCTGCTTATCAGGCTTTTCAGTTCCTGTATATCAACAGCCAGTTGTGGGTATCAAAGTACAACGCCATTTACGGTAGTTTTGCCGCACTTCCTTTATTTCTGCTTTGGTTGCAAATATCTTGGACAATCTGTTTGTTCGGAGCAGAATTGACGTATGCCGGGCAGAATATCCGCAGTTTTAGTTTTGACCAGGACACCCGGAATATCAGCAGACGATACCGGGACTTTATATCCATCCTGATTATGTCGCTCATAGCCAAACGGTTTGAGAAGAACGAGCCTCCCTATACGGCTGCAGAAATCTCGGAAGAGCATCAGATTCCCATCCGGCTAACCAACCAGGTACTTTATCAGTTGCAAGAAATAGAATTGATTCACGAGGTAGTCACCGACGAAAAAAGCGAAGAGATCGGCTATCAACCGTCAATGGATATCAATCAATTGAATGTAGCCATCTTATTGGATCGTTTGGATACATACGGTTCCGAGAATTTCAAAATTGACAAAGACGAAGAATTCAACGACGAATGGAAAGTGCTGACCGAATCCAGAGAAGAATACTATAAAAAAGCAAGTAAAGTATTACTGAAAGATTTATAAGGAAAAGGAAGCAAGCAGTGCAACGATCTCGAAAATCAGACTTTACAACCTGATATTCTTATCTATAATAAGTCCGAAGCCAGCCTGAAAGGAGAAGACGTCCAACTGAAAGCGGCAGTAGACTATTTGCTGAAGGATTTGTCAAAAAAGAAATAAATACTATATTATTAATGCCGCTTATTCAGCGGCATTAATAATAAGTTATATATCAATACTTTAGATAAAACACTTCTGGTTTTAAACAAACAGTCCGTTCCTTTAAAAGGAAAGCATCGTTGGTTTAAAAGGAACGTACTCTTCCTTTTAAACCAACGATGCTTTCTGTTATATGCTTATCCTAAAGAACTAAGAATATAATTATTTTTCAATCAATAACGGTTGTATGAAATCACCTTTTCTTTCGGCTTCCTCATCTTTTTGCGTTTTTCCTTTGCCGGATAGCCAATGACAATATCCAACAATAAACGTTTCGAGGCAGGAATACCGGCAAGCTGTTTCATTTCTTTTTCATCAAACCAACCCAGAATACAAGAGCCCAGCCCTTCGGCTTCAGCCGCCAAAGCAATATGAGCAGCAACTATTCCAATGTCGATCAATGGAAAATGCTTGCCTTTCACCTTTCCACCAAGCAGAGAGGTAATATTAGCAGATTCCTCTACCACCAGAATATGCACAGGAGCATCTTTAGCAAACTTATTCATCCCCAAACCAGCAGCAGCTTTCCCCGCTTTTTGAGCCAGTTCCTTATCCATGATGACTACAAACCTCCAAGGCTGCGCATTACAGGCCGAAGGCGCCAAACGAGCAGCTTCAAGTATCCGTTCCAACTTTTCCGGTTCCACCGGACGCTCCTTATCATACGAACGGTCGCTTTGACGAGCCTGTACCAATTGAAGAAAATCCATAAGATTGCGATTTTATGATTTACAATTTACGATTGAAATTCGCTTTCGCGACAGCCAACTATTTATACTGAATCATCCGGCTGATATACTTACCGATAATATCGAATTCAATATTTACCACACTGCCAATCTCAAACGTATGGAAGTTTGTATGCTCATACGTATAAGGAATGATAGCTACCTGGAAAGTATCATCGGTCGGATTACATACCGTCAGACTAACACCGTTCACAGTTACCGAACCTTTATCCACCGTGATATATCCACGTTTCGCCATTTCCTTATCAAACGCATATTGGAAGGTAAAATACCAACTACCTTCCGCATCCTTAATATCAATACAAGTAGCGGTCTGGTCTACATGTCCCTGAACAATATGTCCGTCCAGTCGGCCATTCATCATCATGCTACGTTCAACATTCACCTTATCCCCCACTTTCAGCAGACCAAGATTAGAGCGTTCCAATGTTTCTTTCATGGCAGTCACCGTATACGTATCATCTGTCAGAGTCACCACTGTCAGACACACACCATTGTGAGAAATACTCTGGTCGATTTTCAACTCATTCACAAACGAACACTTAAATGTAAAGTGTATATTCTCCTGGTCTTTCACCAGTGCTACCAAAGTAGCATATTCTTCTACGATTCCAGAAAACATAATTCTATTTACTATTTACGATTTTACAATTGAAAGTACTCTCTTAATGCAAGGGTCAAAGATACGAATAAGGAAGCAGCTTAGAAAATAAGAGCAAAAAAAAATGGGGCTTTTATTACTGTATCTAATTATTAGCCATTTAGCAAAATGGTGATTCATTCTTGTGCTTTGTATGCCTCATAAGAACATTACAAATATAACTCTTAATTCTGAAATAAAACGCATTTCCCTATGATATTTTAATCTATATGTTCTATTTAACAACTTATATTTAAATAAAAAGCCAACTATCATCTCGATAACTGACTTTTAATTTTTAATCACTTATTTGCCTTGTATATCTTTATAATACTCGGCAAAGTTCTCTGCATAATTCTTAGCTTCGGGACTTCCTTTAGTTTATGTACATCTTTATCCATTATTCTGCTTATAGAAGCAATAATTCCATTTTGTCGCTATCTACCACTTTGACATTTTCTTCCAATACAAACACATACCTCAATAATCCAGAATGTATCTTTTACATTAGATTGGACAGATTCTTATCAGTACCTTTGCTATAGATAAATCAATTACCAACCTATTTATTTCTACAAAAATATGCAAGTAACACCCAAAAAGAGCACCGTGATTTCTTATTTACCACAAGAGATTAGAGAAACTACATATACAGATATTATATACAGACCTGTAACAAGGGAGATGCTAGAACAACTATTCTCAAATTCAGCTAAGAAGGATAAGCATAAATTAGTTAAGAAGAGAAGAAAATAAATTGAAGCAATAAATCTTTTCAAATATTGCATAATTGTAATCATATTCCTACATTTGTTGGTGGAAGACTAAAGATAGATTATGGGATGTTATGGACTACTATTGGATGAAAGATGATAAGAATATTAGTAGTTTGTTAAAATGGTATTATAGATGTAATAGCATTTGCATCCCTTCATCAACAGGTTTATGCAGTTTAATATTTACCATATAAAATGATAAGCTCATGAATACGTTTTGGAAAATTACATTGGGATTTATGATTGGAGTTGTATGCACACTTGCAACTTTAATCGTTTTTGGAACAGGGTATAATGATAATGCAGAGCACAAGCCAACAGAGCACAAAAACAGAGTGCTCCAGTTTCAAAGTGATGAAGAAGCCCCAGAGCATAATGTTCACTCATTTGAGCTTTCTACAAAAAATGGAATAATAAAATTGCATACATACATGTCCAAAGATTCTGTTCAGATTCTTATGGGACGTCCTCAATCTACAGATATACAGAATATTGGTGGAATGGGTGTTTATGAAACTTGGAAGTATAAAGGACGAAATCAGTATGTTGACGAATTTACTTTGAGATTTAAAGACGGGGAGTTAGAATCTGTACATCAATATAGAGAATAATCGCAAGAAGGAAAGATATTTTTTTTTAAATCACAAAAGGCAGCAAGTGAATGTTACTTCAAATGCTGCCTTTTGATACTTTTAAATTATAATTGGATAAATTCTACATCGTCTACTTGAAGTTCCTGCTTACCAAATGTATAGTAACCAAATCCTGTATATTCTAATGGCATATAACGTACTTTCAGAATCTGTACACCATCAACAATGAATGTAAGAACCTGTCCATCGCTTATAAGTTCCCATTCTTGGTCAACCTTTTTTTTATCTTTCCATGTTACACCTTGTTGGATAGCTCCTACCACTATTCCATCCACTCTACGTTCAAATCGTACCATTTCATTATTGAAATTGAAACAATAGAAGTTTCCTCCGTCCCTATAATTAAAGACTAATCCAGTGGTACGGTCATTTGCTAATTTCTGAATATTGACGTGCGTTCTGATTTTGAAAGGTTTCTGTACATCAAGCGGAGCATAGCAATGAGTCTCAAAGAATGTATTTGCACCAACTTTAGTAGCTACACCGCTTAATGCAGTAAGAGCAACTCCTAATCCTTTATTTTCTCCTTTTGATACGATAGTCATTTTCCCCCCATCTATGACGGCTGTTCCATTATTACTTTCAAAAGCACATTCTGTCCATTCGAGAGAATTCGCATCAAACGTTTCTTTAAAATTTTGGGCATTTGTCTGAGCAAGCAAGAAAAATGCCATTCCAACTGTAAATACTAACTTTTTCATAAATTATAATATTAAATGCCAATTTATTCTGCTCAAAAATAGTCAATATTACACCTATCGAGGTAGAAAAAGAATTAAAAAAGGAAGAAAAATATACGAATAGTCTGAAAGTGGTTGTATGAAACCCTCATTCCAGCGTCATTTTCTCTGGTGTACAAATGTACATGAAGGTTTCATAACATGCTTGTCATTCATTATTGCCGATCTGTATTTTCGTTAGGAATACACGACTCGGGTTTTTATACAAATGTTTGGCAAAACCTTTACGGCCACTTTCTGTCACAAATCCACACGTAGCATTATTCGCCATAGTCAACTTATCTACTCCGTCCGATATCACCAGCCCGGATAACTCTTTTTCCGTTATCAACATAAAGTTCAAAGTTATTCCTCCCATAAACTTCGTTGTATTCATTTCAGAAGCTTTATAATCGGTATATCCCAGCCCGTGCATAATATCTTCTGTCTCTGATGCTGCCGGATTCAAACAATAATATTTAGAATCGTTGTCAACATACAATATGACATCGATCTCACTCAAATGAGCTTTATAATCGGCCATATCATAAACCACATCTTCTGTCGGATTATACAGCCATGCCACGTTCTTTCCAGTCATTGTTATGCCATGGCGGTTATTGATGTACCTGATCATCTCAAATTTTTGATCCAACACTTTTGTGGTTCCGTCATTCCGGGTAACTTTCAGTTTTATGCCCAGACTTTTACCACGCAGCGATTCGTCATCCGGCATAATCAACGGATATTTCACCAATACGGTAGATATCTCCCGGGAAAAATAGCCTTCACTATCCAAGGATAATGCTTTATCTTCATCCACCATAGCAAAAGTAACGTCTTCCACGATAGGCCGGATTCCATCTTCCGAGGTAATCTCGATCCGGCTCAATTCTCCTTTACTGGTTGAAGCGACAAACTGAAATACAACTGTTTCTCCCGGTTCGGCTTTAATAGGATTATTGGTTTCTATGACGGTAAGGTTCAGCTCCCCATTGGATTCCAATACATCATCCATAGAACAGCTTCCCCATAAAAACAAAACCGGTAACAATAATAAATATATCTTTTTCATAATTCTATACTTTAATCGATTAAAGTGGTTTTTGTTCTACACTGGTATTATGCTCAAACTCAGCACGCGGTATCGGGAAACAAAGCTGATCGTCTTTTTCATAATTATCGTTCCAGGTTTTCAACAGCCGTTTGCCTCCGACTCTCATCCGCACGGCAAGATAGTACAAGGCTCCATTCTCCATACCGATTTCCCGGAGATTTTCATTGAAGATTTCATTCATCAGACTTTCCCGGTCCGGATAATCCGATGCTTTCAACGGCGTAGCTCCTGCCCGGTTACGGACAATATTCAGGACATCCACCACGTCTTTCACAGGACTGTCGGTCCGTAACATCGCTTCCGCCTTGATCAGGTACATCTGAGCTACACGCATATAATACATCGGACAGTCGCCGGTGGATACATAATGCTTCTTCCAGATTTGTCTTTTATATTTTTCCCCGTTCAGATTAGTAAATTCCAGAGAATCGAAAGTCACTTCATACCGGGGATCCTCTTCCGGAAAAACCGCAAGATACGCACTCGACGGTTGATAAGTCCCGCCACCGAACATTTTAAACAAACTCCCCACATTATCA